>Ga0207712_10002512_pt1 | contig 11801 bp, 9 predicted proteins | sample KBSS44metaG_FD_184402 | JGI IMG/M metagenome (GOLD analysis project Ga0207712, IMG submission 184402) | Switchgrass rhizosphere microbial communities from Kellogg Biological Station, Michigan, USA - KBS S4-4 metaG (SPAdes) (version 2) | ecosystem: Host-associated > Plants > Roots > Rhizosphere >... | reverse complement strand
TGCCGCCCTCGGAGGAGGCCATCAGCACGACCTTCTGCGAGCCGCGGTCGACCACCATGCCGACGTAGAGCTCCTTCTTGATGTCGGCGCCCTCTTCCACGAGCAGCCGGCGCACCTTCTGCCCCTGCGGCCCGGTCTGGTGGGTCCTGAGCTGCATCCCGAGAATCGAGGACGCGAGCTTTGCCACTTCGTCGAGGGATTTCGCGACCTTCACGCCGCCGCCCTTGCCGCGGCCGCCGGCATGGATCTGCGCCTTGACCACCCAGACGCTGCCGCCGAGCTTCTTCGCCGCATCGACCGCTTCGTCGACGGTGAACGCCGGGAAGCCGCGCGGCGTGGGCACGCCGAACTTGCGGAAGATTTCCTTCCCCTGGTATTCGTGGATCTTCATGCCGCTTTGCCTCTATGCCATTTTGGATACCAGGTGCGGACCGTCTCGGTGCTCGTCTCGAGCGCGTGGCACTGGTCGAGCTGGAAGGGCTTCGAGCCGTCGTCCTGCTCTTCCTTCATCTCGCCTGCGAACGACTGGATCGCGGCGGTCGGCATGCCGGCGAGCATCTCGGTGAGGTGGGTGCAGCCGCGCACGCCGCCGAGCAGCTCGTTCGCCTTCTGCCTGAAACCCCGCACCAGATTCAGGCCGACGAGCTGCCGGTAGGCCGGCGCGATGCTCTCGCAGCCGCCCGGATACGGCACGGCCTCCGAAGACGCGGCCGCCTCGACGACGTTGAACCTGCGGTCGATGGTGAGGCGCAGCCACATGCTGTGCACCGGCTGGCCGGCGCGGCGCACGCCGGTCTTCAGGTGGTAGTCGTGGTTCTTGATGTCGGTGAGGTGCGCCTCGATGTCCCAGAGGCCGTCGGCGCGTTTGTAGCCTTCGTAGCGCACGCGGCGCGTATGGAGGAGCTCGCGCTCGACCTCGGTGACCGGCAGGGACATAGGCCGCGAATTTTAGCAGGCCCCTGCTAGAATTTTTTCGGTGAAGTACGTTCTGGCCCTCGATCAGGGCACCACGAGCTCGCGGGCGATCCTCTTCGACGAGGCCGGCGGACCGGTCGCGCTCGGGCAGCGCGAGTTCCGCCAGATCTTTCCGCAGGCGGGCTGGGTGGAGCACGACCCGCGCGAGATCTTCGAGACGCAACGCGATGTGGCGCGCGACGCGGTCCGAAAAAGTGGAATTTCCACAAAAGATCTTCTGGCCGTGGGCATCACAAACCAACGCGAGACCACCATCGTCTGGGACCGGCAGACCGGCGAGCCGATCGCGAACGCGATCGTGTGGCAGGACCGGCGCACCGCCGAGCTCTGCAAGGACCTGCGCGAGGTCGGCGCCGAGAGCCTGATCCGCGAGCGCACCGGGCTCGTGATCGATCCCTATTTCAGCGGCACCAAGCTCGCTTGGCTCCTCGACCAGGTTCCCGGCGCGCGCGAGCGCGCGGCGCGCGGCGAACTCGCGTTCGGCACGGTCGACACCTGGCTCGTCTGGCACCTCACCGGCAACCGCACCCACGTCACCGACGTTTCCAACGCCTCGCGCACGCTGCTTTTCAACATCCACACCAACGAGTGGGACGACGAGCTGCTTCGGCTGCTGCGAGTGCCGCGCGCCATCCTGCCGGAGGTCCATCCCTCGGCGCACGCCTTCGGCATGGTTCCGGCAGGCGTCCTCGGCGAGCCTCTCCTGATCGCGGGCGTCGCCGGCGACCAGCAGGCAGCCTTGTTCGGCCAGGCCTGCCACGCGCCCGGCATGGCGAAGAACACCTACGGCACGGGCTGCTTCATGCTGCTTCACACCGGCGACAAGGTGGTGCAGTCGGCGAACGGCCTCGTCGCCACCGCGTGCGCACAGACGCGCGCGAAGGAGTACGCGCTCGAAGGCAGCGTGTTCGTTGCAGGCGCCGTGGTGCAGTGGCTGCGCGACCAACTCGGTTTTTTTTCCTCCTCCTCGGAAGTGGAGCGCCTGGCCGCAGAGGTGATGGACTCGGGCGATGTCTTCGTCGTCCCTGCCTTCACCGGGCTGGGCGCGCCCTACTGGGACCCGAATGCGCGCGGCACCATACTTGGATTGACGAGAGGAACGACAAAAGCCCACCTCGCGCGCGCAGCGCTCGAGTCGATCGCTTTCCAGAGCGCGGAGGTGCTGGAAGCGATGCAGAAGGACTCGGGCGAGAAGCTCGCCGAGCTGCGCGTCGACGGCGGCGCATCCGCGAACGACCTCCTGATGCAGTTCCAGGCCGACCTTCTGGGTGTTCCCGTTGTCCGGCCGCGCGTGCTCGAGACCACCGCGCTCGGCGCCGCCTATCTCGCCGGCCTCACCGTCGATCTCTGGAAGTCGCGCGAGGAGCTCGCGCAGCAATGGAAGGCCGCGCGGCGCTTCGAGCCTCATATGAGTTCTTCCGATCGAGACACGCGGATGTCGCGCTGGCGCGAGGCGGTCCGCCGGGCACGGAACTGGGTATAGTGGCCGCTTCTTCCCGGGAGGAGGAAACCCCATGAAATTCGTAATCATCATTGGCGCAATTGCGCTTTCGCAGTCGGCACTGGGCCAGGGAGGCGACAGCCTGCGCGTGGCCTCCGACAAGACGGCCGGCGGCTTCGCGTTCCCGGAGTCGTGCGCCTACCACGCGGGAACAAAGGCGCTCTACGTCGGCAACTTCGGCGGCGCCAAGCTCGATGCGGCGGCGAAGGATGGCCAGGGCTACATCAGCAAGGTCGGCCTCGACGGCAAGGTGCTGGAGCAGAAATTCCTGCCCGCCGCCGGCGGCGAAGCGCTGAACAAGCCGAAAGGCATCTGGATCCAGGGCAATCGCCTCTGGGTCACCGACATCGACGCGGTGTGGCTCTTCGACCTGAAGAGCAAGAAAGGGCGCAAGCTCGCGCTTCCCGGCGTGGGCTTCGCCAACGATCCCGCGGTCGTGGGCAAGACGCTCTACGTGAGCGACAACCGCAACGACAAGCTCGTCAAGGTCGAGCCCGCCGACTTCCTGAACGCGAAGAAGGAACCCGCGGTGACCCAGGTGTTCTCCGGCGCCTCGGTCAACCCGAACGGCCTTTACCCGGCGCGCAACGGCATGCTCTACATGGTCGGCTTCCTTGCCGCCGACAAGCCGCGCCCGATCTTCGCGCTAGGCGTCAGCGGCCAGATCAAGCCGATCTCCGATCCCATCGGCCGGCTCGACGGCATCTACGAGATGAAGGACGGCTCGCTCCTTTTCACCGACTGGAACACCGGCTCGCTCTCGCGCTGGAGCGACAAAGGCGGCGTGCAGAAGCTCGCCGACGGCTTCAAGGGCCCGGCCGATTTCTGCATCGTGCCGGGGGCGAAAGGCGCGATGACCGTGGTGGTTCCCGATCTGCCGCAGAGCCAGCTGCGCTTCATCCAGCTAAGCAAGTAGCCGCGGCGCCCGCGTGATCTACGGCGTCAGAACGTCTTCTGGCGTTTGTTGGAGTTCGCCATCACCCGACCCGGAGGGCTCGAGACCGCCGCGCTCGGCAGGGGTCACGGCAGGGCCGGAAGCGATCTCGGCAGCCGACGCCGGCTTCGCCGGCGGTTCTTTCAAGCTCTCCCGCCCGGGGGAGAGAAAGGCGATAAGCGCTTCCTCCTCCGCGCTCGGCTGGGCAAAGCCCATCGCGCGCGGCAGCAGGTGGGCGATGCAGCTCAGCGTGCTCTGGCCGTCGCCGTTATCGCCCACGACGTACCACAGACGGCTCTGCGGCGAAAAGCGGCCGAGGATCGGCAGGTTGTCGCGGGTTTCGCCGAATACGCTGTAGTGCAGGGCGAGCTCCCTGCGTCCGGCAAGGCGAGGAAACGTCTCGGCGCACCAGCGCACCAGCCGCTCGGCGGAGCGCGCGGCGTTCGGCGGCGCGTGGAAATTGTCGTCGACCACCGGCGTGTCACCGCCACCGACGATGAGCTTGCCGTCCTGGCGCGCCCAATAGTGCGCCCGCGGATCGAAGTAGTAGGCATTCGGCGTGTTCTCGCCCGGATCGTCGAAGGCGACGAGAAAGGTCCAGTAGGACCGCATCCTGCCGTTGAGATTCACGTCGCGATCGATGATGAAGCCGTTGGTCGCGATGACCACGTGCGCAGCGCTCACCGACTCGCCGCTCTCCAGCTCGGCGCGCACCCCCTCGCCCTCCTCGCGCAGCGCGACCACGCGTGATTGCTCGCGGTAACGCGTCTCGCCGAGCGAGCGTGCGATCGCCTGCACGTAGCGCGTCGAGTCGACGATCGCGTCGCCAGTGACGAACAAACCCTGGACGTACTTTCCGGGGGCGGCGCCGTACAGCGCTTCGATGCGCCCGGCATCGTAGCGCTCGATGTCGGCATCGATTCCGAGGTCGCGCATCACCCGATGTTCCTCGCGCAGCCTCCTCTCGTCGTCGGGCTCACCGACGATCAGCGTTCCGTACTGCCGCACGAGCCGCGGATCGAACTCCCGCGCGAGCTGGAGCTGCAGCTCGACGCCTCGTCGCTTGACCCGCATCAGGTTGAGCGCCACCTGGCGGTTGAAGCGCCGCGAGAGATAGGTATAGCCCCGGTCATCCGGCGTGAGCACCATCTTGGTGTAGTCGGGAAACACCGGGCCCGGCGTGCCGGACAGGTACGTGTTTCCGCCCAGTCCGATGTGCTCGGCCTCAAGCACGAAAACGTCCTCGACTCCGGCACGCACGAGATGCAGCGCCGCGCTGAGGCCCGAGAGGCCGCCACCGATGATGAGAATGTGGACGTCGGGTTGCATGGAACACTCTTGTCTTCTCGTCTTGATTCTGCGCTTTCGAAAGCGATCCCCCGGGCTTACTTATTTCCAGGCGCCGGTCGTACTGCCTTTGCGCACTCGAGGGTTGCGAAGGCAGCGAGGTGCGACTGTTGCCAACAAGTTCTCTTGACTTTCGATTCTTCAGGTCCGCAGAGGGTGCCGCCGGTCACAGCCTCTATGCCAGCATATGGGTATTGACTTTGCTTTTTTCAAGACTACAATGCGCGCCCACTCGGAACATGAGGCACATGCAAAGGGAGCAAATGACGCTACCGAAGACACTTCTTGGAGACGCTCTTCTGGAGACGAAGATCGCGTAAGCGCTTTGCGCCCATCCGAAGCCCGGACCGCGCGAGCGCTCCGGGCTTTTTTGTTCCTGGAGCGTCAACGCCGCTGCAACGGCACGGCGTTAGGAGAAACCGATATGAATCGAACTTCGATAAACCGACATTTTCGACTCGAGCAACCGCGGACGCCAAGCGCGACCTGCGCGGCGGGAACGCGCGCGCACCGAGCGGAGGAGGCCTTCTAGCGATCAAGCAATCGCTGGTCGTCCGTCCCGAGCCCGGGTGCGCCGCAAGGTCCCCGGGCTTTTTGTTGCCCGTGCGAGCCGATCTCTTACAACTTGGATGTTTCGATGAATGGACTACAAGGACGAGCGGCAAGTGGAGGTTGTATGCAGCAGAACGAACGCCTGACCGAGCGCGAAGCCGACGTGCTGCGCCTGCTCGCGCGCGGCCGCACGTATGCGCAGGCCGCAGCCGAGCTCGGAATGTCGGCGCACACGGTCGGCACGCACGTGAAGAACGCCTACCGCAAGCTCGACGTGCACAGCGCGCCAGCCGCCGTGCTGCAAGCGGTGAGGCTCGGATTGATCTTGTGACGGCTGGAATGGTTCCGAGCCGGCCGCTTTTTCGAGACACGAACCGAATGAAACCGATGGAAGAAAGATCGTTCAGCGGCATCCTGCACAACGTACGCTATCTTGGAGCGCTGGTGCACGAGAGCCGCGTGATGCGCGCGCTCGAGGAGGGCTCGGCGCGCTATCCGATCTACCGTGTGCTGCGCTTCGCCGCCCGCGTCGAGCTCGAAGTGCTCTTCGACGCGATCGCGCTCGACCCGGCGTGGCGAGCCGAGCGCCTCCACGGCGAGTCGATGCTGCTGGATGGCGACGGCCTGCTCATCGCCGCGTACGGCTCACGCAAGTCCGACTATTGCTCGTGCTCGTTCTACATCTGGACCGCCGATCTCGTGCGCGCCGAGTCGGCGAAGCAGGTGCTGCTCGCCAAGGCCGGTCCTACGCGCATCACCGAACCGATGTTCCTCATCGACTGGCACTTCCTGAGCGGCAACGATCTCGAGAGCGCCAGCATCGAGGAAATGGCGGACGACGCGGTGAGCGATGCGGCCTATCCCGAGGTTAAGGAGGGTGTGCGCGCCTTTATCGATCGTTACCTGCGCGCGCCGGAGACGGTACTGGTACTGCAGGGCCCGCCCGGCACCGGCAAGACGCGCCTCATCCGCGCCATCCTCGGCGAGATGTCGCGCCGCAAGGGGGAACAAGCGGAATGCCTCTACACCGGCGACATGCGCGCGCTCGCGAGCGATGCCATCTTCGTGCGCTTCATTACGGGGTCGCACGACGCCTTCGTGGTCGAAGACGCGGACAATCTGCTGAAGCCGCGCGCCGACGGCAACGACCATCTGCATCGTTTTCTGACGATCGCCGACGGCGTGGTGCGCGCGCAGGGACGCAAGATCATCTTCTCGACCAACCTGCCGAACGTCGGCGACCTGGACGAGGCGCTAATCCGGCCGGGACGCTGCTTCGCCCGCGTCCACGTACGCACCCTGACGAGCGCGGAAGCGCGGGCCCTGGCGGCCGAGATCGCGGCGGGAGATGCTGAGAAGCTGGCCCGGGCCGCGCTCGCACTTGCTTCCGGGCAGGGCGGGAAGCATTCGCTCGCGCAGGTCTACAGCGCGCTGCGCTAGGCCACGCTTTCGGCCTGTTCCACCCACTCGAAGGTGGCGCGCACGTAGTCGTCGCCGCGGCGCAAGAGCTGGGCGCCGCGCAGATGACGCGCAGAGCCGTTCACGGCCACTTCGTACACGCGGCCTTCCTTCCAGCCTTCCGCGGGCAGCAGAAGGTTGGGCGTCTGCGAGTCTGCCGAGCCGTCCGCAAGAACGATAGCGCAGGCGCGATTGAAGGCAAATTCGCGTGCGGCTTCCGCCGAATAGCCGCTCTCCTCGCCGTGCGTATAAAGCGTGCGCAGCTCCACGGCCTGCGGAGCGCGGCTCAGGATCGCGATCGTGGCGTCCAGGCAGCCGTCGCGCCGGGCGTGCACCGAGCGGATGACGCCCACCCAACATTCGCCGCTGCCGTTCATCGAAACACCGACCACGTTGCCGCAACGCGCCCGTTCCGCCGAAGCGGCCGGAATTTCGGCGCCCAGCTCGTTGCCGCCGGTGGCGTGCAGCGCCCAGCTGTCCGCGGCCTGCGGCCCGGAGGCGCCGTCTTCGACCAGGGTCAGCTCGGTGCTGGTGGAGCGGGCACTCCATAGCTCCTGCCACACCCGCGCATGGCCGTGGATCACCCTCAGCTCGCCCGAAGCCGGCGAGCGCGCCGGGGGCGTGTACGGGCACGTCGGGCCCCAGAACGCCAGCAGATGCCGCGTAGCCGAGACCTGGGTGTAGGGATCGATGTCGCTGCCGAACGCCTTGATGTCCTCGAGCTTGGCCGTCGCGAGTTCCTTGTGGAGCCGCTCCAATGCGCCCAAGCCGGCGCCGGCGCCGAAGAACCGCATGCTGCTGTCCTCGCCGGGGGGCTGGCCGCTCGAGCGGTGCGGCGGCAGCTCGCTCGACGGATCGAAGCAGAACGGCATGTCGGCAGCGCCGCGCGGGCGCAGCGTGAAGTCCTGGCCAAGCTGCTCGGTCACGCGGTCGGCCACTTCGATCTGCCGCGGCGCCATCATTTCAGGCGCGCACGAATGGAGCATCAACAGCCGCAGCAGCTCCTGCGTCACGGTCGTGGCCGCCTTGCCCGGGCCCTGCAGGTGGACCGGCGTCGCGGCGCACCCGACTTTCTGCGCCTTGTCATGGACCGCGTATGCCATGCGCCAGAGCTTTGCAGGAACGCTGAGATAGCGCATGAGGCAGGCCTTTGCCAGCGTTCGGCAGGTGTGAATGCACCTCGCCGCGTCCGCCGCGCCGACGAGCCGGAGCGATTGGCTGCTGTCGGGGTCCTTCAGCGGCGTCCTGGCCGACGAGTAGAGTGCGTGCGCCAGCACCATGAGATAACGGCTGAGCGCTTCCCAGCTCGATGGATCCGCCTTGCCGGCGTTTGCTGGCTTGCCGAGAAACCGGGCGAGAAGCGCGCCGGAATGCGCGCTGCCCGATTCATGGATCTGCGACAGGACCTGGCTGCGGAGCTTCGCGTCGTGGCTCGGCAGGCCTTTCTCGAGCCAACCGGCGAGCTCTTCCAGCGCCGCGGCCGGATCGGCTCCGCGCATCCCGGCGAGCAGCTTCGCCGCCGACGCCGGAGTGCGCATCGACGCGTCGAGATGACCGTCGTCGTCCTTCTTCAGCCAATCCAGCATCTGCGGACTCTCCGCGTGCGGAGCGCAAGATTCTGTCAGGATAGCCCTTGCGCGCTGCGCCCGCGGTGATGCAGTCGATGTGCCGCGCAATCCCTTCGTTCTGCCAAAAATGACCGGGGGTCCGTGGTCTTGCGACCAGGACCCCCGACGTTTCCTGCCCAGGAGCGGCGACTAGCGCCGTCCCTCGCTTGCGTTACCGCCGATCGGCGTGGCGCTCCCAGCGGTCATAGTCGTGCTGGTGCCTGCGCTTCTTGCCGTGCTGCACCACCTTCAGCGGCGCGTGGCCTTCGAAGCGCTTGCCGTCCACCGTGCCCTTGACTACACCCTCGAGGTCGCCGACCTCGAAGCCGGCCTTCTTCAGGTCGAAGAGGCAGACCAGGTCCTTGCGGCGGTCGCGGTTCACGTAGATGCCCTCGCTGTGGCAACGGATCAGGCTCGCTTCGTTGCCGTCGGCACCGAAGGTGATCGAGGTGCGATCAACCTTGAGCGCGTTGAACGAGCTCGACGAGAGCAGCGCGACCACGATCTTGCCGTCGGTGTTCGCCCAGATCCTCGTCACGCCCGGGTGGCGCGGCCGGATGTCGATGTTGACCTGCTGCGCTCCACCCGATGTCGGCGGCGGCGTCGTCACCACCGGCGGCTCCGGCGGCGTATCTGTCGGCGGCGTGTCGACCGGTGGCGGCGTATCGGCCGGCGGCGTCGTCACTCCGGCGATGGTCAGCGTGTAGCTGCCGTTACCGGTGTTCGGGTCGGCGTTCGTCGAGCCGGTCACCACTCCGCCATCCGCGAACAGGTGCATGCTCTGCATCCCGGTGCCGACCACTCCAACGAAGTAGGTGCCGGTCGCCGGCAGGACCGCGTTGACGATGCGCGAGTCGTTCGTCGCAATGGAGCCTACGTCGGTGTCGTCGGCGTCGTCGTTGAGGTACAGCATCGTACCGTCCGCCATGAACAGGGCGATAACCGTGTCCACGCTGCGGATCGGGTTCAGCGGCCCGCCGTCCTTGATGCCGCCGTTGATGTCGATGGTCAGCATGTCGCCCGCGGTCGCCGCGAACGAATAGAAGTCGACATCCGGCACCGCCGCCACCGAGTACGTCGTGGAACCGATGGCGCCCGTCACCTCCGCGGTCCCGTTGGAGAAGGTCAGCGGCTGGGCGGTACCAAGCGAATCATTCCCGCCCGGCGACGCCTCGCCCTCGACCACGGCGAACGCGACGTTGCTTGTCGCCGCCGCGGCCACGAAGGCCGCCGCGACCGCGCTGCGGACTGCATTGCGAACAAAGCGTTTCATATATCTACCCCCCTTTCTTGCCAACTACACTACTGGCAGTGATCCGGGGTACGCAGGGGAGAGTTCACGCCGGCTGTGGATAACAGCGCGCCGCGCGCCTTACGTCACGCGAGCGGGGTGATTTTTCCTTCAGAAAACGTCAATGAACGCTGCGGCGCAGTGCTAGATCCACCGCGCGAATTAATGCCTGCAGCGCCGTCTTACTCGGCTTTTTTGCGACTGACGCTATGAACGCTCGGCCCAGCGCGCCGATCCGCGTGAATGTAGCGTCAGTCCCGATTCGCGAGGTCGGTCAGCGCAAGCGCACCGACCACTCTTTGCTAATTCACGGTAACGACGGTGCTCGAGTTGTTGTTCGTGACTGCGGTATCGAAACTGCTGGTACCCACCGCGGCAATGTTTAGAAGCGAGGCACCGGAGGCGGCCGCAACGGTAACCTGGATCGCCACACTGGCGCCGCTGAATGCGCCTATCGTATTCAGATTACACATTACCGGCGCTCCGCTGCATGTTCCCTGACTCGGGATCGCCGAGACAAAATTGACCCCCGCGGGCAACACATCGCTGAGAATCACGTCGTTCGCGGGGACTGCGCTCAGATTGTTGATATTGATGGTGTAAGTGAGACTAGCGCCGCTAGCGACCGGGTTTGCCGAAACGATGGACGTGGCCGATATATCAGTCCCAGGAGGACGGGAGCCGGGATCGTTCGGCTTCGTCCCATTCAGGTATTCGATGATGTTGGCCGCGTTGTCGGAGTCCTTGTCGCCCAAGGCGTCGTTCACCGCCGGATCGAGCCCATACGCGAGCTCCCAGCTGTCGTGCATTCCATCGTGGTCCGAGTCGCGGAGATCAGAACCCGCGGGGCCTGTCAGGTCGGTCCAGGCGAGCGTGACGACCCTTTCGAAGCCGGCGACAGCAGGGTCGAGATCCAGAGACAGCTTGACAGCGTTTGCCGAAATCGCCTGCACTAGGATGCTGACGCCGTTTGCACCAGTCAACGTCAGCTCGCCGCTCTGCGGAAACGGCTGCGTGAGGCTCGCGAAAGCAAGCGGCACGCTCGGGTTGGTGGCGATGCTGACGAAACCGTGAACAGAATGGAACACGCGCCCGTTTATCGTCTTGGTATAGGAGGCCGGGAAGGTCGAATTGTTGAAGATGAGCTGGAAGGTGAACTCTGATTTGGTCATCTGCCCGGTGTCAAAGTCCAAGACGACGGTGTTCTCGGTGACCTTTTCCGTTTGGAAGGCCGGGTCGATTTGCACCTGAACGAAGCCGCCGAGGTCGGCGTTGGCCGAGCCCCGAAGGCTGAGTCGTCCGAAACTCACCGTGAAATTGAGGAGGAGCGACTCCTGCGGAGCTGGTCTGATGAGGACACTGGCGATGGTCAAAGTCGCGACTCCATTAAGGGAGTCGCCGCCCTCGACGCAGTTTCTGAAGGTCACGTTGACCGTGCCCGTGCCGCCCGGGGTCAGGTCACCATTAATGCTCACCGAACCGCCGTTGGCGCACTGATCTGTCTCGTTGACCGCAACCGAAGTCAGCGCTGAGTTGCTCGTCGGTTTCGTAGCGGCTGCAGCCACCCTCTGAGCTACACGCCACGGGACAGCGCCCGGCCCCTGGCCTGTTTGCGGCTCGCGGGAGGGAGCAAGGCTGCTAGTAAACGCCCCCGCCACGTCGGCGCCTGAGTCGGTATCCGAGGCATTCGCGGTGAGCACGGCAGCGTTCGATGTACCGATGACTGCGGGGTTCGTGTTCCCGGTGTACACAAGCGGTGCTGCGCCACCGCCGCCACCGCCTCCACCCCCACCGCTGCATGCCGCTAGACCGACACAAAAAACCCCTGCGGCGAGACCCGCTAATGCCCTCTTCATGTTTTCCTCCCTCCCTAGAAAAATCCTACCGGTTTTTCTTCAGGCGGGAAACACGTGAGAAGGTGGAGGTAATCCAGAACTGGGTAATGAAATCGCGCGCGGCAACATCGCGTCTGTTTGCGAGCTGCATAGCCCGTTTATCTTCCTGTCCGATTGCGATGCGGTATGTCCAGGACATCTCAGGGCAAGCCGATCACTACGGCTTCCTTGGGATAGCGGATGGTGTAGTCGGCGGCGAACTTGAGCGTCTCGCCAGGCAGGAGCGGCTGTTCCCAGGCGA
>Ga0207712_10002510_pt1 | contig 11809 bp, 14 predicted proteins | sample KBSS44metaG_FD_184402 | JGI IMG/M metagenome (GOLD analysis project Ga0207712, IMG submission 184402) | Switchgrass rhizosphere microbial communities from Kellogg Biological Station, Michigan, USA - KBS S4-4 metaG (SPAdes) (version 2) | ecosystem: Host-associated > Plants > Roots > Rhizosphere... | reverse complement strand
CCAGGGTCACGAAACAAATCTTGATCCTGGGGTTGCGCTCGCAAAGCCTCGCTCCACCCCAGGCTTTATGCTTACGTCCGCTTCGCGGACTAAGAAGCACCTGCTTCGCAGGTGATTTTAGACTTGATCTTCGCGCCGTACGGGAGTTAAATCTGCATTATCCAGGACAGTTCCGGGAGGTCTCCATGCCAGGTTCGTCATCCCTCCGCATTTGCTCTACTCGTTTACTATTCATCCTTCTTGGCATGCTTCTCTTATCCCCCAGTGCGTACGCGCAGGGAAGCGGCAGATCATCAACCGGTACTGGTGGCATTCATGTCATTCAGGGATACATCTTCTTTCCTTCGGGACGAAGAGCCGACGTCGGCTCTATCGTGGTCAAGCTCCAGTCTCTGCAATACGCTGAATTGCAGGTAATACCGGATTCGAGCGGCGCCTTCACTTTTTCTCAGCTTGCGCCCGGAAACTACACCGTCGTTATTAATGCCGGAAACGAGTATGAGCTCTATAGCGACAGTGTCTATATCGAGAGTGACTTGAACCTGTCGCGAATGGGTGTGCGGCTTCCGCCGAATCCACAACGGCATACCGTGATGGCGCACCTCCAGTTGAGAATTAAAGCCGGCGTCAAACCGGGAGTCGTGAGCGCAGCTCTCGCGGCAGTTCCCGATAAGGCGCGCAAGCTCTACGAGCGAGGTGTGGAAGAAAGTCGGAGTGAGAATCCCGCCAAAGCAGCGAACACTCTGAAGGAAGCAGTTACGCTTTACCCGAACTTTCCACTCGCTCTCAATGAGCTGGGTGTTCAATATCTGAAGCTGCGACAGATCAATAAGGCGGTTGAGGTTCTCAAAGAAGCCTGCAAGCTGAGTCCCGACGCCGCGCCCGCCAGACTGAATCTCGGCATCGCTTTACTCGAGACAAAGCAGTTCGCACCGGCGGAGGAGCAGTTACGTGAATCGTTGAAGCTAAACAACAATTCCGCGACGGCGCACATGTATATCGGCATCGCGTTGCTGCGTCAAAGTAAATTCGATGAGGCTGAGAAGGAGTTGCTCGTGGCCACACAAGCCAATGCGTCGCAGCTCGGCATGGCCAATTATTATCTCGCCGGGCTCTACTGGCGAAAGAAGGACTATAATCGCGCGGTCGAGCAATTGGAGAAGTACCTGGCTTCTACGCCGAACGCTCCCGACGCCGAGCGCGTGCGCGCCACGATTGCAGATTTTCGCAGTCGCATCACTCCCAATAATTAATAAAGAAAGGACAAGCAATTCATTCATGAGTGCAAACAGGTTACCCCATCTGATTTTGACGGCAGCGCTGATCGTGTCGTCCGCACTGGTTGCAAAAGCGCAGGCGCCGGGTAGTTCACGCAATGGCGGATTGTCGAGCGGTGAAGGCAACGTCATGCTCCAGGGCCGGATTTATTTTCCGTCCGGACAGAGTGCCAGTGGCCGCACTATTAGAGTAAGTCTTGAAAGCCCGAGTGCATTTGGCGGCGGGAATTCGGCGGTTCCGGATCAGGATGGTGTTTTCCGTTTCAATGGTCTGGTGCCCGGCGACTATACCGTTGTAGTCGATGCCGGACCTGACTTTGAAAAAGCGCGCGAAGCCGTAGGCATCTATCCGGGCACGAGTAAGGTCGTCCAGGTTTCCGTTCAATTACAGCCGAAGATTAGCTCCTCGAACCCGCTCTTTGCGGGAGTGCCCTCGAACGCGCTCAACCTCTATCAAAAAGGCATGGCTGCGGTAAAAAAGAACGATTCGAAGGCTGCGGTCGAGTCGCTCAGTGCGGCAGTAGCGGCGCATCCTACTTTCGCCGTCGCGCTAAGCGATCTTGCTACTCAGTACATGCTACTGAAGCAGTGGGACAAAGCAGGTGAAACGTACGACGCCCTGATCAAGCTCAAGCCGAACGATGCTGCCGCACATCTCAATTACGGCATCGTCGCTTTCAACCAGAAGAAGATGGAGGATGCGGAGTCGCACCTCCGCAAGGCCATTGAGCTGAAGAGTGCTGGTCCATCGGCGCACTATTATCTGGGATTGATTATGATCAGCACGAAGCGCTATCCGGAAGCGGTGCCTGAGTTTGAGGCTGCTGTCGCTAACGGCGGTGAAAACCTCGCGCTCGCGCACAAGTATCTCGGCGGCTTGTACATGAATACGAAGCCACAGGAGGCCGCGGACGAGTTAGACAAATACTTGAAACTCGATCCGAAAGCATCCGATGCTGAGAAGATCAAGGGAACGATTAAGGAGCTGAGGAGTAAGAAGCAGCAGTAGTTATTTAGCCACGGATTACACGGATAATCCGTGGCTTAACTTCATTTGAGCTCGAGCAAGTGCCCGAGCTTTTCTTTTTTGGTGCGCAGGTAATCCGCGGCGTCTTCAGTTGAGTCAACCTCGATCGAGACTCGCTCCACAATCTTCAATCCAGCCTCTTCAAGTGCCTGAAGCTTCAGCGGATTGTTCGAGATGACTTTCACGCGGCAGAGTCCGAGATCGAAGAGGATCTCCGCGCATTGCCGGTAGTCCCTCAGATCGACCGCCAGACCGAGTTGTTCGTTTGCTTCAACCGTGTCAGCGCCCTGATCCTGAAGCGCGTAGGCGCGAATCTTGTTGACGATGCCGATGCCGCGACCTTCCTGCTGCTGGTAGACGATCGCGCCCCGGCCTTCCTGCTGAATCATCTGCATCGTTCGGTGAAGCTGGCGCCCGCAGTCGCATTTGATCGAGCCAAAGACGTCGCCGGTCAAACATTGAGAATGGATGCGGACGAGCGTTGGGACATCACGTCTCATCTCTCCTTTAAAGAGGACAACAAATTCTTCCTCAGTGGTGAGGGAGCGATAAGCCGCGATTTGAAACTCGCCCCATTCAGTCGGCAAATGAGCAATTGCAACCCGCTCGACCGTTTTCGCTTCTGATTCGCGACAGGTCCCCACAGCGGGCTCTTTCGTTGAGTGTACTTCCATGACAAATACCGAGCCTAACGGAGTTAAAATTTGGATGGCAATTATAGGAGGGATGGGTCCAATAGGACAAATAGGGCTTTATTATTTGAACCAACTGCATCCCAGTGCGTGTAGATTGTCCGGCGTTTGCGATTGGTTCCTCAGGCCGTGTATGCTTTCACGCAGTTTGGCCTGCCGGTAGGCTCGCAAAGAGGTTTTCTCCAGTGAACAACAGTCTTAACCTGGCCTCAAAACCGTTTAGTAATCGCATTGTTCCGTGGGCCCTCACGGTAATCATCCTTTTTGTGTCTCTGATCGGCCTATTGATTGTCGTGCAGCTTACGACGACCACCAGGAGACAGGCCAATCAAGTCCAGGCGCAGATCACGCAATTAAAACAACGCGAACAAGGGCTGCTCGAAGCCGCCAAGCAGGTGCAACAGTCTTTCACTCCCGAGCAGCAGCAGGCGCTTCCGGCCGCGCACGAGCTTGTCGACCGCAAATCGTTTTCATGGTCGCGACTCCTGGCTGATCTCGAGTCGGTGCTGCCGGCGAACGTTAAAGTCGGGCGCATCGCAGTTCGCGACGTGACGCGAGCGGGCGGACAGACTGTCGCACAACTCGACCTGGCAGTATTCGCAACGGATCCATCCACGATCAGCCAGATGATAACTGACTGGCAGCAGCGAGGCATTTTCCTCGCCGAGCTTCGCAATCAGAATCTGCAAAAGGGTCGTGGCGAAAAGGGAACTGAGTACGAGCTCGCCGTGACTTACCGCGCACCTGCCGGTTATTCATCGGAGAACGTCGCTGAAGTCGACGCAACGAGGAAAGAAAGCGAGGTGCGGAGATGAGCGCAGAGATGCAAACCGGATCTCGATCGGCTGGTTATAAATTGCGCGTGAGCGAGTTTCTCGAGTCACGTCGCGGCAAGATGTTCGGTGTGGCTGAAGTTGTCGCACTCGCCGGCAGTTGCTTCGTGTTCACACTCGTCCTCTTAAGTTATATCTACTTTCTCATCCCCGCGCGTTCTCGTCTCGCTTCCTTGAATGTGGATCTGAAGCAGACGGAAACGAACCTGCAAACGCTCGGCACTGTCATCAATAAGGACCAAACCACGAAACAGACTGTTGACCGTGCTGCGGTGAGCTTGAACAAGTTCGAGAGTGACCACCTGATGCGAGTGACCCAGGGTCGGATGGACTTGTACGAAGAGTTGAATCAACTGATTGTGAAGAACAACGTGCGCAATACGTCGGGCCCGACTTACGCAACGCTCGAGCCCGCAGGCGTGAAGTCGAATTCCGGCAAGACGGTGATCACGAAGTGGCAGAGCTTCTATCCCGGCATCGCGGTGATGGTGACGGTCGAGGGCGAGTATCAAAACGTGCGTCGCTTCATACGCGACGTCGAGCGAAGCAAGCAGTTTGTAGTCATCAACGAAGTTGAGCTGCAGCGTGCCAGTCAGAACAACGCACCGGCATCGGCGGAAGAAGGCGGCGCAGGTTCGGGTACGCGCGGTTCGCTCGTGACCTTACAGCTAAACATGGCGACTTACTTTCAGCGTCCGGGCGCTGCGGATAGTGCGTCTGCAGTTCAGGAATAACGAAATGGCACGGGTCGATCTAAACAAACCAGGTGAAAAGAAGAAACTGATCTTTGCCGGAGTGCTCGGGCTCGGAGCAATCCTCGTTTTGTACTGGGTATTGATCGGTTTCGACAGCCGGCCGACTCCGACAACCAGGCCAACGGCGAGCGCAACGCCACCGCGATCAACAACGACGCAGCGGCCCGCTCCCGCCGCGCAGGTTTCACAAGAAGTCGTGGACGTCGCAAAGTTCGCTCCTATCGATTACGAGCCATCGTCGTACAGTGCGCCTGAGGCGAAGCGAAACATCTTTGCGTATTACGAGCCGCCTGTGAAGGTTCCGGTGCCTGTAGTAACGCCAACTCCGACTCCCACTCCGCCGCCACCGATTCTGCTCGCATCAGTTTCGCCTTCGAACGTTTACGCGCGGACTGCGGATTTCAAGCTCGAAGCCGCGGGTGACAAGTTCACACCCGAGATGCGTATCTTTGTTGATGGTCGCGAGCTGCCCACGGCTTACAAGAGCCCGCAACAACTCTCGACCACTATGCCGGCGTCGATGATCACTGCTCCTGGTGCGCGCCAGATCCTTGTTCGCACTCCCGACAATCGTCTCTTCTCGAATCAACTGACGGTCAACGTGGCCGCGCCGCCGACTCCCAACTACACCTACATCGGAATCATCAGTCCGCAGAATCGCGTCACCGATACGGCGTTGGTTCAGGATCGCAGCAACCGGAACGTCGTATCGGTGCTACGCGGCGACGTTATCGGCGGCAGATTTCGTGTGACCAGCATCTCGGAAAAAGAGCTCGTGGTGGTAGACACGAGCTTGAAGATCAAACACATACTCCCAATGACTGAAGGCGACAAGACTGCTGGTGGTCCTTTGTCGCGTCCAACACCACGAGTTGATTCTGAAGATGACGAACCTTAAGACGATCGACGACCACAAGATATGCGGGTCGAGCACGATCGACTCAGCGTCGCCGTTTGTCTCTGTTTCGGTGTCGCGGCGGCGATCTGAGGGTGGTTACACGCTCGTCGCGCTGCTCGCGATGATGACCGTGCTCGCCCTCTTTGCGATGGCGGCAGCGCCCAGCATACAGCAACAGTCGCAACGTGAACGCGAACAGGAAGCGATCTTTCGTGGCGAGCAAGTGGCTGATGCGATCCGTGATTACTATCGTTATCGCTCCGGAACTGGTCGCGGTGTCGGCGCTCAAGCGTTACCGACATCGATGGACCAACTGCTGCAGGGAGTACCGATTCCCGGTGGCTCAAAGACGAGGCAGATACTTCGTCCCTCTGCTGCGCGCGATCCTTTAACGATAGAAGGTGAGTGGCGTTACATCCTGCCTCGCAGTGAAGCGTTGATCGATTTTCAGCAGTCGATCATGTTCTACACGGACAACGTTATTCCGCCCACACGCGATCCGCAAATGGCGCAATTACAACAGTTTGCGGTTCCTCAAATTCTCAACACGGTCAATCTCGGCGCGCAGTCCGCCACGCGCGACCAGTCGTCGTTTGACGAAGATGCTACTGGTCCATTCGTTGGTGTCGCGAGTCGCAGCAAGCGAGACTCAGTGTTGACCTACTACGGTATCGAGCGACACGAGCAGTGGATCTTCACGCCGCTCTTTCGTTAGTCATAGTTGGACCACACGCTTTCATCCCACGCCAATTTAGTTATCCACTCGCAGTTGAATATATAAGCCTGTTGTGAGGTCCGATCGCGCGAGGTGTGGGCGCGATCCGCATGGTCCAAGTCGGCCGGCTTGAGCTCGATGAGCCTCTTGAGCGTGTGGATCTCGCCGCTTGATGCTGCAAAAATATTTTTTGCAATGGAGTAATAAGTTATTGACATCCGTGGTAATTGCGTTTATATAGCAAGATGTTGTGCGCCGTTTACTCTAGCCCACAAGAACGAAGTAAGCACAGTATCTTGTGGTCATGAAGAAACAGAAAAACCAATAACGAAAGAAGGAGCACATAGAAGCTATGGCAACTAAAAAAGGTGGAAAGAAAGCCGGAGGCAAGAAGGGCGGAACCAAGAAAGCCGCAAAGAAGGGCGGAACCAAGAAGGCCGCGAAGAAGAGATAACCCAAACCAGCAGGTTACAACACGTACCTTCCACCGGCGCACACAAACATCCGAGGCCGACGAGGCCTTACAAAAGAAACGACGAGACCTTCAAGCGAAGCTCGTCGTTTCTTTTTTCTTTTTGAATAGATCCTATCGGTCATACAGGTCCTATACTGTGCTTCATGCTTTCCGTTGCACTCGTCGAACCTGAGATCCCACCCAACACCGGGAACATCGCCCGGCTGTGCGCCGCCACTAACACACCGCTTCACATCGTTGGCGTCACAGGCTTTCGCATGGACGATCGCGCAGTGCGACGCGCGGGTCTCGACTACTGGCCTGAGGTAAACCTCACGAGACACAAAGATCTCGCTGCGCTCTACGAGTCGTTGCCGCAAGCTCGCTTCGTCTATCTCACAACCAAAGCAGAGAAAGTTTATACCGACTGGAGCTTCAAGCCGGATGATTGTCTCGTTTTTGGCCGCGAGACGCGCGGTCTTCCGGAAGATCTTCTGCGTGCTAATTGGAGCAACTGCCTGAAGATTCCCATGCAAAATCCGCGTATTCGCAGCCTGAACCTCGCCACCGCAGTCGGCATTGTTCTCTTCGAAGCCCTCCGGCAATTATCACGATCCGCCTGATTCGTGGCTAAATAGCTCCATGCAACTTAGAAATGACATCAGAAACATCGCCATCATTGCGCACGTCGACCACGGCAAAACCACTCTCGTCGACGCGATGCTGCGGCAATCGGGTACCTTCCGCGAGAACGAACAGGTGCGCGAGCGCGTGATGGACTCAATGGATCTCGAGCGTGAGCGCGGCATCACGATCATGGCGAAGAACACCGCCGTCCGTTATCGCAACTTCAAGATCAACATCGTCGACACGCCTGGGCACGCTGACTTCGGTGGCGAAGTCGAACGCGTGTTGAAGATGGTCGACGGCGTGATGCTGCTTGTCGATGCGGCCGAAGGCTGTCTACCACAAACGCGATTCGTCTTGCGCAAAGCGCTTGAAGCTCGACTGCCTGCGATCGCCGTTGTCAACAAGATTGATCGTAGTGACGCGCGCCCCGCGGAGGTCGTCGATGAGATCTACGAGCTCTTTCTCGATCTCGACGCCACTGACGACCAGATCGAGTTTCCGATTCTCTACGCTGTCTCTCGCGAAGGCACCGCCAAACGAAAGCTTGAAGAGCCGTCCGCGAATTTGCAGCCGCTCTTCGAACAGATAGTGGAGTCGATCCCGGCGCCGCGCGAGTTGCGCACGGACGCGCTGCAACTACTCGTCGCGAATCTCGACTACAACGACTACGTTGGTCGACTCGCGATCGGCCGCATCTTCTCCGGCGAGATCAAGATCGGCGACCAGATCGTCGTCGTCAAACCCGATCGTTCGCTACACAAGACACGCGTCTCGCAGCTCTACGTCTTCGAAGGATTGAAGCGCGAGCCGGTCGAGCGCGCCGGCTTCGGCGAGATCGTCGCACTCGCCGGCATCGAGAACATCAACATCGGCGACACCATCACTTCGGTCGAGAACCCGCAGCCGCTGCCGTCGATCGCCGTCGACGAGCCGACCATCGCGATGATCTTCGGCGTCAACAACTCCCCGTTCGCTGGTCGCGACGGGAAGTACGTCACGTCGCGGCAGGTCAAGGAACGACTCGACAAAGAGATCCTCGGCAATGTCGCGATCAGAGTTGAAGAAACTGACTCGCCGGATCAGTTCAAAGTGTCAGGACGCGGCGAGTTGCAGCTCGCGATACTCATCGAAATGATGCGCCGCGAGGGTTACGAGCTTCAGGTGTCGAAACCGGAAGCAATTACGAGGAAGATCGAAGGCAAAACGCTCGAGCCGATAGAAGCGGTGGTGATTGACTGTCCTGACGAGTTTATCGGCGTGATCACGGAGGCGCTCGGGCGGCGCAAGGGACAGATGACGAAGATGGTGAATCACGGGACCGGCCGTGTTCGTCTCGAGTTTGAAGCGCCATCGCGCGGGTTGATCGGGTTTCGGAATGAGTTTCTGACGGAGACGAAGGGAACCGGTTTGCTAAACACGATGTTTCTGCGTTGGGGTGAGTGGCTGGGAGCGTTGCGCGGACGATCGACGGGTTCACTCGTCGCAGATCGACTGGGTGACACGACGACGTACGCGCTTTTCAACCTACAGGAGCGTGGGCTGTTGTTTGTGAGACCCGGTACGAAAGTCTACGAAGGTATGATCGTCGGCGAGAATGCGCGCGCTGTTGACCTCGATGTGAATGCGGTGAAGGAGAAGAAGTTGACGAACATGCGCGCCTCGACGGCTGACGAAGCGATGCGACTCGTTCCGCCAAAGGAGTTGTCGTTGGAGCAGGCGCTGGAGTTCATCGCCGATGACGAGCTCGTGGAGGTGACGCCGCAAAGTATTCGTCTGCGAAAGCGCGTGCTCCCGGCGAACATGCGGCCGAAGAAGAAGGATGCGACGGAATGATCCGCGCTAATCCGTCCTTTCCGTCAAATCCGCGGTTAATACTTCCGCGGGTTTATGCGCTGACGGATGTTGGATTGTCGGGGCTTTCGCATGCGGAACAGGTTGAGTTGTTGAGTGCAGGCGGCGCGACGCTGGTGCAGCTTCGAGAGAAGGGCATGCCTGCGCGCGAGTTCTATGAGCAGGCGAAGGCGGCTGTTGATGTCGCTGTGCAGCGGGGCGTGCAGTTGATCATCAACGATCGTGTTGATGTGGCGCTAGCTGTTGGTGCGCACGGTGTTCATCTGGGCCAGGACGATATGCCACCGGAGGCGGCGCGAAAGCTTCTGGGGCCGAACGCTGTGATCGGTTATTCCTCGCACAACATCGAACAAGCGATAGCGGCGACGAAACTCCCGATTGACTACCTCGCGATCGGTCCGATCTTCGCGACTACAACGAAAAGCGACACTGCTCCGGTGCTCGGACTCGAGGGTCTGCGGGCGGTCCGGCAAGCGATCGGTTCGATTCCGCTTGTGGCGATAGGCGGCATCACGTCTGCGAACGCCGCCGGCGTTATCGCAGCGGGCGCCGACTCTGTCGCCATGATCAGCGCGTTGTTATCAAATTCCCACCGAATCTCCGAAGCCACACGCAGTCTGTTACAGGATTTACAAGATTAGAACAGGATTTTCATGTCAATCCTGTCTAAACATAATTTTCTTGCGTTTGTCATTGTTATGCGCGAAAATCGCCTCTGCATTCGAAAGGGCGCTTCCTTTCGATTCCCTACCTGATGAGTTTCTTCGATTTACCGCCCATTATCGAGCGAATGTTGCTGGTGTCCGACAAAATCAGCGACCTGAATTTCTCCGTCGGCCAGCTCCCGCAAGTCGAAATCAACGGCAAGCTCACACCGGTCCAGCCCCTCGGAATGCAAAAGCTTTCGCCTTATCAAACCGAGATAATCGCCCTCACGCTCATGCACGGCAACCCGGACGCCGCCGAGCGCCTCGCGCGCACAGGCACCGCCGACCTGAGCTACTCGCTCCCCTCGCGCGCCCGTTTTCGCGTCAACATCTTCCAGCAGCGCGGCGTCTACTCGATCGTCATGCGCGTCATCCCGACCGACATTCCGACGTTGAAATCCCTCGGCCTGCCACCCCATCTGACCGACGTCTCCGAGCTGCGCAACGGCCTCGTCCTCGTGACTGGCCCAACCGGCTCCGGCAAGAGCTCGACGCAAGCCGCCATCATCGACATCATCAACGAGAAGAAGTACTACCACGTCGTCACGATCGAAGATCCGATCGAGTATCTCCACAACCACAAGCGCTCGACCATCAATCAGCGCGAAGTCGGGCACGACACGCGTGACTTTCCTTCCGCACTTCGTGCGACTCTGCGACAGGCTCCGAAAGTGATTCTCATCGGCGAGATGCGAGATTTTGAGACTACCGAGATCGCCCTCGAAGCAGCGGAAACCGGTCACCTCGTGCTTTCTACGCTGCACACGATCGACGCTTCGAAGACTGTCGACCGCATCATCGGACTTTATCCGAAGAACGAAGAGCCAGTGATTCGCACGCGCCTGGCCCAAACCTTCCGCTACATCGTTTCGCAACGTTTGATTCCGCGCGCGGACGGCAACGGCCGTATTGCGGCGGTCGAGATCCTGAGATCGAGCCCGCGCACGCGCGAGTACATCGAGATGGGCGAAGTCGAGGGCAAGTCGCTGCTCGACGCGATGCGTGACGGAAAACTCGACGGCATGCAGGACTTCGACTCGGTGATCAAGGGCTTAATCGAGTCGAAGGTGGTGTCTCTCGAAGACGGGCTCGCCTTCGCGACCAACCAGAACAATCTGCTGCTGCAGTTGAAAGGCATGACGGCCTCGGAGGATTTCATTCGCCGCGACGGCGTACCGACCAGCACCTTTAACGATTCCGGCTCGATGCTCGGCATGATTGAGTAGCGCATGATTATTGTTTGTCCAAAGTGTTCGACGCGTTTGCAGATCGACGACGAGAAGTCGCCGAATCGACCATTCAACGTTCGCTGTCCGAAGTGCAGTGCGACTGTAAGCTCCGGTCCGTCGAGTCCCGCGACCGAACAGAGCGCACTCGCGGTCGGCGGTTCTCCGTCAACCGATCACCCGCGATTCGAGCAAACGATCGCCCGTGCATACGAGCCGTCGATGCCCGGCGCACCCGGTGCGATATCGGCGTCACCGGCAAACGACGACACGGTTCGCATGTTGTTTGACATGCTGTCGAAAGGCGCGAGCCCCAGCAACGAGAACCCGCACGCTCGCCCTTCGTGGGACAAGCGTAAAGCGCTGGTTTGCACGAGTGAGCCTTATCGCGAGCTCGTCGCGAGCAAGCTTTCAGAGGTGGGTTGCCAGGTTTTCATGGCGGAAGAAACGCGACAGGCAGTTGAAACGATGCGTGCGAACAAGATGGACGTGGTCGTGCTCGAGCCGCAGTTTGATCCAGCCGAGCAGGGATCGGTGTTCGTGATTCGCGAGATCAACGTGCTGCGGCCGCCGCAGCGACGCCGGTTGTTCTTCGTGCTCTTGTCGCCTTCACTGCGCACGATGGATGCACACGCAGCGTTTCTAAACAACGTCAACGCGATCGTGAATGTCGCTGACATCGAAGAGCTGTCGCGCATCATGGAAGTGGCCTTGCGCGAGTACAACGAGCTCTACCGCGAGTTC
>Ga0207712_10002505_pt1 | contig 11817 bp, 7 predicted proteins | sample KBSS44metaG_FD_184402 | JGI IMG/M metagenome (GOLD analysis project Ga0207712, IMG submission 184402) | Switchgrass rhizosphere microbial communities from Kellogg Biological Station, Michigan, USA - KBS S4-4 metaG (SPAdes) (version 2) | ecosystem: Host-associated > Plants > Roots > Rhizosphere >... | reverse complement strand
TGGTTTTACTTCCTGTGCCAGGGCTTCACTGACAGCTTCAAGAGCATGTTTGCTGGCGGTGTAAGGACCCAATGGAGTATTTGCGATCTTACCTGCAACAGAAGTGACATTAATGATACAGCCATTGCGATCATTTCGCATTTGCGGCAAAACAGCTTTAATGCAGCGAAGTACTCCAAAATAATTTGTTTCCATTACTGCTTTGAAATCGGACATACTTATTTCTTCAACTGAACCGTGACACTCAATACCTGCATTGTTTACAAGAACGTCAATAGAGCCATTCTCTTTGAGTATTGCATCGATACATTTTTTTACTGATTCATCGGAGTCCACATCCATCGTAGCAATAACGATGTTCAAGGATTCTTCTTTGATCTTTTGTTTAAGAGCGGCTGCGGTTTCGGGATTACGCATAGTGGCGAAAACTTTATAACCGGCCCGTGCAAATGCAAGAGCGGTATCATAGCCAATACCTTTATTGGCTCCTGTAATAATTACTGATTTCATTTTTTTTAAAATTTTAGGTGGTTGCTTTTTGATGATAGAAGATGCTTATTTTCCTTAAGGTAAGTTAGATTCTAATGACTATAAAATTGTGTAACAATTTAGATTGCTTCGGCCTTCAATTATTAGAATGATAAAGTCTTTAAAAGACGGCCTTGCAATGACGAAGACCCTGCGTGGCATGAAGGATGTTTTCAAAGTTCCGTAGTCTTCGTCATTGCGAGACTTGCCGATGAAGAATTAGAAATGTAAAGTTTGTTGACGGCAAGGCGAAGCAAACTAAACCATTCGGTAGTTACTTGCATCATCAGTTCTTAATACCAATAACAGGATAAAAAAAGTCGCATTGCTTTAGATTGCTTCGGCCTGCATTACTTAAGGTGAAATAGTTTTTAAATGACGGCCTCGTAATGACGAACACCATCTCGATCGAAAATATTATTCGTCACAATCTTATTCATTGATGAATCGATTGTAAATAACTATTTTTTTGAAACTGATCGATTTTCATTGCAAGCTAAGATGAATATTGGAATAAAAAGAGCGGTAAAATGTATTTTGTTTTGCATACCAATCAAAGTTGCCTTTTACTCTCTAATTTACGCAACTTCCTGTACAGTTTGCCGAATAGAATTGTGCCGTACAAGTGTGCGACGCAACGAATGCTACATAGTAGTATCTTAGCTCACTCCAAAATAAAAATCACAATCATGAGAAGACTTCAATTTGTACTAGTACTGGTTTTATCAGCAACAATCATCAATGCACAAAAGATCATGGGCTTTAATGAGGCCAATGCAAAATCGCAATTGGATTGGGAAAAACAATACGATGCGCAACTGAATGCAAAGAACCTCGATACATGGATGCAGTTCCTTACTTCACATCCGCATCATGTGGGCAGCCCGCAGGGAAAAGCTAATGCGGAATATATGGCGAATCTTTTTCGTTCATGGGGTTATCAAACGGAGATAGCCGAATACCAGGTGCTGTTTCCAACGCCGAAAACAAGAGTGCTGGAATTGCTGGGCGCAAAACCATACAAAGCAAAACTGGAAGAACCGGGATTGAAAGAAGATAAAACAAGCGGGCAAAAATCGGAACAGCTTCCCCCGTACAATGCCTACTCGTCTGATGGTGATGTGACGGCGGAACTGGTATATGTGAATCGTGGTATTCCTGCCGATTATGATGAACTTGAAAGAATGGGGATTAGTGTGAAAGGGAAAATCGTTATTTCAAAATACGGCGGCTCATGGCGTGGTATAAAACCAAAAGTGGCGTACGAGCATGGCGCTATTGGGTGCATTATTTATTCTGATCCGGCAGATGATGGTTATATGGCGGGTGATGTCTACCCGGAAGGTGCTTATCGCCCGAAGGATGGTGTGCAGCGTGGCTCGGTGATGGATATGCCTGTTTATCCCGGAGATCCGCTGACGCCGGGTATTGGCGCCACTAAGGATGCAAAGCGATTGAACAGGGAAGATGTGGTGACGATCATGAAAATCCCGGTGTTGCCAATCTCTTACGAAGATGCATTGCCTTTATTGCAATCATTGGGTGGGCCTGTAGTGCCAGCTGCATGGCGTGGTGGATTGCCGTTGACTTATCATCTAGGACCTAGTAAAGAAAAAGTGCATTTGAAATTGCAATTCAATTGGGATCTGAAACCTTTATATGATGTAATAGCAAAACTGCCGGGCAATGAATTGCCTGATGAATGGATCATTCGCGGCAATCATCATGATGGATGGGTAAATGGCGCTGAAGATCCTATCAGTGGAATGGTGGCAGAGCTGGAAGAAGCAAGGGTGATCGGTGAAATGGTGAAGAAGGGATTTAAATTAAAAAGGACATTGGTGTATTGTGCATGGGATGGAGAAGAGCCTTCATTGTTGGGTTCAACTGAATGGGCCGAAGATCACCAGGAAGAATTGAAAAAGAAAGCTGTTGCATATATAAATTCTGATGGTAATAGTCGTGGTTTTATTGGTGTTGGAGGCTCGCATACATTGGAGCCATTCTTTAATGAAATAGCAGATGCTGTAATGGATCCACAAACAGGAGTAAGTATAAAAGAAAGAAGATATGCAAATGCAATGGTGAATGCTGATAAAGCGGCAAGAACGAAAATGATGGGAAATAAAACTATTAAGCTAAGTGCATTGGGTGCAGGCTCTGACTGGTCAGGCTTTTTGCAATTTCTTGGTATCGCTTCTTTGAATCTTGGGTTTGGTGGTGAGGGCAATGGCGGACAATATCATTCTGTGTATGATTCCTATGATTATTTTACAAGATTTATAGATCCGGGATTTCAATATGGAGTTGCCTTATCAAAAACCGCAGGGAGAACAACCATGAGACTGGCCAATGCAGATGTTCTGCCAATTGACTTTAATAGTTTTTATAAAACGGTAAATGATTACGTGGGTGAATTAAAAACACTGTTGGATAATACAAGAGCTGACACGGAGCAGGAGAATAAAATGATAGCTGATAAATTATATGACCTGGCAAAAGATCCAAAGAAAGGATTTCAGTCTCCCAAACCAAAAGATGTGGTTCCTTATCTCAACTTCAGTGATCTTGAAAATCAAATGTCTGAATTAAAAACCCAGGCTGAAGAGTTTCAAAAATCATATGCTAACGGCACACAGCTTTCAGCTGAGAAACAAAAAGAGTTGAACAAGGTTTTGTTTCAAGTGGAAAGAGCATTGATAAATGAAAAAGGATTGCCAAGAAGATCATGGTATAAGCATCAAATTTATGCGCCGGGATTTTATACAGGGTATGGTGTAAAAACGTTGCCAGGTATTCGTGAAGGAATAGAGGAAAGACATTGGAAAGAGGCACAGGATAATATTGAAGTGGTAGCAAAAACAATAGAGGTTTATACAAATGAAGTAAAACAGGCAACGACTATTGTGAAGCCGAAAGCATTTTAGAGAATTTTGCACGCAGAGGCGCGGAGTATGCAGGGATATCTCAGCGTTCCCAGCGTCTCTGCGTGAATCTTATTAATATTATGATTTATAATTTGCGCACAGTTCTTAAATGTTTTTTAACAGGCATCATTGTTATTGCGCTGATAAGTTTCGGCAAAACAGCTAAACAAAACTGTGATAAATATAAAACAGGTAAGTTTTATATTTATAATAAGGCCAATAAGCAGAGAATAAATATTGAAAGAAGAGACTCATTGCAAATAGAAACAAATGAACAGACTGGAGATATTACAGTACTGAAAGTTAACTGGATTGGACCATGTGAATATGAATTGCTATTTAATTACATGACACCAAAAGAAGTTTCAAAAGATAAGAATATCCAAAGAATATTCGATTCAAATGGAGATATACCTCTGCAAATAAAAATATTGGGAGGAACTGATAGTTATTATGTTTTTGAAGCCGCCAGAAAGGGGTTAAAAAATTTGCGTGATACTGTCTGGCTTGTAAAATAGATTTGCTTGTGCAATTACCGATAGAATTATTGAGATCACTTGAGGGAGTTAAAGGCTTCGATGAGGGAGCTTTTATAAATGTTCATGATTCGGGGAAGCAGGTGACGTCAATCAGAGTGAATCCATATAAGCCGTCAGTCGTGAGCCGTGAGTCGTCAGCGGTGAACATGTCTTACGATTCACGTCTCACGATTCACGAAAAGATTCCATGGACCGACTACGGATATTATCTTTCTTCCCGTCCTTCTTTCACTTTCGATCCGCTTTTTCATGCTGGCTGTTATTATGTACAGGAGGCTAGTAGTATGTTTTTGGAACAAGCATTGAAACAAACTGTTGCTCTTTCGCAACCATTAAAAGTGCTTGATCTTTGCGCTGCGCCGGGTGGAAAATCAACGCATTTGCTTTCACTAATTTCAAAAGAGAGTTTGCTTGTCTCAAATGAAGTGATAAGGTCAAGAGCTAATATTCTAAATGATAATATCAGTAAATGGGGGTGCAGTAATGTAATTGTGACAAACAATGATCCAAGAGATTTTCAAAGACTGCAAAATTATTTTGACGTGATCGTTGTGGATGCGCCCTGCAGTGGCAGCGGGTTATTTCGTCGTGACGCAGAAGCAATAGAAGAGTGGAGTGAACAGAATGTAGTTTTATGTAGTCAGCGGCAACAAAGAATTCTGGCTGATGTTTTACCGGCATTAAAAAATGGAGGAGTACTGATCTATTCTACTTGTTCTTATTCTAAACAGGAAGATGAAGAGATTTGTGAATGGCTTGTCAAGGAATTTAAAATTGAAAATTTAAAATTGAAAATTGAATATGAGTGGGGAATTTCTGAAACTGACAACGGTTATCGTTTCTGGCCGGATAAGGTGAGGGGCGAGGGGTTTTTTATTGCTTGTTTTAAAAAAAGTAATAGTGATGATGAAGAAAAGTATTTACCAAGAGTAAAGCCTGAAAAGTTTTCATCCCGGGAAATGGAAATTTTGAATAAGCATTTAAATACATATGGACTTTCTTTTTTAAAACATGGGGAAATTATCTATGCTGTTCCTGAAAAATTACTCGCCGATATAAATTTTTTGTCATTGAAGCTAAGATTGGTGAATTGCGGAACGAAAGTTGGCGAAATTATAAGAGATAAACTAATCCCAGATCATGCTTTAGCGCTGAGTAATATTATCAGCGATAAAATTCAAAAAGAGGAATTGGATATTGAGCAGGCAATTCAGTATTTAAAGAAAAAAGAGTTAAACCTGCAAACAGATAAAAAGGGCTGGAGCGTGGTTACATTTCAGGGACATCTATTGGGTTGGGTCAATATTCTTTCAAACCGTATTAACAATTATTATCCCAAAGAGTTAAGAATTCTTAAGGATTAAAAACAGGTAAAATTCTGCATCTTTGTAAAAATATATCCCGATGAAAAGACTAATGATGGCTCTGGTTACTATCTTCCTTTTTACATCTTCTTTTTCACAATCTGCTGATCTTATTATTAACAGCGGCCCAAAAGGATCATATCTTATCCATAAAGTGGCAGCAAAAGAAGGTCTTTTTCCTATCGGAAGAATGTATAACGTTCATCCAAGACATATCGCCAATTTCAATGGAATTGATTTCAACAAAGGCCTTGCTATCGGGCAGCAGATCAATATCCCGCTTTCAGATACAAACTTTAAACAAACAGTCAATAAGGGTGTGCCGGTGTATTACAAGGCAACAGACAAAGAAAGTCTTGCCAATATTAGTGTAAAATCTAAAACAACAATTAATAGTTTACGAGGATGGAATAATCTTACAGTTGATAATGTGTCTGCAGGAACAAAACTGATCATTGGATTTTTGATCACTAATGAAATGCAGGATAGGGTAGTAACAATAACTCCAAAAACGCTGGTTGTGGAAGAATCTATTTCGAATGTAAAAAAACAAGAAACTTCAGAAAAGAAACAACCAGTGAATGAATCTAAAAAGGATGTAGTAGTAGAAGAATCTGTTTCAAACGTAAAAAAAGCGGAGGAGCAGAAGAAGCAAACCGAACCAGCTGTAAAAGAAACACCTCCTGAAGTAAAGGAAGAACCAAAGAAAACTGAGCCAGTTATTGTCAAACAACCCGAAACCACTAATAATGATGGGACCGGCTATTTTAAGAATAATTTTTATCAGCAGGTAAAAATTTCGCCGCTGACAAAAGATCAAACTGTTACTTCTTCAATATTTAAAACCACTAGTGGTTGGCAGGATGGTAAATATTATTTACTTATTAACGGCGTTGAACCAGGAACGATCGTGAAGATCACCAACCCAAGCAACAGCAAAACTGTTTATGCAAAGGTTCTGTATGCAATGGATAAGATCCGCGAAAACCAGGGAGTTGATGTTAGAATCAGCGATGCAGCTGCAGCTTCGCTTGCTGTTTCTGAAACTGATAAATTTATTTTGAAAGTGAATTACTGATCATTTCTTCAGCAAACGAACATACCAGGGAAGTTTATTTATTTTAAGTGCAGGATAGATTTCTTCTGTTGCACCAAAGCCACTATAAAAAAAAGCAAGGTTGCGGATGTCGGATCCTTCAAAATCAAGAATAAGATCCTGATTTTCGTGATCTTTAATAAATTCATCGATCAATGCATGTGAGGCACCGATAGTTTTTCCATCCGGATGATTGCCCACCATTATATAATATGCCCTATTATGCGAGAAAAAGAAAACAGCGGATGCAAGAATTTTATTTTTTGGATCAACGATGCCGTATACTTCAGCCTGCTTCCTGCTTTTCAATAATTCGTAGAGTTTTTTAAAATTGGGATAATCATCCGGTTTTGTACCATCGATGTTTTTTAGCTGTTCTTCATTAAGCTGAATGATTTGATCAACAGAAATCTCTTTATTCACTTTACAATCCAATTGAAAAGCTTTGGTGATATTTCTTTTATGATTATCCCTGTAAGCTTTATAAATTTCTTCGTAGGGTTTATTTAAATGAAGAATATAATTGCTTCTTAATAATGAAAGGATTTTCGAATCGCCAACTATATTTCCGCTATTTAATGAAATTTCAATCAACTTAAATTTTGCAGGGATAGAGTTTATAAAATTTTCAACCAATCTTTCATTCAGGTTTTTTCCAAATACTCCTAAGGAGGCAGTAAAAGCAGGCTGATACAAATAATAAAAACCATATTTCTTGTTCCATGTCAATGGCATTACGACTTCATAGTCATTTACTACAAGTGCATCCCAATGCTTCGCCATGTGATCAAGATAAAATGAATAAGCATAGATAAGACCATTGGGAGCGTTGGCGATACAGGCGTCCCAATTTGCTTTGTCAATTTCTTTATACGGTAAATATTTTATTTGATTGCCGGTTGTCATTAGAAATCCAGTTCCCGGTTTATTTTTCTAATGTTGAAGTTAGAAATATCAATGCTAAATGAAATTGTTTTCCAAAATCTTCCTTTTTTCTCAAACACCGATTGAATATAATCTTTATAGATGCTGCTATAAATAACGGGCACATAAATATTAACTGTATTGGCAAACAAAGAAAGTTGAAGGCCAGCATCAAAAATAAAACGATCAAGTTCTGCATCTTTGTCCCATGCATCGCCGTAAGTGCCAATATCAAGAAAAAGTTTTAATGGAATTTTTACCGGCAGTATGGAAAGGGGGTTTATGCCGGATGGAATTGTAGTTGACAAATTAACTGCAGCCAGCCAATCATCTGTTTTGCCAACCTTATCGGAATAAAGATCAGTTCGTATTTTAAATCCACCATCCCGCATCATTATTTGTTGACTCGGCAGTTTGTCAAATTTATTCCTGCCAATAAAATAATCGCTGTAAGTGTAATCTTCATAGCCATTTGGGCCAGTCATGTTCAGTTGATAGCGGTCAGTTGCAAATTCTTTGGTAAAAGTTTTTGAGCCGAGATAGAAGAATTTACCCGCAAATAAGCGAACATTCAGACCACCTTCTTTCGAATAATTGAAAAAATAATTGCCGGTGAAAGCAGTTCTGATGAAATCCTTTCCGTGTTCAATATTAAATTCAGCTTTATAGGGATAGAGAGCCCTGAAATTTTCAACAACTAACTTTAATTGATGCAGTGTACGATTATCGCTAACAGTATTTACATTTTGATTAATAATAGTATCGGGTGGTGTAAAAATGCTGTCATAAGAAATAAGGAATGACTCCTCATTTATCAAAAATGTTTTCCATTGAATATAACGGTTTCTGTTGCCACGAATATTCTTTTCATTCAATGTAAAACGAATACCGGGTACAACTTTCTGAAAGCTTGCAGTGACTTCATTCCCATCATCTTCTTCAAAACTATTCATTGAAAAAGTTGATCCATTTAGGAAAAGATCGATTTTTTTAATTGTGCTGGATGGATAAAATGAGTAATTCAATTTACCGATACCATTCATTTGCTTCGCACCAGTTGAGTATAGCGGCGCAAATAAAAATTGAAAACGTGATGGAGGTAGTTTATAATTCGTCAAAATCCCACCGATCATAAACTTATCATAGCTATTAACTCCAAATAATGGCGAAAAAATCAAAGCATTCTTTGAAGGCTCTTTAATGTAAGATGCTATTGCTTTTGGAGAAAATGGAAAAATTATTTTTGTTCCTTTTCTTTCCATACCGGGCAGTATTCCTTTTTTATCAAGCAAGGCAAATTCGGCATCAAGACTTTGCCCGCTGACAGTTTCTAAAACTTTCTTAAGATCCTCGGGATAAGGATGTTTGAATTGCCATTGCCTGTAATATTCCTGCATGGCTTTATCAAATATTTCTTTGCCTAACTTTTTTTCTATCAACTCAAGCCATGCACCAGCTTTATAATAAGCGATGAGGGCATAATTCATGTTTGTGAACTTCTCACCTTCCAAATTAATAGGCTGATCTTTATTAACTGCTGCTTTGGATTCAAATACTAATCTCTCTGTATGTTTTATTGAAAAACTTTGGGATCCGAATTGTAACTCACCTTCATTTCCATATTTCCATTGACTGTAGCGGTTGTCGTAAAATGTATTGATGCCTTCATCCATCCAGGGATGTTGTCTTTCATTCGTTCCAAGGATTCCATAGAACCAATTATGCCCAACTTCATGTGCAATTGTAAATTCAAGTGTCTTTTCATCAGATACCGGTGAAATAATGGTGATCGTCGGATATTCCATTCCACCACCAAAACCCGCCGGGCCTTGTACAGCACTGACAACATTGTAAGGATATTCTCCTACCCATTCACTTCTTGTTCGAATTGCATCTTTTACTGTTTGTAAACTATTTTTCCATGTTTCAGCTTCGGTTGGTATGTAGAATGTGTACGCATCTATAATTTTTGCTGAAGCAAGTTTGCATGTATCATGTTTTACAATAAAACGTTTATCGGCAAACCAAGCAAAGTCGTGGACATTGTTTTGAATATATTGTAATGTTTTTAATTCAGAAGAAGATGGAGGAAATAAGTGTGTTTTAATTTGTGTTTGTCCGTATTTAGTTTTTATTTTTTCTTTTTGCGGCTGCCATGTAAATGAAGACCTGGTTAACAACCAATTTTTTTCATCTTCATTTTGAAGATCACCAGTTGCTGCCACTACATAGTTCCTGGGTAATGTGATCCGGACATCAAAATTCCCAAACTCACTATAAAATTCTCCCTGGTCAAGATAAGGGATCGGGTGCCAGCCTTTCTTGTCATACACTGCAGGTTTCGGATACCATTGTGTAGCCTGGTAGCTTTCACCTTCATGTCCACCACGGGAAAAATTATAAGGAAGTTTTACATGGAAAGGAGTTGTGATAATTATTTTTTCTCCTGGCGGTAAAGGTGATGGTAGCACCAGTTTGATAATATCAATATGCTGCGGATGATCCTCTGTCGATGCAGTTTGATCGTTCACTCTGAATTCAAGACGATTGATATATCCCCGATCTTCTTTATTTGAGAAATAAAATTTGGTGCTGCCATTTTCCAATGATTGATCACTGAAAGCTGTTTTATCATTTTTATATGCATTTGGCCAAACGTGAAACCAGATAAATTTTAATGTATCAGGAGAATTGTTGATGTACTCGATCTTTTCAAATCCATCTAAAACATGCTCTTTATCCTTAAGAGAAACGTCGATAGTGTAGTTGACTTGTTGCTGCCAATATTGAGAGAAAGCTGTGAGCTGTGAGCTCTGAGCTATGAGCAGGAAGAAAATGAGTTTTCTCAAAGGATGGAATTTGATTCCAAAAATAAAATCTTAAATCCGCAATCTGAAATCTAAAATGACTATTTACCCTTACCAAGGAAGATAATCCTCAACGTATGTATCATAATCTTAAAATCGAGAGCCAGCGAGATATTCTCGATGTATAACAAATCGAACTTGCTTCGTTCAATCATTTCTTCTACATTTTCAGCGTAACCAAACTGCACCATACCCCAACTCGTAAGACCCGGTTTTACTTTCAATAAATATTTGTAATAGGGAGATTTTGCAACTGCCTGGTCGATATAAAATTTTCGCTCAGGTCTTGGCCCAACAAGGCTCATTTCCCCTTTAATAATATTCCATAGTTGCGGCAGCTCATCTATTCGCCATTTACGCATTGTTTTTCCCCATGCAGTAATACGTTGATCATTTGCTGATGAAAGTGAGGGCCCTTCTTTTTCTGCATCTACGATCATTGATCGAAATTTGCACATCATAAATGGTTTGCCTTTATAGCCAATGCGTTCCTGCTTAAAAATAATAGGACCTTTTGATGATAAACTTACCCTGATCGCTATATAAAGAAGCAATGGTGATAGGATAATGAGAAAAAAAACTGCGAACAATATATCAAGAACCTGTTTTATGTTTTGTTGCCAAACAGGCATTAAACCAGTTTGCAGATCGATCAGAACCGCTCCAAAAACATTACTGGTTTTTACTGAGCCGGATAGAATATCCAATGTATTGGGAAGAATTTTTATCTCAACATCTTTTTCACTTAATCGTTCAATAATTTTTTCCATTCCCGCTTGCTCAGATTTTTCCAGCGCAATTACGACTTGCTTCACATTATTTTCATCAATAACTTTTTCCAGCTGATCGATGTGTCCTAATTCGGCTATGTATTTCCTGATGTTATGATTGCCGTTTGTTGCAGTGCTTACAAAGCCAATATACCTGTACCCAATATTGTGAAAACTTTTTTCAGTATCATTATAAATTTTTATAGCAGTCTCATCATTGCCGATCATTAGCGTATTGAAAAAAATCTTTCCTGACCGCAATTGTTTTTCTGTTATATTCAAAATAATTACACGGCCAATAATTGTCAGTAATAAATGAATGCCCAGCAAAGTAAAAAAAGCAAGGTAATAGTATTTATAGGACCTGTTATCTTCCTGTATGTCGTTAAGGATAATTGCAAAATAAAGAAATGCGGTGCCGATCAGGCTGCAGATAAATACAGTTGTTATCTCCTGCAGCTTTGACTTTTTATACAAAGAACGATAGGAGCCAACCAGTGTATAAAGTATCACCCAACCCAAAGGAACAAGTGTGATACCTAACCAGAAATTATCATCAATCGCCAATTCACCATCCTCACTAACCGTAAGCCCTAAAAAATATTTACGCAAAAAATACATAATCCCCCAGGCCAATGAGGCCATCATAAAATCAGAGAAGACATACCAGGCGATATGAATTGGTTTGGTTTGCTTCATCAGCGTGTGATCACATTATTACCTATCTTTTGTAAAATCTGGTGTGCCACATCCATGGCCATCAATCCATCAATCTCAGAAACAATTGTTCTTGTATTTTTCT
>Ga0207712_10002494_pt1 | contig 11842 bp, 10 predicted proteins | sample KBSS44metaG_FD_184402 | JGI IMG/M metagenome (GOLD analysis project Ga0207712, IMG submission 184402) | Switchgrass rhizosphere microbial communities from Kellogg Biological Station, Michigan, USA - KBS S4-4 metaG (SPAdes) (version 2) | ecosystem: Host-associated > Plants > Roots > Rhizosphere... | reverse complement strand
CGCCTGGCGTATTGTTCACGCACTAAAAACCATACGTGATGAAAGTGGGTTGATCACAATTAAAAATTGGTATAATGAAGTACGAGATTTTTTACCTGAGGAACTTGAATGTATCAAACATGAGGACTTTGATATTTCGGACTTTAAAAAAACATATGGATTAAGTAAAATATATAATGAAAATGATAATGAACTAATAAAAAGAGAGTATGTAGGAGGAGTAACAGCCAATATTAGCGGCTTGTTTTCAGGCTACATTCTTGAGGGTTCCAAAACTGTGCTGCCAAGTAAAGCTATGGCCAAACTTGATTTTAGACTCGTGCCTGATATGATACCCAAAAAACAATTTCAATTGCTAAGAGAACACCTTGATAATAATGGCTTCAAAGACGTCCAGTTAAAATATTTGAGTGGTGAACCTGCTTGCAGAACTCCAGTAAATAATGAATTTGGGAAATTAATTGAAATGTGCGCCAGAGAAGAATACGGTAAAGTCATTAAGAGTGTATCTTCAGCAGGAACAGGACCTATGTGGTATTTTAATGAAATATTAAAGTGCCCCTGTGTTGGCATTGGCTGTACTTATAAATACAGCAGAATGCATTCACCAAACGAATTTGTTCGAATTGACCTGATTAAAAAAACTACAAAGTGTATTGGCAGCATAATCGAAGAATTTGGTAAGAGTAAGGATAAAAATTAATTAAGAAATGCGATAGATCGTGTTTTCCTTTCAAAAATGGGTAAGTTGAAATGAAATAGAAGAAGATGAAATAATGAATTATATTTTTCATGACTGATTTACGTCACTTAAAAATAGTCCGTCATAGTACAGATTGTTTCAATACTACTATTTAAAATAAATATCAGTGATCTCAATTGATCTCATATAATGACAATGAATTGTCCGTCATGTGGTACATTGATGGTATGGTTGAACGGATCCATAATGCACGATCAACAGATTAATTACTATGAGTGTAGAAATTGTAAGATCAAACTGAATACTCTATCTGATGGTACTTATGAAATAACTGAACAGCCAAAAGAGCAGCGATTAGAATAGATAAATAAATCTGTAAAACTTATGCAAAAATATGATTTTAGATAAAAGAAAGCTACTAAAGGAAAAAATAAAAAAAAGAGACGAAATTATTGTACTTCCTGGCGTATTTGATGCGCTTAGCGCAAAAATTGCCCAGAATGTTGGATTTGAGGCAATGTTTCAGACTGGATATGGATCTGCTGCCTCGTTATTGGGGCTACCAGATTTTGGTTTTTTGAATGCGGGAGAAAATATCGAAAACGCAAGAAGGATAATCAGAGCAGTTGATCTACCAGTAATAGTTGATGTAGACACTGGATATGGCAATCCACTTACCGTTTGGAAAATTGTAAGCGATCTAATTGCTTATGGAGGTTCAGGAATATTTCTTGAGGATCAAGTTTGGCCAAAACGTTGTGGACATATGCGTGGGAAGGAGGTAATTGGTGCAGATGAATATATCCAAAAACTACGGGCTGCAGTTACAGCGAGTGCAAATAATAACTTTGTAATCGTTGCTAGAACCGATGCACGTGCCCCTTTAGGATTTGATGAAGCGATTAACAGAGGAAAGGCGTATCACAAAGAGGGAGCAGACGTTGTCTTTGTAGAAGCACCTCAATCAGAAGATGAGCTTCGCGAGATTCCTAAGAAGATTGATGCTCCGCTATTGGCTAACATGATAGAAAATGGTGTAACCCCGACTTTCTCAGCTAATGAATTGAAAAGTATGGGGTATAGCATGGTAGTCTTTCCGCTTTCAGGGTTATACGGGGCAACTTACGCAATGAAGAAAATCTTTTCGTATCTAAAAAGAAACGGAACCACAAAAAATTGCATGGATATCATGCTTGATTTTAATGAATTTAACGACCTAGTTGAATTACCAAAATTCATGAAGATGGAAAAGAAGTATCAAAATTGATGGTATGTATATGATTATAGTTAGACCTCTGGTTAACTCTCATCAAAACTACCATCATTCTATGCTTTTTAGATGATAAAGTGAGTAATTAGTGTTATTATAAGACAAAGTCGATGAAAAATTTTGTAATTCATGTGTTACTAAATTTGATACTAAACTAGAATCCAACAGATAGAATTCAGCATATTTGTTTGAATGTAATGTGTTGGTAATGTTATCAGAAAATAAAAAACTTCTATTTTTTAAATCCAATTCCATCCATCCTCTTAAATGCTTACTACCCACTATTAATGAACCTGATGGTGTATTATGATTCATCCAGTCAATTAACGAAACTAATGATTCTGATTCAGGTATCGATATAGAATTGTATTGCATTGTCATAGGATCATAGTAGTGCATATATTCATGGAAAAGTCCGTAGAGGTTAAGGTAGGAACCATTGGGACTCGTAGCAAAAACAGAACCCAGAAATAGAAATGGGATGAGAATTACAAGATAATTGACTAGTTTTTTATGATATATTGCAATTCGTTTACTCTCAATTAACATTATAAATCCGTATCCTGAAAATATTGAAAGAAATATACTAAAAATGATTATCCATCTATCGGGCAGCAGGGCAGATGTACCTGCAAATATTATCCAAGTGAATGAACCCAGTAATGAAATAATAAGAGGAATTTTCAGAATAGTGATTTTAGCTTTCATAAAGCCAATTACTCCAGAAGGTAACAATATACCACACATTACGAGAAACAAAATACCTAAATTCACTGAGTTGTATGACTGCTGAAGCGCGTCTCTTGATGCAGTTGATGCACTTCCCAACATGATATTATTTGTTAGTGTATCAATGCTATTGAATAGTCCGGCAGCAAAAATGAAGGCTGTAACTGTAGCTAGTATTGCGATCATTCTTTCTCTTTTGATTAAAGAGTACAAGATGTAGACTAATGTCAGGAGAAAGCCTATCATTCTATCTGAAAGTACAGAAATAATGGATAATGGTAAAATGGTAAGCAAAATTCTTTTTGAGGCATTTGAAATTGTGCCTAAATATGATAAACAGTAAAGTGTAATAGTTAGTGCAAGCATATCTTTGTGAAGGTCCCATGATGTTCTGAGTACTGATACTTGAAAGATAACAAATAATGATAAAAAAATACTTTGATAGTTACTGAGATGAAAATTATTCTTTGCAATTGAATAAACAACTACTGAAAACAATCCGAATATGAATACAGCCGTGGCGGTTACGACTAACCTAGGATCAAAATGCGTTATTGATATTATTACATGTAGTAACACTACATATAATGGAAATTGATTTGACGCCGATGCCCAATGATTATCAAAGTTGACTAGTACTGGCAAATAATAGTTTATTACATCATATCCAATGGGGAAAGGTAGCGCTTCTAATTCTGGAATAACTCTCACAAGTACACCAATCGAAAAAATGATTAAATATGGATATTTTCTATTACTTGCAAAGAAATTTTTAAGCTGCAAAATAGAAAATTTGTTTAAATAGTCCATTTAATTTATTATCTAATTTTGTATAATCTGAGGCTATTGAAAAATTTTTGTAAGTAGCTTACGCTGATTGATTGATTTCATTCCTGATTTTGAAAGTAACTCTTCGTTATCTAGGGTTTCATTTAATCTCCCACTCTCCAAACACAGGAATTCTGTCCCAAATTGCAAATAAAAAATAATTAAGGCAGGATCGGTCTGAATATGGCCTTCTGCTTATCATGCCACTAGCTTCAATACTGAAAGATTTAGCCCCAACTGCCTTGTTAACTCTTGGTTCTATAGATCAGGATGAGTCAGATGAGGATTTGGATGAGTCAGATGAAGATAGCATAGAGTGAATTTTATCGCTTCCATACTGGTAAGTGATTTAAAGTGTATGATAAAGATCCCAAGTAATTTATTGTAGGGAATTATCATACCTTTTGTTGATTGACATTCGCAATATGCTGACTTTAAGATACGATCCCACCGTAGAGATTAAATCGCCATTGCCGAGAATTGTTCCTGATCAAGTCAAAGTTATGAGAAGTGAAGCATATCCATCTTCAAAGGACATAGAAAAGGAATTGAGGAGTGTAATAACTAAAAAAATTTCAGATCTTGACCCAAAAAGAATATCACTTGCATTAAGTACAGGAGTTGATTCTAACTTGATGCTCTCGTTAATAAGAGATGAATATGCTGAGTTAGATATCACTTGTATTTCTGTTAGTTTTGACGAAACAAGTGAAGCAATGTGTGCCAAGAAAATAGCAGAATCGAAGGAAGCAGATTTTCATAATGTTACTATTGATAATCCTCTTAAGGATTTACCAACAATGATAAGTATTATTAAAGAACCAAGGTGGAATTTATATCAATATTACTTTATAGAAAAATCAAAAAATTATTCAAATGTTATTTTTACCGGGGATGGTGGAGATGAATTATTTGGGGGTTATACTTTTAGATACATCAAATTTCTGAAATTAATCAAAGAGATAGATGATTGGAAACAACGTATTGGTTATTATCTTGACTGTCATGAACGGGACTGGGTTCCTGACCAAGAAAATATCTTTGGAGAAAATATCAAGTTTGATTGGTCTCCAATTTATTCAATATTAAAGGTGTATTTTGACAATCAGTTGGACCCATTAGATCAAGTATTTCTAGCAGACTACAATGGAAAATTAATCTATGACTTTGTTCCAACCAATGACAAGTTTTTTAATTCTTTTGGAGTAACGGGCATCTCACCCATTTTAGAACAAAAAATTATTGACATGTCATTTAGGATTCCTCCTTCTGTCAAATTTAATAAGGAAAACGGCATTGGAAAAATCCCGCTAAGGGAGATCCTTTCCCGTGTTGATAGTAAAAATAGCAAAAATAGATCAGATTCAAAGATTGGTTTTGGTATGGATCTGAAAAAACTCTGGTCCAGTAGCGCAAAAGAGATTGTTATATCTGCTTTAGATGGTGCAAGCATATTTCGTGACAAAATTATCAGCCGTGAATTTTACGAACGTTCAGTTAAAAAAATTGAGGAAACTTACGATATGAGATACATTAGTAAAATGTTACAACTATTAAGTCTTGAAATATGGTACAAAATGTTCATAACATTTGAAGTGAGTTCAAACTATTCGTTGTGATATCAGTGGCAACGCGAATCTTATTTCTTTGCGGGAGAACTTTACTTTACACTAGAATAGTTAAAGCTTAATTATTAATAATCACACTAAAGAAAAATCAAACTGATTTATATGCATCTAAGATCTTTTTATCGTGTTTCTCCCATACTAGATTTGTTCTAGCATAGTTGAATATTTTAAATCTTTTCTCATATAGCTCATCAGTGTTTCTTTTATAATACTGTAGTTTTGAAGCCAAGTCCTCATAATCATCAAATGTTAGGCAATTTTCTCCCAGTGTATGAATTACGGATTTTAAATCTGAGGTTAACATGACATATAAACCCGCATGAGCATACTCATAGGCTTTATTTGGGTTCAAAAAACGATGAGACCAGTGTTTCTTCCAAGGTATCAATCCTATAGAGTTTTTAAACATCTCATCGTACATCTTTTCTCTAGGAAGGAATCCAGTTGCCTTGAATTTTTCAGAAAACTCGGGTTCCCATCCTATTATTGTCAAATTTCCGATGTCAGCATGCATAAAAAGGTCGGTTAATCCGGAAATATCCCTGTTAGTAACCTGTTTGTGTTTGCTGTCACCTCCCGCATAAACGACCGATAGAGAATCCTTTTTTTGAGGTTTTCTAAACTCATTCGTTTCCGTTTCCATAGGAAAGTTAGGTACTACAAATATCTCTTTTGTTCTTCCATCCTTCTCTTTGCTTAGCTCTCGCGCAATCTGTTCTGAAACGGTTATAGTAGGTACTGAAGAGACCAATTCTTTCTCCCACTTGATCCAGTTAGAAATGCTTTGACGAGAGACAAATGATAATTTCATTCTTTGTACCGCCCCTCTGACGAGTCTTGACTTTGAAGGGAGGCCAGACTGATATTTTAGATTCTCGGCATTTACGAGTGAGAGCATTCTAAAGTATTCATGATCATCAAATATTAGCGGTAGGCTGAGATCAAGCGATACTTTTGCCGAACCAATGTTGTGTGAATGTACTATATCTGGCCTAACTTGTTGCACCAATCTTTCAATCTGCTTTTTGACGCGGTGATAATAGTACGGAATCCCTATCATGGCAGAAGCTGTCCACTCAATTGGATAAGTTTCAGAAAAAACAGTAGAATGGCTTGCACTCTTCAGACGTCCACCAAAAAATACTTCATGTCCGTTTTTCTTTGCTGTTAGAGCGGATTTTTCAACTCTCCAATCTGGGAGTCCATCATCCGATAGGTGAAGTATCCTCATTTTATCACCATTTTAATAAAATCGTACGTCGTGAGCCGAACAAGTCCTGCATTGAATTATCATTCCAATTATTAGAATTTACGGAAATTTAGACATAATCATAATAAATAGGCTGGAAATGTTTCATTTAAAATATTACATTTTTAAAACAGAAAAGTATTACTGCGAATAAATGAAAAGGTTTATCTTGAAATTAGAAGGCGGGGTACAAGAGTTATGAAAATTCTCATTACCGGTGCAGCAGGGTTCCTGGGAAGTTACCTTTCTGAAAAATATGTTCTCGATAAACACCTAGTATATGGAGTTGACAATTTGATGAATGGAAACCTTAACAACGTCCGTACTCTTTTGCATAAGAAGAATTTTAAATTTATTCGAGGAGACATAGCACTAAATGAGGTATATTCTAAACTACCAAATGACTTTGACGCCATATTTCATCTGGCAGCCCAAATACATGTTGATAGATCAATTGTCAATCCCGAAGAAACGTTCAAGATAAATCTAGGTGGAACACTGAAAATTTTAGAATTTGCCAGAGTAAACGATATCAACAAGATATTATTTTCATCAACAAGCGAAGTCTACGGCTCTGCTGAATATGCTCCGATGGATGAGGCTCATCCCTTATCTGCAAAACACCCATACGGGGTGAGCAAGATAGCGGCTGATAGATTATGCTATACTTACAATGAGACTTATGATCTTGGTGTCGACATAATCCGATGCTTCAACTTTTTTGGACCCCGACAAAAAGATACCGGTTATGGAGGCGTTATAGCTATTTTTATAAACAGGGTCCTACAGAACAAACCACCTATTATTTACGGTGATGGGAAACAGACTAGGGATTACATGTTTGTGAAGGACGCTGTGGAAGCATATGATACCGTACTGAAGTCCAGAGGCAATCCAGGAAAAAATGGCATAAACTTTGGTAGTGGTAAAGAAGTATCAATTAATGAGATAGCGGAGCTGATAATCAAACATGGTACGCAAGATAATAAATTGCGACCAATTCACGTCGAACCTAGACCGGTGGAAGTACAAAGACTTATTGCAGACATTTCAAAGGCAAAGAAACTATTACAATTCAGACCGAAGATACAATTTGAGAAAGGTCTAGCTGTACTAATCGATTGGTATAAAAACTACAAGTCAGAGTTATGGCTGTACTAAAACTCATTACGGAATGATTCATTATATGATGCTTGTCACTGAATTTTCGCCTCCTAGGAGACATCCTTTACCAACTGGCCTATAGGATATTGGTATTGTAGTTATGGTCAGTGGTAATGATCGCATTTCTAATACTCTCATGTACTAGTTGAGTTTGATTTTGATCCTATATTTGGAGTTGTCCTACCCTAAGTAATAGATTATTATATTGATATACTAATTCATTTGAATATGCGCATATTACACATTCTTGATGCAGCCGGTGTAGCGTGCATATATTCAAAATTTTTACAAACAAAGGGACATGAATCCAAAGTAATTTGGAACAAGGATGTTGGAGACAAATATGGAATTTATGACTATTATAAGGACTATATGATCAATGTGCCGTATGCGGAATTTACCGATAGATGTCTTCGAGAAGGAGAGGAAGCCGACGTAATTCATGTTCATGGATTTATAGACATACTATTCAAATTACACAAGAAATTCCACAAAAAGAAGATTATTTTGCACTATCATGGGACGGATATTCGCGGACTAAGTAGACAAGAACTGCCCCATCGATCACGATTATCAGATGCTGTTATTAGGCTCAAGAGGCTATATAGGAAAAAAATTGGTCATTCAAAGGCTCAGAAATTAGCCGACGCAGTATGTGTATCTACTCCAGATTTGTTACCATTAGTAAGTAATGGTATTCATATTCCTATTCCTATTGACACAGACCACTTTAAACCAGACAGTAATTCAAGTGTAGAACTAAAAGAAGCATTCACTATAAATTCAGAGGTAACAAACATACAGTGGGCTCTTGACTATTGCAGGAAAAAGGGCATTAATCTTGATGTTGACGTAATTGACAGGACCAAAAATCCAATAATGTATAAAAACATTCCTGACTTTTTACGAGGGTACAAAACATACGTAGATATCAGATACGTTAATGATACTGTTTTGGAGAATCTAAGTAGCACAGCTCTCCAGTCACTTGCATGTGGGCTTAGGGTACTGGATTATAAACTGCAATTCCGTCAAGCGCTGCCACCCGAACATAATGCAGTAAATGTAGTCTCTCAAATCTTTGGTATTTACAAAGAACTTAACCTCTTGTAGTACTGTACTATATCTACTTTATAATTTTCAGTTTATAAAGCTAGTTTCGATTCTTTAGTAACCAAAAATATAAAGTATTTGCTAAACTTCTATTTTCTTTGGTAATAAATACCAGCATTGTTGCCATGCCAAGAGATTCCTTAATGGCATTAAATGTCTGGGTAAAAACGTCTTGAATTCCAAGATTTGAATATTTGTTTCTTTACAAAAAATCTCAAAATCTTTTATTGACCAAAAGTGCAGATGTGTAAAGGATTGTCTGGGTACATATCCTCTTAATAGTTGTATTCGCCATTTTATGTAAGCGCTGTTCGGAATACTTACTATCACACCTTTTTTTGCATGATTAGCTGCATCAACTAGAATTCTTTGAGGATAAGCAGTGTGTTCTATTACTTCAAGCAACAAAATATAGTCATACGACGTACCATCTGGTAAACCCAATCCATTAGTGATATCGCGCACTTCGGTTTGAATTCCAAGCTGTTTTGCTTTTTCGCAAGCTGTGGCTGATATATCCAGTCCCACTACCTTGACTTGCTTATTTTTTATCAAATATTCTGAAACAATCCCATCACCTACTCCAACATCCAGTACCGTCGAATTTGGTTCAATCCACTCCTCAACCAGTTTGGCCCTTGACAAGTTTCCAGTGTTTATCGCAGAGTGATACTTTTCGTAATCTTCAAACACCTCGGGGAAGCTCATACTATTTTGAGTAAGAGCGGTCCATGACTCCCGTAATATCGTCAAGCCAAGCATCACTCCAAAACGAGGAGAGGTAAGTGATTTCATTATACTGATCGTGAAAATAAATGCTATATTTGATTTAATTGGTATTATTCTCATATTCCACCGTTCCCTAATGTCATAAACTGCATGCCGAGCACAAACCACTATTATTACATATTCTCTATAGTCGTTGATTAGTACCAATTTTAAATTCTAAACGTCTAAGTAATTTGTTATCGAATAATACTAGATATAAGCTTACTAACGATTTGTGATGTCTTGCCATTACCAAAGTTGGATTTGGAGTAGCTAGAAGTTGGAGATCGCCTTTTGACCGCATCAACGATTTTTTTGCTATCGACTCCAGTAAGAATATTCCATTGTCCCTTTACGGTTTCAACCCACTCGGTACTCTTCCTCATTGTGACACACGGTACTTTTAGTAAATAGGCTTCCTTTTGGATTCCACCTGAATCGGTAACGACCTTCAAGGAGTTTTGTAGCAACGCTATGAAATCTATGTATCCAACTGGGAGTAACATCTTAACATTTGCACATTTTAGAAGTCTATCTAACAAACCAAATGTCTTGAACATTTTCTTTGTTCTAGGATGGATAGGAAATACAATCGTGTAATCGATAAGAGATTCAAATGTCTTTAAGAGTTGAATAAAATTATCTCTTGAACTGGTATTTTCAGCTCTGTGCATCGTAAGTAGTAAATAAGATCTTGATTTTAGACTAAGGATATCAAGTATTTTTGATTTTTTAGAAATTACTTTAGTGTTATCTATAATTTCAACAGATAAGTCTCCTGTTTGGTATACTTTACCTCTTGTTTTCTCTTTTTTCAGATTATCCACAGCGTTTCGAGTAGGTGCGAATAAATAATTACTTAAATTATCTGTTAAAACTCTATTATTTTCTTCAGGCATTGCAAAATCATAACTCCGCAATCCAGCTTCTACATGTCCTAATTTCATATTACACTTGTTTGCACATATGGCGCCAGCTAAAGTTGAATTAGTGTCACCATAAACAAGAACAAGATCGACATGTCTTTGTTTAAGGTTTTCCTCTAGGCGTTTGACTATTTCCCCTATTTGGAAACATGAGCTTCCTGATCCGACGCCCAGGTGAATATCTGGTTTGGGAAGTTCAAAATCGTTAAAGAAAATTTCAGACATTTCGTAATCATAGTGCTGACCAGTGTGAACTATCAGATGTTCAATTCCTGAATTATTTAGGGATTTGTGGATAGGTCCTAGCTTAACAAAATTGGGACGAGCACCTACTACAGAGGCTATGTTCATTTATTGTAAGAAATTAACTTGAGTCGGTATAAAAATCCACTATTTTTTCGAATGATTGATTAAAATTTAATAGCTACTGATTTTCCTTCTACTAATAATGTTATCATACTAAGACTGGGAATTCTCATTTATTAGTATTTTTTAACCCAAATATTTGCAGTATCCTTGTCTTTTGTCTAATTCTTATTGCTTTTCTTATTTCTGGGTCATACATACTATCATATCCTTCTTTTTTCGGCTCATATGTTAGGTAATAATAGAGCATGCGAATTGCTCCAAGTCTACCCATCGGCTTCCCAGCCAAAAAACATTGTACGAATCTTCCTAGAACAAAGAGTGGATGATATCCAAGAGTTCTCATACTGGCGCCAAATTCGTAAAATTGGTGATTAGTTCCCAATGGTCTTGTATGTGAAAATCGTGCTTCGTTATTGACTACGTTTTTAAAACCATGATACAATGACAGCTGCAAGATAACAGATTCGTAACCCATTTTTTCTGGATAACGACCGAGAACATTATCAAAGAAAGAACTCCTGACGAACCTTCCTGCTCCATGTGGAGTCGTATAATTATTATCGTCATAGTTCCCTGAAGATATAGCTATTTTATCATCATAATCCATTTTTCTCATTATCTTAGCTGCATAGAGCTCCTCATAATGAGTATCATCGGTACTAATCATGTGATAATCTGTCGATTCCAAATTCGTATTTTTAGCAAGATTTATTGCACTATTCCAATTTTTCACTACTCTTCCTATATCATATCCCAGGTTAGGATTGGTTATTATGTAGATATTCTCATTTTTCAATTTTAGTCCTTGCAGGATACTATTCGTATTATCAGTAGATCCATCATCGACAACTATAATGTACCTGGGTTTAGCTGACTGTTTTAGCAATGAGTTGACAGCGTTTTCAATTTCGTTTTCAGAATTCCTGCAGGTCACAATTGCATAGTAACTACCCACAAGTATAATGAAAATAATGGACCATAAACATCTTTTGCTAGATAATTTGATTATGAGATATACAAATTATCTTGTATTATTTTTCATGACTATCTTTTGTCTTTCCATCGTTCTTTGATAATTTATTACTGTACAGACGT
>Ga0207712_10002490_pt1 | contig 11859 bp, 7 predicted proteins | sample KBSS44metaG_FD_184402 | JGI IMG/M metagenome (GOLD analysis project Ga0207712, IMG submission 184402) | Switchgrass rhizosphere microbial communities from Kellogg Biological Station, Michigan, USA - KBS S4-4 metaG (SPAdes) (version 2) | ecosystem: Host-associated > Plants > Roots > Rhizosphere >... | reverse complement strand
TGTTAGCCTGGGGACCGGCAAAAGCTCCGGTAATAAAAGAAGCAGTGGAAGAAGATCATACAGACCATGTGCCTGCTTCTTTATTGCAAACTCATGATGATGTAACCTTTATTGTTGATGAGGCAGCCGCCTCTGAACTCACTAGATTCAAATCTCCATGGCTTACCGGTGATTGCGATTGGACACCAAAGATGATCAAGAAAGCGGTGGTGAATATGGCTTTGAAATTGAAGAAACCTGTTTTAAGCTTAACCAATACTGATTATAACGAATATGGTTTAAGTGACCTGTTGGTTGAAGAAGGCGATGCATATGAAATAAATCTGAAAGTTTATTATATGCTGCGTGATTCGATCACAGGCTGGCCCGGTGGCAAACCAAATGTGAATTTACCTACACACCCTGAACGCAGCGAACCATACCCAAAACGTATTGTCATCTTTTCTCCTCACCCAGATGATGATATCATCAGCATGGGAGGGACCTTTCAGCGATTGCATGACCAGGGACATGATGTGCATGTAGCATATCAAACCTCCGGTAATATTGCGGTGACAGATGAATTCGTTACAAGATTTCTTGATTTTGCAGTTGGCTTTGAAGAGATCGCGGGCATCGATACAAAGACGTCAGGAAAAATTTTAGAAGATGCAAGAAGATTTATTGCCCGTAAAAAAGCAAATCAAACTGATACGCCAGCTATTCGTGCTATTAAAGGTTTGATAAGAAGATGTGAAGCAAAAGCAACCTGTCGTTATGTTGGCATCAAAGATGAAAACATACATTTTCAAAACCTTCCTTTTTATGAAACAGGTTCCATTGAGAAAAAGCCGATGAGTGAGAAAGATGTAAAGATCACAATAGAGCTTCTTCGTGAAATAAAACCTCAACAGGTTTATTGCGCCGGTGATTTTGCTGATCCGCATGGTACCCATATCGTTTGTTTCAATGTGGTATTGGAAGCGCTCAAGCGTATCAAAGATGCCGGCGATAAATGGATCAATGATTGCTGGCTCTGGTTATACAAAGGCGCATGGCAGGAATGGAACATTGAAGAAATTGAAATGGCCATACCCATGAGTCCCGACCAGGTAATGAAAAAACGTTTTGGAATTTTTATACATCAATCGCAAAAAGATATGGTGCCATTCCAGGGAAGTGATTCAAGAGAGTTCTGGCAACGTGCCGAAGCAAGAAATGAAGCAACTGCGAATCTCTATGCTGATCTCGGCCTCACTCACTATGCAGCGATGGAAGCATTTGTGAGATGGCATTATTAGTGAATGGTCAATGGTGAATGGTGAATTGCGTTTTTAGGGTTGTCATTCCGAGCGAAGCGAGGAATCTATTATGTAGCCAGCTTAATTACTACTATTAAACTTTCGTTGCGTCGCACTCTTTTACGTTTGGTAATTCTATTGAACAAAATAAGTTATAACTGAAATGTTGTAAAGAAGAGATCTTTTATTTAACCGTCATCACAAAAGGTTGGAGTATGTGGATATTCCCCTTCGTATCCTTTGCTTTTATACAGCTGAACTCAAGAAATAGACCGGGTTTCAATTGGTCTATTATTATTTTTGCCTCATTAAAATCTGCTCCTATGTTTAGGACCTCTTCTGGAGCCGTTATATGCATCGCCATAGCATCCCATCTTAGTTTATAACTTATAATTGTAAACCTACTATCAGAAACTCTAAGTCCGGGCTGACAAGCAGGACATTGTACGCAAATCATAGAATCCCTGGCAGCATACTTACACCACAAACAGTCACTTTTATATCTGTATTTGGCTTGCAGTCTTGAGCATTGCCTTTAGTGAAGCAGAAAACTAATATGAAGATTAAAAACAATCGCATCACCTTCAAAACGATAAATAAGAGTATCTATTGTAATCATTTGTAAATCGCCACTTCTCTCTTTTCATCACTCGAACAAAAACCCCGATACATCCCCTCAGAATTAAAAATAAGTGAAGCATTTCCATTTGCATCAACACCGATCATTCCACCCTCTCCATCGATCTTCATTAATTTATCTATCACTACAATATTCATTGCTTCTTCTAATGATAAACCTTTATACTCCATTAAACAACTTACATCATAAGCTGCAACAGCTTTTATAAAAGGTTCACCGTGACCCGTACAACTGATTGCACAAGTTTTATTATTTGCATAAGTGCCAATACCAATAATAGGACTATCACCAACACGACCAAATTGTTTATTGGTCATGCCGCCGGTACTTGTAGCAGCAGCAAGATTTCCATTTGTATCACATGCAACAGCACCAACTGTTCCAAATTTCTTTTCATCGGGATCTACACTATGATCTAATGCAGTCTCATTACTCTGTTTTGTTTTAAGCAATTGTTTATATCTGAATTCAGAAAAAAAATATTCATCAGGTTCAAACGCAATCCCGTTTTGTTTTGCAAATTCTTCTGCCCCATTTCCAATTAAAAAAACATGTTCACTCTTTTTCATTACCGTATAAGCAAGCTCAATTGGATTTTTTACATTTTTTACAGCAGCAATAGCCCCGGCAGAGAGATATTTTCCATCCATTATGGAAGCATCCATTTCATGAGTACCTGTATTTGTAAACACAGATCCCTTTCCGGCATTAAATAAAATATTATTCTCTAATTCTACCACTGCAGCTTTAACTGCGTCCAGTGCATCACCTTTTTTTTGAAGTATCCCGTATCCTGCATTCATTGCATCATTCAATGCTTTTATATAAGCCGCTTCCTTTTCCGGGGTCATACTTTTCTTCGAAATTGTCCCTGCACCACCATGAACTGCTATTGTGAATTTTGTCATATAAACCTTAAGTTGATTTATTTACAACTGATAATAAGTTAATTCAAATGCTTATTTTTATTCCGCTGCCTGGCCTCGCCTCTCCTCCAGGAGAGGAGAACGAGAGGTGAGGTTGCCGAAATTAGTTATTTTACCATTTGATATGGCCACCACCTGGAAAGACATCACCAAAAAAAGACTCACCCAAGGCGACTGGTCGCTGATCATTGCAAATCTCATTCCTGTAATCGGTGTTTGGTTTCTAAACTGGAGTGCAAAAGAAGTTTTTCTTGTTTACTGTCTTGAAACAATTATTATCGGTTGTTTCACTTTGTTAAAAATGTTGATCACCGGCCTTATTGTAAAAAAAGATGAATGGCAAACGACCGGTGGTTCCTCTACGAAGCAACCATTCTGGTTCTTCATGCTTTTCTTTTTAGTGCATTATGGTTTGTTCGTTTCTGTACAAATGGGAATATTCTTTGCTGTTTCGGGCATCGGCGATGAAGCCGGAATAACTTTTTTTAATTTTTTTTCCAAATGGCCATCCCTTTTAACGAAGGATGCCTATATCATGTTGGGAGTATTTATTGTTAGTTATGGGTTTCGTCTTACTACAGATTTTATTTTAACCGGGGATTATAAAACTTCTTCGCTTGGCTACCTGATGTTTCAGCCTTACGGGAGAATTTTTATTCAACAAGTAACTGTTATTGTCGGCAGTATGTTTCTTTCTTTTGGGGCTGGCAAAATTTTTATCCTGCTCTTTGCTTTAATAAAAATTTTCTTTGAGGTCTTTATTGACTTCAACCTCCTATTAAAGAATGCTGTAAAAGGAGAATTAAAAGAATCAGGAAAGAAGTAACTCACATTCCCGTAAAAGTTTTTCCCTGTCAACAGCTGCTGTTCCCACTTCTTCGCAAACCAACCCTCCTGCAATATTTGCGATTTCTGCCATCAGGTGTGCATTCTTTGTAACTGCATACACCATAGCGGCAACAGCTATTACTGTATCGCCTGCACCTGAAACATCGGCGACATTTCGCAAGTGACTTGGGATGATAGCAGCATTTTGCAGTTGCTGGTAAAAAATTCCTTTTTCTGATAATGTGATCAATGAAACTTTATGCTGCAATTGCTTCTGAAGCTGATCATGGATATTTCTGAGCTGATAAATGTCTATGCTTTCAAATAATAAGTTCAACCCTTCCTGAACTTCTTTCATGTTAGGTTTAAAAATATCAACACCCTTATAGTTGAAAAAATTTTTTCTTTTCGGATCGACAGCGCTGATAACACCGGAAGCCCTACATAAAGCAATTGCTTCTTCAATTACTTTCTCTGTCAATACACCTTTATTATAATCTTCGAATATCAAAATATTGGGATCTTCATGTTCAATAAAGTTTGAAATCTGTTTTAGTAGGATTGCCTCTTCATCCTTGTTGAGATCAGCCGTTATCTCGGCATCAAACCGCAACATTTGCTGGTTCCGGCTGATGATCCTGGTCTTATTTGTAGTTGGTCGCTTAACACTTTTTACAAGACCTGTTGTATCGATCAGGCTTTCTTTCAGCAACTGATCTAGCTGGGCAGCTTCATCATCATCGCCAATGACGCCAAGCATAAAAACCTTTGCGCCAAGACCGCTGCAGTTTAACGCAACATTTCCAGCCCCTCCTATTCGTCGTTCTTTATGATGTAAAGAGACAATAGGCACAGGAGCTTCGGGTGATATTCTGTCCACTTTTCCCCAGATATAAGTATCGAGCATCACATCGCCTATCACACCAATTTTCAGGGAATTAAAATCATTAAATAATTCTTCACACTCTGTCATTTCTTTTAGTTATTTATTAAAAATCTTACTTTATTTTCTATCAGTATAAAATTACGGGTTAAACTAACATTATTTTCTTGTCAGAACCACCAAATAATTATTTATACATTTGTTACAAAGCATAAAGATATTATGACTGCTGCATCAATTTCAGAAAAAATCTATTCATTGACTGGTATTATTGAAAAAGTAAATCAATGGAAAAAAGAAGGGAAAAAAATTGTTTTTACCAATGGCGTATTCGACTTGTTGCATACTGGACATATTTTTTCCTTATCACAAGCTGCAAAAGAAGGAGATGTTTTAGTTATTGGCTTGAATTCTGATAGTTCAGTAAAAAGATTAAAAGGAGATAGCCGCCCGATAAATGACCAGGACGCAAGAGCTTTATTGCTTGCTTCATTAATGATGGTTGATGCAGTTGTAATTTTTGAAGAAGACACACCGCTGAAACTCATCACTTCCATTTTACCTGATGTATTGGTAAAGGGCGGAGATTACACCATTGATGAAATTGCAGGCGCAAAAGAAGTAATTGCCAATGGCGGCAAAGTGGTCATCAATCCGATCCTTGATGGCTTTTCAACTACTGCAATTATTAAAGCGATCTCCAAATAGCTTTAACCTTAAACTGTTTTTTTCTTTGTAGCCACTGCAATGTAGTATAGTGGAACACCAGCCAACGCTATTATCAGACCCGGCCATGTGTACTGTGGTTTGTATATGATCAACAAAACACAAAAAGCAAGCCCTGTAAGAACATAAAGTATAGGTAATACCGGGTAACCAAATGCTTTGTATGGACGATCAGCATCAGGTCGTTTCTTTCTTAAAATAAATATGCCGATAATGGTCATCACATAAAAGATCACCACAACAAAAGAGATCATATCCAACAGGTCGCCATACTTACCACTCATGCTCCATAGACAAGCGATAACACATTGGATCCATAGCCCCACGGCTGGAATTGCGTTTTTATTTAATACTCCTGTTTGTTTAAAAAACAACCCATCCTTTGCCATTGTATAATAAACCCTGGCACCTGCCAATATCAATCCGTTGTTACAGCCAAAAGTTGAGATCATGATGAGTACTGCAATAATACCTGCCCCTGCTGCACCAAATATTGCGCTGGATGCTGCCGTAGCAACACGGTTTTGAGGCGCAGTTGCGATTGCTTCCATCGGAAGAACATATGTGTACATTAAGTTTGCAGAAACATAGATAACCGTTACGATCAATGTTCCAAAGAACAAGCTTAACCCGATATTACGAGCCGGGTTTTTAATTTCGCCTGCAATAAATGTTACGTTATTCCATGCATCACTACTAAATACAGAACCTACCATAGACGCTGCGATGGCTCCTAATGCAGCTGCACCAATAACTCCTGAGATATTTGTTACCTGGCCATTTTCAACAGTCATAGATTTCATTGTCCACGCATCACTCCAATTAGCTGACCATGCATCGCCAGATGCGAGAATAAAACCAAAAATGATCAATCCAAAAAGCGCTGCCAGCTTTGCAATTGTAAATGTTGTTTGAATAAGCTTTCCTTCCTTTACACCTCTTGTATTAATATAAGTAAGTAGTAGTATTAAAGCCACAGAAAGTAAATGACAATACTGTAACTGCACGAAACCAAGATCAAGGAAAAGATTTTTGTGATCAGGGAATTTTTTCAGATCGATCAATTCAAATATTGGAAAAAAATGACCAGCGAATTTAGAAAATGCAACTGCTACTGCTGCAATAGTCGCTGTTTGTATCACTGCAAAAAAGCTCCATCCATATAAAAAACCAGCCAGTGAATTATAGGCTTCTCTCAGATAAACATATTGGCCACCAGCTTTTGGAAACATGCCACTCAATTCGCCATAGCTTACCGCTGCTGTGATCGTCATGAATCCAGTGATCAGCCAAACTACAATTAACCAGCCCGGAGAGCCAACATTGCGGGTAATGTCAGCACTAACGATAAAAATACCTGAACCGATCATGGAGCCTGCAACGATCATTGTTGCATCTAAAAGACCAAATGATTTTTTGAAGGCGGGTTGTTGTTCTGCCATAGCGTTGGTTTGGTTTTCAAGATAAGTAATTCAGTTTACAGAAAGAAAAACTCCTTTCATTTACGAAAGGAGTCCATTAATTAGCTAGCGATTCAATGATTCTATTTCTTTTTACTATAAAATGAATTCAAACCTTTTAACAACTCGGAAGTAACGTTGTATGCAGTGTCAGTATAATAAAAAAGTCCAGGCTCCCTGGCAATTATATAAGAAAACCTCCGGTCCTTATTAAATTCTTTGCAATAATTTTTTATTAGTGTAACGATTTCCTGCTGCTTACTCATAAAATAGGTCTGGTAATTTTGATTAAGCTCGGCAGATCTGTTCTTGATCTCGGCATCCATTTGTGCCAGTTCGTTGCCGAGTGAATCTTTTTGTCGCGGTGATAGGTTGGCGCTTTGTGACTGTAGTTTCTGATAATAAGATTGAAAACCCATTTTCATCTGGTTGATCGTGTCATTAATACCTGCTTCTCTTTTTACAACTTCAGCCTGTACCCGTTTCCACAAAATGAAATTGGCTTCTATAGAATCCATATCGAAATAGGCTACAGGTGTATGTTGCCATTGTGCGGCAGTATCAGGACCAGTTCGGATCGGAATAACAGAAGTTGTATTATTTTTCCTGGTAAAAAAAAGAAAAAACAGAATCCCTACAGCAAGTAATAAGACAATGTTGAGAGCTAGTAAACCTTTATTCATTCAATCTTTTTTTTGCAAGTTAATCAAAGCCTTCAGGGCAAATATAGTCATTCGGTTCACTTTAGGAAACAGTTAACAGGAGGCTGCGAGCTATGAGTTATGAGCAACGAGTTAAAACAAAAAAGGAGCAAGATTTCTCTCACTCCTGTATGTTTTTAGCTCATTTTACTTATTCTTCTTCATCAAAAGTCATCGCTTCCCTTGTTGTCTGCAGCAATTCATATTCTTCTTTGCTACCAACGATCATATTTTCAAATTCACGCAAACCTGTACCCGCAGGGATCGGGTGACCAGTGATAACATTCTCCTTCAATCCAAGCATATCATCAGTTTTACCGTGAATAGCCGCCGATGAAAGAACTTTAGTTGTTTCCTGGAATGATGCTGCAGATATCCAGCTTTGTACTCCAAGAGATGCCTTGGTGATACCAAGCAATGTGGGAGCCGAAGTAGCAGGACTTGCATCACGGAACTCAACAAGCTTTTTGTCATTACGGCGAAGGATTGAATTTTCTTCTCTCACTTCTCTTAAACTTACAACCTGTCCTGCACGAAGCTTAGTTGATTCACCTGATTCAGTCACGATCTTTTTATCAAACACCCAATCATTCTCTTCAAGGAATTCAAATTTATCTACAAGATCTTCCTCAAGGAATTTAGTATCTCCCGGATCAACGATGCTTACTTTACGCATCATCTGGCGAACGATAACTTCAATATGTTTGTCGTTAATTCTTACACCCTGTAAACGATAAACTTCCTGGATCTCATTCACCACATACTGTTGTACTGCAAATGGACCTTGTATTGAAAGAATATCCTGTGGTGAAGTCTGACCATCCGATAATGATGAACCTGCTTTTACAAAGTCACCATCTTGCGCAAGGATCTGTCTTGTCAAAGGCACAAGATATTTTTTCTGCACACCATCTTTTGCTTCGATGATGATCTCACGGTTACCACGTTTGATAGCACCCATAGAAACGACACCATCAATTTCAGAAACGATAGCAGGGTTACCTGGATTTCTTGCTTCGAACAATTCAGTAACTCTTGGAAGACCACCGGTGATGTCACGAAGCTTACCCACGATTCTCGGGATCTTCACAATTACCTGTCCCGCTTTTACATCATCATCTTCTTCAATTACAATATGACTTCCGGTTGGCAGATTATAAGATTTATGCTCCTTACCTTCTACAATTAACTGTGGAATTTTTGTTTTGTCTCTTGTTTCAATTACCACTTTCTCGCGGTGACCAGTTTGCTCATCTGATTCTTCACGATAAGTAACACCTTCAATTACGTTATCAAATTTGATCTTACCGTTTATCTCTGCCATGATTACGTTGTTGAACGGATCCCATGTACAGATCAAATCACCTTTGTTTACTTTCTGACCATCTTTTACATTCAATGTGGCGCCATAAGGAATGTTATTAGTAATTAATAAACGATCATTTTTTACATCCATGATACGAAGCTCACCGGTGCGGCCGATGACGACCTGCATCTTGTTTCCTTCGTTGTTCTCAGTAAGAACAGTTCTTAAACCATCAAACTGAACAACGCCATCAAATTTTGCAGTTAATGTAGATTCAACAGCTGCAGAACCCGCCACACCACCTACGTGGAATGTACGGAGTGTAAGCTGTGTACCTGGCTCACCGATCGATTGGGCAGCGATGATGCCAACCGCATCACCTTTTTGTGCAAGGTTACCAGTAGCAAGATTCTTACAATAACATTTTACACAACATCCGCGTCTGCTTTCGCACGTAAGCACTGAACGTATTTCAACAGATTCTATACCGCTTTCCTCAATACGCTTTGCTATCTCTGAAGTTACTTCTTCACCTGCATGAATAATAAGCTCATCGTTTTGGGGATCATAAACATCATGCAATGATGTACGTCCTTCAATACGATCACTCAGTGGTTCAATAACATCTTCATTATCTTTTAAAGCGCTGATCGCAATACCACGCAGCGTACCACAATCTTCTTCTGTGATCACCACATCCTGTGCAACGTCAACCAAACGACGTGTCAGGTAGCCAGCATCGGCTGTTTTCAATGCTGTATCAGCAAGACCCTTACGGGCACCGTGTGTTGAAATGAAATAATCCAATACATTTAATCCACCTTTGAAGTTGGAAAGAATTGGATTCTCAATGATCTCACTTCCTGTAGAACCAGATTTTCTTGGCTTAGCCATCAATCCTCTCATACCGGCAAGCTGTTTTACCTGTTGCTTGCTACCACGGGCACCTGAATCCAGCATCATATAAACAGAGTTAAAGCCCTGCTTATCGGCACTCATTTCACGGATCAACGTTTCTGTGATACGTGTATCCACACGGCTCCAGATATCAACTATCTGGTTATATCTTTCATTGTTTGTGATAAGCCCCATGTTATAACTATCCCACACTTCATCTACTTCACTTTTTGCCTGCTCAAGCAATTCTTCTTTTAATGCCGGGATCACAAGATCAAGGATATTAAATGACAATCCACCCTGGAAGGCTGTACGGAATCCAAGTTGTTTAATATCATCAAGGAATTTAACTGTCTTTGGAATATTAGTGATCTTCAAAATATCACCAATGATCTCACGAAGATTCTTTTTTGTAAGCAAAGCATTTACATAACCAACTTCAACAGGTACATGCTGATTAAAAATTACACGGCCAACAGTCGTCTCCACCATTTTATTTACAATCTCTCCATTTTCTCTCACTGCTGTTTTTACTTTGATCCATGCATGCATGTCAACAATTCTCTCATTATAAGCAATCACTACTTCACTTGAATTGTAAAACTTCATCCCTTCGCCGCGAACTTTTTCAGCATCGGTACTTTTCTTTCCTTTAGTAAGATAATACAGACCCAACACCATGTCCTGTGAAGGTAAAGTGATAGGCGTACCATTCTGCGGGTTCAAAATATTATGTGATGCAAGCATCAGCAATTGTGCTTCTAAAACTGCAGCATGACTTAACGGAACGTGAACAGCCATCTGGTCACCGTCAAAGTCAGCGTTAAACGCTGTACAAACCAATGGGTGAAGCTGTATCGCTTTACCTTCAATCAATTTTGGCTGGAATGCCTGTATTGACAAACGGTGAAGTGTCGGCGCACGGTTAAGCATGATCGGGTGACCTCTCAAAATATTCTCAAGGATATCCCAAACAACGGCTTCTTTTTTATCAACTAGTTTTCTTGCACTCTTTACAGTTTTTACAATACCTCTTTCAATCAGTTTGCGAATGATAAATGGCTTGAACAATTCAGCAGCCATATCTTTTGGCAAACCGCACTCATGCAATTTCAATTCAGGTCCAACAACAATTACAGAACGACCTGAATAGTCAACACGTTTACCCAACAAGTTCTGACGGAAACGTCCTTGCTTACCTTTCAACACATCACTCAATGATTTCAATGCGCGGCCACCTTCTGCTTTTACTGCATTTGATTTTCTTGAGTTATCAAACAATGAGTCGATCGCTTCCTGCAACATTCTTTTCTCATTACGAAGGATAACTTCAGGAGCCTTGATCTCTAATAATCTTTTCAAACGGTTATTACGTATAATAACACGACGATAAAGATCATTCAGATCAGAAGATGCAAAACGACCGCCATCCAAAGGAACAAGCGGACGAAGCTCCGGTGGAATTACAGGAATATATTGCATCACCATCCATTCAGGACGGTTAACGATTCTTAAGTTAGCATCACGAAAAGCTTCCACAACACTCAAACGTTTCAAAGCATCTGCTTTGCGTTGCTGTGAAGTTTCAGTAGCTGCTGCATTACGAAGATCAAAAGACAATTGGTCCAAATCGATCCTCTGCAACATATCATGAACCGCCTCAGCGCCCATCTTCGCGATGAATTTATTTGGATCATCATCAGCCAAATACTGATTTTCTTTTGGCAAAGCCTCAAGAATATCGAGATATTCTTCTTCCGTGATCAGGTCACCAGGATTCAATCCTTTCTCTGCACGAATACCTGGTTGTATCACCACGAATCTTTCGTAGTAAACAATGCTCTCTAATTTTTTAGAGCTTACACCAAGCAGGTAACCGATCTTATTTGGCAGTGATTTAAAATACCAAATATGAACAACAGGCACAACAAGCTTGATGTGACCCATACGTTCACGACGAACTTTTTTCTCGGTTACTTCAACACCACAACGATCACAAACAATGCCCTTATAGCGAATACGTTTGTATTTGCCGCAAGCACATTCGTAATCCTTTACAGGTCCAAATATTCTCTCGCAAAACAAACCATCACGTTCAGGTTTGTAAGTACGATAGTTAATGGTTTCAGGCTTTAACACCTCACCAAAACTTTTTTCAAGAATATTATCAGGCGAAGCAAGCCCGATTGTAATTTTTGAGAATGTCGGTCTC
>Ga0207712_10002486_pt1 | contig 11876 bp, 5 predicted proteins | sample KBSS44metaG_FD_184402 | JGI IMG/M metagenome (GOLD analysis project Ga0207712, IMG submission 184402) | Switchgrass rhizosphere microbial communities from Kellogg Biological Station, Michigan, USA - KBS S4-4 metaG (SPAdes) (version 2) | ecosystem: Host-associated > Plants > Roots > Rhizosphere >... | reverse complement strand
CACTTAAACATATCTTGTTTGGTAAGGGAGTTACTGTAACAGTTGGTGATGCATTAACAGTTAGTGTAGCCACATTAGAAGTTACAGTGAAACAACTATTAGTTATAATAACCTGGTATTGATTCGTGCTAAGTGATGTGGCAACTGCTGGCAATATCAATGATGTGCCATTTGCACCCGGAATATTTGTAAATGCACCTGAACCTACTTTAACCTGCCATTGATAGCTCTGGAAATTACCACCCGGAAGTAAAGCTCCAGGTGTAACCACAGAGAAAGTTACATTAACTCCCTGGCAAACTGTTTGGCTTACAGGTTGTGTAGTAATTGATATCGCTTGTATCACACTGATCGTATCAGTGCCGGCAAGTGAAGTACATGTAGCTGTGGAAGTAGTAGCGCTATACTTTATACTTGTTGCAGGTTTTGCATATACAGTATTTGTTTGCGTTCCGGCCACATATGGGGTCGTAGCCGCAGCATCGGTATATAACCCGGTAACAGGCGTCCATACTGCAGGTGTCGGACCTGCTGATGACGTCAATGTAACAATAGATCCCGGGCAAATATTAATTGCTGAAGGTGTTATGACCGGAGCCGTTGGTGTAGCGTTAACATTAACTGTGGCTGTATTTTGACAACCTGTTGCTGTTATCGTGCCGGTAACTATATAAGTTGTATTAACGGTTGGATTAGCTATTACTGTCGCTCCTGTAGTTGCACTTAGGCCTGCTGCCGGCGACCATGAATATGTATTAGATGTACCTGATGCTGTTAAAGTAACAGGGCCGCATTGATTATTGGGGCTTACAGAAATTGTTGGCGGAGGATTTACTGTAATAACTGCAGTACCGCTTAAGCCTGCGCCAGAACAACTATTTGTACCGGTAACGGAAACTAAAGTATAAGTGATAGTTGCAGCTGGCGAAACAGGAATATCGGTTCCGCTTACATATCCATTCACAGTAGTATTAGTTGTTCCATTTGAATAAACAACGGTATAAGGTGAAACACCACCGGTGATCGTTACTTTAATATTTGCAGTACCAGAAGGACATATTGCAGTCGTACCACTTAATACAGCAGCTGATGCACTACCTAAAACACTTACTGTTCCTGTATTTTGACAACCTGTTGTTGTAACTGTTCCGGTAACAGTATAAGTTGTATTTGCGGCAGGTGATGCAGTTACCGTGGTTCCGGTTGTTGCACTTAAACCCGTTGCTGGCGACCAGGAATATGTGTCGGCACCTGATGCAGTTAATGAAATAGGAGCACAAGATCCATTAGGAGTTATTGTTAGCGTTGGTAATGGATTCACTGTTAGAGTTCCGGCAGCAGATGTTGCCGAACCACAAGTATTTGTAACAACAACTCTAAAGCTATTTCCATTGTAAGCTATCGTTCCACCAGTAATAGTTAATGTAGCAGTAGTTTCCCCGGAAAATATCGCACTGCTGACAATATTTACAAAACCACTTCCCTGGTCTATTTGCCACTGATACGTTGGGGCCGGTGTTCCGGTAACTGAAGATGCAGTAAATGTTGTATTACCGCCATCACATATTGTTTTATTGGTAACAGAACCGACCGTTGGCGCTATTGGTTGTGCATTAATCGTTACAGGGTTTGAACTATAAGTTGCTAAACATACAGGACTACTTTGTAAACGAACTGAAATATTATAATTACCCGGCACAAGCCCGTTAAATGTATTTGATGTTTGCCATGTTGTTCCGTTAAGGCTATATTCCAGTGTGCCAATACCTGTTGCGTTTACAACTATTGTTCCGGTTGCTGTTGCACAATCAGGTTGTGTAACAGTTGGCGCATTTACCACCGGTATTGCTGGTACTGGATCGATCACAACAGGGTTGCCACTGTATGCAGTAACACAAGTTGGACTGCTTTGCAAACGAACTGAAATATTATAATTGCCCGGGGTTAATCCAGGAAATGTATTTGACGTTTGCCATGTTGTTCCATCAATACTATATTGTAATGTTCCGCTTCCGGTTGCATTTATTACAATTGTTCCTGTAATCACTGCACAAGTTGGCTGAGTTACTGTCGGTGCATTTACTACGGGAGGAATTGGTACTGTATTAATGACTACAGGATTGCCTCCGTAATTAGTAACGCAAGTAGGATTGGTTTGTAAACGTGAGGAAATATTATAATTGCCCGGAGCAAGACCAGGGAATGTATTTGACGCTTGCCATGTTGTTCCATCAATACTATATTCAAGCGTTCCGCTTCCGGTAGCATTTACTACAATTGTTCCTGTTGGAACGGCACAGGTAGGCTGCGTTACTGTTGGTGCATTTACTGTTGGAGCCACTGGTGGCACTTCAATATGTACAGGATTTGCACTGTATTCAGTAAGACAAGTATGACTGTTTTGCAAACGAACCAAAATATCATAATAATCAGTTGCAAGGCCGCTGAATGTATTCGATGTTTGCCATGTAAAACCATCAATACTGTATTCTAATATGCCGGCGCCTGTCGCATTAATAACTATTGTACCTGATGGAACCGCACAGGTCGGCTGTGTTGGTATTACTGAATTTATTGTTGGCGCTGTTGGAACAGTATTTATTACTGCAGGGTTGCTGCTGTAATTAGTTATACAAGTTGGACTGCTTTGCAAACGAACTGAGATATTATAATTACCCGGCGTTAATCCAGGGAATGTATTTGATGTTTGCCATGTTATTCCATCAATACTATATTCAAGCGTTCCGCTTCCTGTTGCATTCACCACGATAGTACCCAATGGATCCGCACATGTGGGTTGTGTTATTGTTGGTGCATTAACAACCGGAGTAGGTGGGGTAGCATTAATCACAACAGGATTTCCACCATATGCAGTTACACAAGTTGGACTACTTTGCAAACGGGATGAAATATTATAATTACCCGGCGCTAATCCAGGAAATGTATTTGATGTTTGCCAGGTTGTTCCGTTAATACTATATTCCAACGTTCCGCTACCAGTCGCATTTACAACTATCGTCCCTGTAGGTATTGCACAAGTAGGCTGTGTTATCGTTGGTGCATTTACTGTTGGTGGTATCGGAACTGTATTTATAACTACCGGGTTACCGCCATATGGATTTACGCAAGTAGGGCTGCTTTGCAAACGGGATGAAATATTATAATTGCCAGGAGCTAAGCCGGGGAATGTGTTTGATGTTTGCCATGTTGCTCCGTCAATACTATATTCCAACGTTCCGCTACCAGTCGCATTTACAACTATTGTTCCTGTGGGTATTGCACAGGTAGGCTGTGTTACTGTTGGCGCATTTACTGTTGGTGGCGTCGGAACAGGATTTATTACTACCGGATTACTGCTAAGATTAGTTACACAAGTTGGGCTGCTTTGCAAACGAACTGAAACATTGTAGTTGCCCGCTGTAAGTCCGGGGAATGTATTTGATGTTTGCCATGTTGTTCCGTCAATACTATATTCCAACGTTCCACTACCAGTCTCATTTACAACTATCGTTCCTGTAGGCACCGCACAAGTAGGCTGCGTTACAGTTGGTGCATTTACTGTTGGCGGTATTGGAACCGCATTAATAACAACAGGATTGCCACTATATGTGCTTACACAAGTTTGATTTGTTTGAAGTCTTGCCGAGATATTATAATTACCCGGGGCAAGGCCACTGAACGTAGTAGAAACCTGCCATGGACCTCCGTTGAGACTGTATTCTATTGTACCAACTCCTGTTGCACTTACTACAATTGTCCCTGTTGGAATAGCACATGTTGGTTGTGTCACCGTTGGTGCATTGATCACCGGTGGTACCGGCAATGGATTTATAACAACAGGATTACCACTATATGAAGAGGAACAAGCTATATCACTCTGCAACCGCACCTTAATAGTATAATTGCCCGGGCCAAGATTGGAAAATGAATTTGAACCTTGCCAGTTAGTTCCATCAATGGAATATTCCAATGTATTTATGCCGGTAGCGAATATTACAATTCCGCCGCTTGGAACCGCACATGTTGGCTGTGTTACTGTTGGTGCATTAATTACCGGGGGAGTACATTGAGAAAATGCGGGTCCGGAAATCAGCATTAGTAAAACAAAACAGACCGCTTTAAATAAATGGGATAGGTTTAAATAGTTAGCAGGTATAGTTTTTTTCATAAACAGGAAATTGGCTGCGTAAGCATGGTGGTTTAATGAGATTATGGATTTAATAGTAACACCTTTCTACAAAGTATTTTTTCTACTTCATAAAAGGGTGCGGCTTGTATTCAGTTTTCAAAATTAGATAATAAATAACTCAAAATAAAGCTGCTGCATTGTATTCTTGCAAAATATTTCACCCCTAAAAAACGTTTATAGCAAAAGTACTCCCGTAGTTTTCCTATATTTTGAAAAACCATTATATACTATATACAGCTTCCTTTGTATTTTTCTTCTCTATAAATTTTGCGAATGCGCAAATGATCACAGGTGCATGGAAGGGTAAGATCAACAAACAAAAGGTGGAGATCAAGATCATTCAGAATAGGGATAGCCTGACCGGTTCATCATACTATTATGAATCAGCTAATAATTATCGGCGCTATTCCATTAAAGGATATTTTGATCCCAATACAAATGCGGCGGTATGGTGGGATGATCAACTGATAGAAGAAAAATCAGGAAAGATGAGTGTTTCTATTCCCGGAAAGGTCCCTTTATTGTCAAGAGCAGATTTTAATTGTCCTGGCGACGGTAAGATGATGCTGGATGGCAAAGCTGCAAAAAAAGAAGATGATAGAGATCCGAGAGGCGACGTTCATTTGGACAAAACAGATGTTCCCTTGTTTGAAGATGAATGGGATTATGTGATCGATAACTACACAGTGGGAGCCAATGACCCTGACATCATCGACAGCATTTCAAAATTTTCAGAACGGCCGCCTTTAATGGATAAACCAATTGCTGTTGCCGCAGAAGAACAAACCCGGACCATCAATACACCTGAACCTGAAAAGAAAACAGAGAAACCTAAAATTCAAACCGAATCTCCTAAAGTCACTCAGGCACCTGTCGTTAAGATTCCTGAACCAACTATTGAACAAAAATTTATCACAAGAAAAAAAGTATTGACAAAAGAAATTCCCATCACTGGCGATTCGATTGAACTTCGTTTTTATGATAATGCCGAGATAGACGGTGATTCCATTTCTTTATTCCTGAATGATCAACTCATCTTTCAACATATAAGACTTACGGGCAATGCTTATATAATTAAACTTGCTGTTAGTGATTTAAAAGAAACCAATGAGTTAATCATGGTAGCAGAAAATCTTGGCTCAATTCCTCCCAACACTTCTTATATGGTAGCTGTTATGGGTGATAAACGATATGATGCAAGATTAGAAAGCACAGAGGGTAGCAGTGCAATGATAAGGCTGAAGAAGTTATGAATTCTGAGTTGAGAGTTCTGAATCAGATTTCCTCATACCACCACATTCACCATTTTACCTTCTTTATAGATTATTTTCTTTGGTGGTTTCCCTTCCAGCCATTTCTGCACTACTGCATTTGCCAGCACTATTTTCTCCACTTCAGATTCAGAAATACCTAAAGAAATATCAATCGTCGTTCTCATTTTACCATTAATAGAGATAGGATATTCCTTGGTGCTTTCCGTTATATATTTTTCTTCAAAGATTGGATAAGAAGTGCTGCTTAACTTATTCGCTTTTGATGGCTCAATTAAACTGTATAGCTCTTCTGTAATATGCGGTGCATAAGGCTGCATTAAAATCAGCAATGGCAAAAGAATTTCTTTTTTATGGCATTCCAGATCGGTGAGTTCGTTCGTTGCGATCATAAATGCACTAACAGCAGTATTGAAACTAAAACGTTCTGTATCTTCTCCTATCTTTTTAATGGTCTTATGCAAAACTTTTAATTCTTCTGCTGTGGGCTGTTCATCTGTTACTTTTGCGCCTTTTGCTTCATCAACAAACAATCTCCAGAATTTTTTTAAAAAGCGATGTACTCCTTCAATGCCTTTTGTATCCCAGGGTTTGCTCATTTCTACCGGACCAAGAAACATTTCATACATGCGGAAGGTGTCGGCGCCGTATTTTATTACCAAATCATCCGGGTTAACAGTATTGAATTTCGATTTGGACATTTTTTCTACTTCAGTGCCGCATATGTATTTTCCATCTTCCAAAGCAAACTCAGCACTTTTGTATTCTTCTCTTTGATTCTTAAATGCCTTAATATCTAATTCTACTCCATCAACGATATTTACATCAACATGAATTGCGTTTAAATGTGCACTTGTTGAATCTTCTATAAAAGCAAGATCATAAAAATTGGGAATTAGACCATTCACATACTGAGCTATCCTTAACGTATCTTGACCAAGTTCAGCGACAACTTTATAATGCTTTTGAGAAAGGTAAACACTTGAATAAACAGGAATATCTAACGCATCCGTTCCTTTTATTTCTTTTGCAAGTTTTAAACTAAGTCTATACACAAACCTGCTACTTCCCTGTATCATCCCCTGATTCACCAACTTCTTATATGGCTCGTCATATCCTATATATCCTCTGTCAAATAAAAACTTAGTCCACATGCGGCTGTATAATAAATGGCCTACTGCATGTTCCGTTCCGCCAATGTATAAATCAACCTGGTTCCAGTAATCAGATACTTTACGATTACAAAATTCTTTATCGTTATGCGGATCCATGTAACGAAGAAAATACCAGCTGCTACCAGCATAACCCGGCATCGTATTCGTCTCCAAATTTCTTGATGTCCACTGAGGAATATTCGCCAACGGCCCCTCTCCATCCGGTCCGGGTTTATAATTTTCTACATGCGGTAATTCCAGTGGTAATTCACTTTCATCTAATGGATAAGCAATACCGTTTTTCCAAACAATCGGAAAAGGTTCACCCCAATAACGTTGCCGGCTAAAAGCCGCATCACGCATTTTGTAATTTACTTTCCGTTTACCCAATCCTGCTAACTCCAATTCTGCAATTACTATTTCAGCAGCCTTTCGCATTTCAATGCCATTTAAAAAATCACTATTTTCTAATTTGGCATCATACGTCGGATTAGCTTCCTCGCCATTGTAATAACTGCCAATTATATTTGTGATCGGAATATTAAAATGCTTCGCAAACTTGTGATCCCTTTCATCGCCGCAAGGCACACCCATAATAGCGCCGGTACCATAACCTGCCAGTACATATTCGGAGATCCATATCGGAATTTCTTTGCCGCTTAATGGATTAATAGCATAGGAGCCTGTAAATACGCCGCTGATCTTTTTTTCTGCCATACGTTCTCTTTCGCTTCGGCTTTTTACATAAGCGAGGTATTCGTCAACATCAGTAGTTTGTTCTTTTGATTTTACTTCATTTACAATTTCCAATTCAGGAGCTATCACCATAAAGTCAACGCCAAAAATTGTATCGGGTCTTGTTGTGTATACTCTTAATTTTTCTGAATGGTTTTTTATTTCAAAATCAATTTCCGCACCTGATGACTTCCCGATCCAGTTGCTTTGCATCTCTTTCATGCTTTCGCTGAAATCAACTTTTTGTAATCCTTCCAACAAACGATCTGCATATTCAGTAATGCGCAGATACCATTGACGTAATTTCTTTTTGACTACAGGATAACCTCCTCTTTCACTTACACCATTTATCACTTCGTCATTAGCAAGTACTGTTCCCAACGCTTCACACCAGTTCACTTCGCCGTAGCCGCAATAAGCAAGGCGATATTCCATTAAAATATCCTGCCTGGTTTTTTCATCAAATTTTTTCCATTGTTCAGCAGAAAATTTTCCATTCAGCTTTGCAAATTCAGGATTGCGGTCTTCAAATTTTGCATCTGGTACAGGGTAATTCTTATTCCCTTGCTTATCAAAAGCCGCCACCAGGTCTTCAATTCGCTCTGCCTTGTTAGAGCTACGATTAAAAAAGCTTTTGAATAATTGCAAAAAGATCCATTGTGTCCATTTATAAAATCCGGGCTCTGATGTATTCACTTCTCTATCCCAGTCAAATGAAAAACCGATCTTATCTAATTGACTTCTGAAGTTCTCAATATTTTGTTTTGTAGATACAGCAGGATGAATGCCATGTTCAATAGCATATTGCTCAGCCGGTAACCCGAATGCATCATATCCCATCGGGTGCAATACATTAAACCCTTTTAATCTTTTAAACCGTGCATAAATATCGGATGCGATATAACCTAATGGATGCCCTACGTGCAGGCCTGCGCCGCTTGGATACGGAAACATATCCAATACGTAGCACTTAGGCTTTGAAGAATCATTCGATACTTTATATACCTGCGATTCTTTCCATTTCTCTTGCCATTCTTTTTCTATTCTTCTGAAGTCGTACTCCATTATCAACTATTGATTCTATTATGATTTTATTTTTTTATGGTATCATCGTCCGGTTCCCTGCTCATCGTTCCTTGCGTCGCACACTTCGGCTTGTGTAATACTATTGGGCATGCAGTTGATTCAATAATGCTCAGCAGCGAACCGAACGCTGAAGTGTGCGACGCAACCAAAACTCATAGTAGCAATACAGCTTGCTAAAAAATTCTTTTAACAAATATCTTTTGCTACACACGGCAATATGCCACAACGACCGCCGTTTAAATGAGCGGCAAAAATACTGATTGTAAAGTTGAATTGGCTATTTTTGCCCACGCATTCATCTAAAATTCAATAGCATGGCTCAATCAGGTAAGGCTTCTATCAAGCGGGGAAAACCATCTTACTTCATGTCCATTCTCGGCGTTACTCTCGTACTTTTTTTATTAGGGATCATTGGTTGGCTCATCATCAATGCAAATAAGCTGGGTGATCATTTTAAAGAAAGCGTGGAAGTGAATGTGTACCTGCGCAGCGACCTGAACCCGAAAGACAGCGCTACTCTTGTTGATTATATAGCATCGCAGCCTTATGTAAAAAGCTATTCTTACACAACAAGAGAGATGGCCAAGAAAAAATTCAATGAAGAAAATAATGAAAGCTGGGACAAGATCCTTACGGATAATCCTCTGCCGGCAAGTATCGATTTTAAAATAAAAAAGCAATACCTGAATACAGATACGTTGGCAAAAATCAAAGCTGATCTTACCCAAAATGTATATGTGGACGATGTGCGATATCCCGAAGCGCTGATCGGAACCATGAGTAAAAATATCCGGTTAGTAAGTGTAGTGCTTTTAGGCATTGCCCTGATCATTGCTATCGTTGTTATTTTTCTTATTGATAATACGATACGGCTTGCTATGTTCAGTAATCGGTTCCTCATTAAAACAATGCAGATGGTTGGGGCCACAAGAGGATTTATTGCCCGGCCTCTTAATATTAAAGCAATTGCAAACGGAGCTATAAGCGGCGCCATTGCATCAGCCATTCTTTTTCTCATTATCATGATCGTGGAAAGCTATGTGAGCTGGTTCAAGGCTGTGCATGATAATGGATTGCTTTTTCTTTTATTCTTTGTTTTAATTATTCTTGGAATCAGCATTACCTTATTCAGTACTCACAGAAGTGTATTAAAATACTTGAGAATGAAACTGGATGATCTGTACTGATGCGGGAGGTCAGAAGCATGAAGTCTGATTTCCGACTTCGGACTTCTGACATCTGGATTTTATCTATATTGCATTTCCAAATTTTAAAAAATGGCAGAAAAGAAAACAAGCTCCTCAACTTTTTCAAAGAATATTTCAATTTTTTCAAAAGATAATTACAGGTGGATGCTCATAGGCGTTGTTGTTATGGCTGTCGGTATGTTCTTGCTGGCTGGTGGTAAAAGTTCTGATCCGGCTGTATTTAATAAAGATGCGGTTTATAGCAGCACCCGTATCACTATTGCCCCCTTACTTATACTTGCAGGTCTCGTTATCGAGATGTTTGCGATCTTTAAAAAACAAAAGACCAGCTGAAACCTAATTGCTTAATATGTAAGCGATCTTCAAAAAGGGGATCGCTTTTTTTATTTTATAATTAAATATCTTGCTTCCTCACTAACCAAACCAATTATAATCCATGAATATTATCGAAGCAGTTATTCTTGCAATAGTGGAAGGGCTCACAGAATTCCTTCCTGTTTCTTCTACTGGTCACATGATCATTACCAGTTCACTGCTGGGAATACAAAAAGATGAGTTCACTAAATTATTCGAAGTATCTATTCAATTTGGAGCTATACTCGCAGTTGTTATTTTATATGGAAGAAAATTTTTTCAATTCAGCAGGTGGCAATTTTATGTTAAGCTTATTATCGGTGTAATACCTGCATTGGCGCTTGGTTATTTATTTTCCGATAAAATAGATGCTTTATTAGAAAGTCCTACTACAGTTTCGATTACTATGCTTGTCGGGGGAATTATCCTTTTATTTATTGATAATGCCTTTAAAAAACCCATTATTGAATCAGACGACCAAATAAGCTATGGTAAAGCTTTTATAGTTGGTACTTGGCAAACAATATCTATGATACCAGGAGTAAGCCGAAGCGCTGCAACAATTATTGGTGGCATGCAACAAAGATTTACCCGATATCTCGCTGCTGAGTTTTCTTTTTTTCTTGCCGTGCCAACTATGTTTGCAGCTACAGCGTATTCGTTATTTGTAAAAAAATGGATACATGAAGGTGTGGCACGAAAAGGTTATACCATTATTATGGAAACTTCTCAAAATACTACCAATTTTATAGTGGGTAATGTTGTGGCTTTTATTGTAGCGATGTTAGCCATTCGTTTTTTTATAAATTATCTCAAGGTTTATGGCTTTAAGATCTTTGGTATTTACCGGATAATTGCCGGTATTGCTTTGCTGATACTTTTGCTGACCGGCACAATAGATCGATAAGCTAAAACAACCTATTTCGTTGCCTGTGTTCTGCCATTTTACAAATCCTTATTTTTATATTTCAACCACTTGCTTATGCAAACAGCTTCGAAAAAAGTAGTGAACGGCTGGGCTATGTATGACTGGGCCAACTCTGCTTACAATCTCGTTATCACCTCCACCATTTTTCCTGCCTACTTTGAAGCGGTTGCAGTAGATGATAAGAATGTTTCTAAAACTGCTGTCACATTTTTAGGAAGACAATTTGAAAATACCGCATTATATAATTATTCGCTGGCACTGGCTATGTTCATTGTTGCATTAATGTCACCACTTTTATCTTCTATTGCTGACTATAAAGGAAACAAAAAGAAATTTCTCAATTTTTTTATGACGATGGGTAGTTTGTCATGTGCTGCTATGTTTTTCTTTGAAAGAGATACATTGTGGCTTGGCATTGCAGCTATCATCATTGCATGTATCGGTTTTTGGGGAAGCCAGGTTTTTTATAATTCATTTCTGCCAGAGATAGCAGCACCTGAAGACAGGGACAGAGTTAGTGCCAAAGGTTTTGCTTATGGCTATGTAGGCAGCGTATTGCTTCAGCTTATTTGTTTTGTTTTTGTTTTGATGCATGATACATTCGGCATTACTGAAGGCAGGGGCTCACAAATATCTTTTTTCCTGGTGGGTGTATGGTGGTGGGGTTTTGGCCAGTTTGCACTAAAGCGATTACCAAAACCTATTGCAGCAGGAAGCAGTGAGGTGCAAAAAGGAATATTAACCAAAGGATATCTTGAGCTGCAAAAAGTTTGGAAACAATTAAAAAATATCCCTGCTTTAAAACGTTTTCTTGCTGCTTTTTTCTTTTATAATATGGGAGTGCAAACGGTAATGCTTGTTGCTGCATTATACGGAAAGAGTGAACTTGAAATTCCTACCACTAAACTTATCATCGCTATTCTTATTATACAATTGATTGCTATTCCCGGT
>Ga0207712_10002482_pt1 | contig 11888 bp, 10 predicted proteins | sample KBSS44metaG_FD_184402 | JGI IMG/M metagenome (GOLD analysis project Ga0207712, IMG submission 184402) | Switchgrass rhizosphere microbial communities from Kellogg Biological Station, Michigan, USA - KBS S4-4 metaG (SPAdes) (version 2) | ecosystem: Host-associated > Plants > Roots > Rhizosphere... | reverse complement strand
GGGTTCCGAGCCGCGAGGATGTTGGGGGACCGTGAAGGTTATCGTTTCGTCGAGGGACTGAAGGTCGTGTGACCATGCGCGACTGACCTGCCGAAGGGACATGAGCAAGTCCAGTTTGGCCGCCCACCTCGCTTCAGGCCTGATTTCGGGGCCAACTGGAGGCAAGGAATTTGCCTTCAACGGCTCTACGTCCATGCTGTCGCAAGTCGACGTGTTCACGATTGGCGAGATTGCGCGAGCCGCGGGCGTTCCCCGGGCGATCGTCCAACAGCTGGTGGACACTGGCTCATTGAAACCGGTCCAGGGGTCCTCTTTCTTCGACACTTCCTCGGCGGTCCGCGCGGCTCGACAAGCTCGACAGGACGCGGCGACGACAGTGTCTCCGTCCGCGCCGTCATCCGATGGGCGCCAGTTACGCGAACAGCAGGGACTCTCGGCGATTGTGTCTTCGATGATTCACATCATGGTCCTGGCCGCACTCCTCTGGTCTACATCGGGAGTGGTCGAGATGGCGACGGCCCCCCACGAGCGCCTGGTGTTCCTGGCAGGACCGGGGCCAGGGGGCGGTGGCGGCGGGGGTGGGCGAGCCCCCAAAACTCCCGTAACTCGAATCGAGAAGCCCAAACCGACTGCCTCTCAGTCATTCGAGCCAGAGCCCGAGCCGCTTCCTTCGAGGGCCCTGGTGTCGCCCGTCGTCTTGACGGCGGGAGACGCGAAACCGACTGCGCCCGAAGCTGACGGCTCTGGACCGGGTAAAGGGCCTGGAGTGGATGACGGCACTGGGGGTGGCGCCGGCGGCGGGCCGTATCGCCCCGGCAGCGGTATCGAGCCGCCACGGCTGCTTCGCGAGGTCAAGGCCCAGTACACCGAGGACGCCCGAAAGAGAGGTATCACGGGTGGCGTGTTGCTGGAGATCGTGATCAGATCTGACGGTACCGTCGGCGACGTTAAGGTGCTGCGCGGTCTTGGTTACGGTCTCGAGGATCGCGCGATAAGCGCGGTCCGGAACTGGCGGTTCGCCCCGGCCCGGCGTCTTGGGTCGCCCGTCGATGTCATCGTAGAGGTGGAAGTCGACTTCACGCTTCACTGAACTGGAACCACGATGTGGCTCATTGCACTCACCTTCGCTCTCGGTCTCGCCGTCGTCGTGCTGACGACGGTCACGGTCTATCTGGTTCGGCTCGAACGTCGACGCTCCGATGCCCGGGTCGCCGCCCTCGCGTCAGCGATCGACAATCCGCGCTGGGCGACAGGTGTCGAAGATGAGGGACGCGAGCAGGAAGACGGCGTGATATCGCCATGGGCTATGTCGCTGGTGGTGCCCGATGTCGAGCGTCCCTCGCGCGCGCCAGCGTTTGCAATCGCCGCTCTGGTCATCCTGGCGGCGGGCGCATTACTGGCCGTCGGCATGTCCGGCGGCAGCCGCGCCAGTCGCCATGCCTCGGCGGTGAGCGCAACGTCTATCGAGCTCGTATCGATGCGACACGCGATGGATGGCGAGACGTTGATTGTCTCGGGCTTGGTGCGTAATCCGACTGCGACGACGACCCCAGCCCTGTCAGCGGTCGTCTCAGTCGTCGGCCGGGATGGGCGGGTCATCGCCCACGGTGAATCGCAGCTCGATCCCACCGTTCTCGGCCCAGGCAAAGAAACCACGTTCAGGGTCACCGTGCCGCAGGTTGGCGACCCGGGGCGATACCGTCTCGCTTTCGTGAACGGCAGCCAGATCGTGCCGCATGTCGACCGTCGCAGCGACCTATCGCGAACGGCTCTGGCGAATGACGCACGCGGGAACTGACCATGCGCACTCCTCCCCTACTCATCCTCCTCATCGTTGTCATCGCGGCCGCCGTGACGGGCGCGCAGTCACAAGAAGGCTTCCGATTCAAAAGCGGCGTTGAGTTCGTCAACGTCACTGCGACGGTAACCGACGGCAACGGGCGCTTCGTGTCGGGACTTCGGCAGGAGGACTTCACCGTCTACGAAGATGGGCAGGTCCAGGACGTCTCAAACTTCAGCGCCGATCGCGTACCCGTCAGCCTTGGCATCGCCCTGGATTGCAGCGGCAGCATGACTGCCGAGAAAGTCGAGACGGCACGGGCGGCCATCGAGCGCCTGATTACCAAGCTGCTCGACGAGGATGACGAATTGTTCTTCATGGAGTTCGCCACGCGCGCCCGGTTGATTCAGGGCTGGACCACGGACCGACGGCTGATCAGTGACGCGTTGCGACGGGTCGCACCCGTCGGCGGCACGGCACTCTATGATGCTGTCGCGGAAGCACTGCCAACAGCCGAAGAGGGGCGCAATCGCAAGAAAGCGCTTCTCGTGATTTCCGACGGCAACGATACGAACAGCTCCATCGGCGTCACCTCCTTGCGGCAGCGCATTCGCGAAAGCGAAGTCCTCGTCTACGCACTCGGTGTCGACAGCAACTCGAAGGATGCGCCGCGCATCCTTCAACCGGTGCCGCCGACGATTCCGTTTCCATTCCCCGGCGGAGGACGTCGTCAGCCGCGGTTTCCGCCGATCGGTGGAGGAAGCGGTGGTTCGTCATGGCCTCGCAGTCCCGGAGAGCGTGTGAACGCGGAAGCGCTGCGCCAGATCACGGACGACACCGGTGGACGCACGGAGATCGTGCGCGGCTTCGATGGACTCGATGACGCGACAGCCCGCATCGCAGACGAGTTGAGCAAGCAGTACTTTCTTGGGTACACGAGCTCGGTCAACAAGGACGGCCGCTGGCACTCGATCCGAGTCACGGTGCGCGACCGCAACTTGAACGTTCGCGCACGAAAGGGCTACGTCGCCTCGTAAAGTACACGCACGCCAGAAGACCGAAGGCCAGCGGCCGTAATATGATGGCTCGTCGTGTCGACGTACCTCATCGCCCTGGGACTGAGTCTCGTGGGCGGGCTCGGCGGGCTCCTGGTTGCCTCCGGCGTTCTCCTGATCAGCGACTCTACTCGTGCCCGGCTGGTCCCGTGGTTGGTGAGTTATGCGGTCGGCGCGCTCCTTGGCGTCTCCACGCTTGCCATCCTGCCGTCCGCTCTCGAACAACTGCCGGCCACACGCGTCCTGGGAACCTTGCTGATTGGCATCCTGCTTTTCTTCCTGCTCGAGAAGCTGGTGCTCTGGCGGCATTGCCACACGCATGATTGCGAAGTGCACGACGGCGCCGTGTTCCCAGTGCTCGTCGGCGACGCGTTCCACAATTTCGTCGATGGCGCGGTCGTCGCGGCGGCGGTCCTGACATCGGTACCACTGGGCATCAGCACGGCACTCGCCGTCGCTGCTCACGAGATTCCTCAGGAGGTTGGCGACTTCGCCATCCTGCTTCACGCCGGCTACTCACGACGGCGGGCGTTGTTGCTCAACGTGCTGTCTGCCGCGGCGAGTGGTCTCGGCGCGATCGCCGCCTGTATCTCGTTCGATTTCGTGCCGCTGATGCTGCCGTACTTCCTGGCCCTGGCCGCCGCCAGCTTTCTGTACGTCGCAATGGCGGATCTGATTCCCGGGCTCCATCGTGGTCGTACGGATGCGGGATCGATGCGCCAGATTCTCCTGATCGGCGCCGGAATAGCGTCAATGCTCGTCCTGTAGCCTGCCGTGTCCGCGTCAGAAGACGCGCGGCTGAGCTGCTCTCAGCAATTCACTCGTGATTTCGGGCTCTTCGCAGTCGGCAGGGCTGGCAAAAGCTTTGCCTTAGAACTGGCTGGTAGTGCGAAGGGAGTTTCCGATGTTTGCCAGATTAATAACTGCGGCCGTAGTCGCGCTCATGATCAGCGCGCCAGCCAGAGCCGCAGAGAGCGAGAACCTGCAGTTATTCCGCGACGTCCAACGGCAGGTGTTGCAGTACCCACATTTCACGATCTTCGATAGCGTCCACGCCAACGTCGACAACGGTCACGTCACGCTGGTTGGAAAGGTCACGATGCCGTACAAGCGCACCGACATCGAGAACCGCGTCGCAAAGGTGGCGGCTGTGACGGGCATCGACAACAAGATCGAGGTGTTGCCGGTCTCACAGTTCGACAACGAGCTTCGTTTCTCGATCGCAAGGGCCATCTACAGCAACCATAACTTCCGGCCGTACGCGTCGATGGTCAATCCTCCGATTCACATCATCGTCGAGCACGGTCGCGTCACCCTCGAAGGCGTCGTGAACAGCCAGGTGGACCGGATGCTGGCGCGGTCGATTGCCAGCAACTTCCTCTCGTTCGACGTGAAGAACGAGTTGCAGACCGAGGCCGAGGCCAAGGCCGCCCTCGAGAAGCTGTAAGTCACGCGTGCGAATTCCGGGCGGGCGCGATGTCGTCGCGCCCGTGCCGAGCCACTCGCCAGATCACTATTCCAAACACCGCTGCCGCCAAGACAATCGTCGAGCCGAACAACAACAGCGTCGAGTAGAGGATCGAGTGGGGCGTCATGTTGACTCGGACGTCGACGGGCAAACCCTTCATGCGATCGACGAACGGTTGCTCCCACTCGAGGATGTTCCCGCGCTGCACCTTCTTCGAGGGAGCGTTGTGGAACGTGATGACGCTTGGAATGTGCATGCGGAACGCAACCAGTTCATTGCCGTTCCAACCGACGTCGCCAACCGTTTTCGCTACCGCCGCTCCAACCTGTTGTTTGTATTCGAGCGTTTCTCCATGTCGATCGAATTGATATTTCGACCAGGAGAACGGCGCGACACGCGACAACCGGCGGATATCCTCCACATCGAGGCGGACGTGGACGAATTGCCGGCCATCGCGCCTCGACACGCGCACTGACCTGACGGTGACCCCCGGTCCCTCGAACATCGATCGGACCTTCGACCGATCCACGTCAGTGGCCGGGTTGAGATCGAATCCGCGCAACGCGACCAGCGCCGCCACCGACGAGCTCAAATCCATCCGCGCGGAGCCGTCGACGTTGAGGCGAAGCTCCTCTTCGTATTCGTACTTGTTTCCAAGAAGGCCTCCGCTGCCACAGGCGGCAACGAGCATCGAACACGTGGTCAGAACGAACAGCAGTCGGACACGGGGCGACGAAACCATCGAAAGAATATTATCGTTGGTCGAATGGCTCGTCCGACCTTGTTTCTCATCGACGGCAGCTCACAGATGTACCGCGCGTACCACGCCTTCCGCGGGCGCGGGCTGTCGAATCAGGAGGGGCGCTCGACGCACGCCGTCTACGTGTTCGTGACGATGCTCCGAAAGCTCTTCACCGATCACAGCCCGGCGTATATCGCTGCGTCGTTCGATCTCGCCGGCCCCACCTTCCGCGACGAGATTGCGGCCGACTACAAGGCCAACCGCGCGCAGATGCCAGATGACCTGGTCGAGCAGATCAATTGGGTCCACGAAGCGTGTGAGGCCATGGGTGTTCCTATCCTCACGTACAAGGGGTACGAGGCCGACGACGTGCTCGGGACAATTGCGACGAGGGCGGCTGAGGCCGGCCACAAGGTCGCGATCGTGTCGATCGACAAGGACTTCTTTCAACTGGTCCGCGATGATGCGATCTCCGTCTATGACCCGCGGGAGGACGGAGCGTGGTTCGACGAGGGCGGAGTTCTCGAGAAGTTTGGCGTCAAGCCGTCGCAGGTGGTCGATGTGCTTGCGCTCGTCGGCGACACGAGCGACAACGTGGGCGGCGTTCCCGGCATCGGCAAGAAGGGCGCAAACGATCTGATCACACAGTACGGCAGCCTCGACGGCCTTCTTGCTCACACCGCCGACCTGAAACCGAAACAACGCGAGGCGCTCGAGACACATCGAGAACAAGCCCTGCAGAGCCGTCAACTGGTCACGATTCACACCGACGTTCCCATTGATTTCGACCTGGAATCGCTTCGCTATCGCGGCGCGTCGCGCGCGCGTTGCTTCGAACTCTTTACTCGACTGGCGTTCAGGACACTCGTCAACGAATATGCGCCGACGGCAGATTCGGTCGAGACCGATTACGCGCTCGTCACGACCGAGGACGCACTTCACTCGCTCGTTTCGGAGCTTCGCGCAGCGGGCGGCTTCGCCATTTACCTGATCACAAATCAGCCGGCCCCGATGCGCTCGACCATCGTCGGCATTGCCGTTTCCACACGGGACCGTCAGGGGCGATACATCCCGGTCGGTCATGTCGGCGATGGTGAGAGAGCGGACTTGCTGGCGAGCGCGACGGCACCGGTTCAACTGGACGCCTCGTTCGTATTGCGCACGCTCAAACCACTACTCGAGGACGAGGGGATCGCCAAACGCGGACACGACCTGAAGACCGTGGTACTCGTCCTGGCGCGCTCCGGCATCACGCTGCGAGGTCTCAGTGTCGACTCGATCCTGGCGAGCTATCTGCTCGACGCCAATCGGTCGAATCACGTGCTCGAGGAGGTTGCGCTCGAGCATCTCGGCTATCGCGCGCATTCAGAGGAGGACGTGCGCGGGCGCGGTACCAAGGCCACATCCTTCGCGACGATCTCACCGGAGGCGATCCGCAGCTTCGCCTCGGAGCGCGCGGATCTCGCCTGGCAGCTGTCGGGCAAGTTGTCGCCGCTCATCATCAGCGAAGGTCTGGAGGCCGTGTATCGCGAACTCGAGATGCCGCTCATCCCAGTGCTGGTCGACATCGAGCGCGCCGGCGTCCTCGTCGACCTTCCTTTGCTCGCGTCTCAGTCGCGACACCTCGAGCAGGAGCTCGCCTCCTACACCGCCCGCATCTACGAGCTCGCCCGCGAGGAGTTCAATATCAACTCGCCGCCACAACTCGGGCGCATTCTTTTCGAAAAGCTGGCGCTACCGGTGGCCAGAAAGACGGGAAAGACCCGCTCCGCATCGACCGCTGCGGAAGTACTCGAGGAATTGTCACTTGCCCACGAGCTGCCCCGCCTTGTCCTGGACTGGCGCGGACTGCAGAAACTGAAGAGCACGTATATCGACGCATTGCCGTTGATGGTTCATCCCGTTACGGGGCGGGTGCATACCAGCTTCAACCAGGCGATCGCGGCGACCGGGCGTCTCAGCAGCTCGGAGCCGAATCTTCAGAACATTCCAATCAGGAGCGAACTCGGCCGCGAGATTCGACGCGCCTTCATTGCGGCGCCTGGTTGCGTGCTGATTTCGGCCGATTACTCGCAGATCGAGCTGCGTGTGCTCGCGCATCTTGCCGACGAGGAGGCACTCATCGAGGCCTTTCTCACCGGTGAAGACATCCACGATCGAACAGCGGCACGACTCTTTGGCACCAACCATGGGCTCAGCCGGCATGAGATGCGCAGCCGGTCGAAGATGGTGAACTACGCCGTCCTCTACGGGAAGACGCCGTTCACGCTCGCCAAGGACATCAACGTGTCCCAGGAAGCCGCCCAGGAGTTCATCAACGCCTACTTCACGGGCTTTCCGCGCGTGCGCGCCTTCATCGACCGCACGTTGGAAGAGGCGCGCCAATCGGGCGTCGTCCGCACGATGTTCGGCCGGCGTCGGCTGATGCCGAATTTGACGAGCCGGAACTTTCAGATGCGCAGCCAGGCCGAGCGTGAGGCGGTGAATATGCCGATCCAGGGCACCGCTGCCGACATCCTGAAGAAAGCGATGATCGATCTGCACGCTGCGCTGCCTGGCAGCGGACTCAGGGCACAGATGATTCTCACGGTGCACGACGAACTGCTGTTCGAGTGCGCACGCGAGGATGCGGACGCTGTGGCGGCGTTCGTGCGCGAGCGTATGGAAGGCGCGGCATCGCTGCGCGTGCCACTGACGGTCGATATCGGAATCGGAGAAAACTGGCGAGACGCGAAGTCTTAGGCTCGGTCCGGCTTTAGCCGGACCCCAGGGATCACTTCCACTGTTGTTTCACCAGCTCCCACTCAGTTCTCAGCGCTGCCACCGCGTCCTGCGGCTCACGCGACGAGAGGGCGCGCGATCGCTCCGCAATGAGCGCCTGTGTCACCAGTCGATCCAGGTCGTCCCGGAGTCTTTCGGTCGTGTCCGGTGACAGCGTCGAGCGGACCCACGCGGCGATGGCGAAGTTCCACGCGGCATCGATGTCTCCGGCGCCCCGTGCGGACACCGCCAGCCAGTAGTTTGCCACCGGGCTGCCTGGATCGCGTTGTATCTCTTCATTCATCCGCGACGCGATGCGTTCGAAGACACGGGCGCGACGATCGACCGGACGGATCTGGGCTTCGCGATCGAGCGAGGTCGCCCACCAATCCAGCAGCAGCAGTCGATCCCGCGGCCCCAGCAGCGCTGCCCGGCCGAGTGCCGTCTCGAACAGCTCCGCGGCAGCCCCGTAGGTCTCGCTCAAATAAAGCGACAGCCCAAGCCCCACGATGAGATCGACTTGATCGCGTGGCGTGAGAACAGCGACACGTACGGCGCCAAGAGCGGCGCGCGCCGCTGCCAGATCTTCGGCATCGGCGCGTTCGCGGTACTGCTCGAGATGCGCGCGCGCGACGACCAGCGCCGCAGCGTCCCCCCACTCCGCGTCTTTGCGTGCCATGGACGCCGCATCGATCGCGCCCTCGAAATCGCCCGCGTTGTAGAGTGTCCGGGCCTTGGCCAATGCCGGAGGCTCGTTCGCCCACACCGGCGACCCGGCGCTGGTCAGGATCAACGCAACCACGACGAGGCCACAGGTACGCATAGCCGGATCCTAGCGCATTCCCCTACAATCTGAAGGCAGATGAGTGACCCGATCATCGTCGAGCGAGCCGCCCATTCGGTCTCCAGATCGCAAATTGATCCCGACGCGCTCAAGGTCCTCTACCGCCTTCATCAGAACAATCACGTCGCCTATCTCGTCGGTGGCAGCGTGCGCGATCTACTGCTTGGCAGGCGCCCCAAGGACTTCGATATCGGCACCTCCGCTCATCCCTACCAGGTGAAGAGGCTGTTCAAGAACTGCTGGGTGATCGGCAGACGGTTTCGGCTCGCGCACGTGCGCTTCGGCACGAAGACGATCGAGGTTGCGACCTTCCGGCGCAAGGTCACGGCGGAGGAACTCGCGGCCGCGGAGGAAGCGCTAGCCAGCGAACAGCCAGAACATCCAGAGGACGGGCACCCAAGTTCCGACCCGCTGGTCCATCGTGAGAACACGTTCGGGACGCCGGAGGAGGACGCGTTCCGGCGCGACTTTACGATCAACGCTCTGTTCTACGACATCGGAACGTTTGCCATCATCGACTACACCGGCGGCCTCGAAGACCTGCGCACGGGGCTCGTTCGCTCCATTGGTGACCCGGTAGAGCGTTTTCATGAAGACCCCGTGCGCATGCTGCGCGCGATTGCGATGGCCGCGCGGCTCGGGTTTACGATCGATGCGCCGATCGATGCCGCTATCGCCGACCATCGCGGAGAGATCGCCCGCAGCGCGCCGGCAAGATTGATCGAAGAGTTCTACAAACTCCTCCGCTCGGGTGCTTCTGAACGGGCATTCAGGATGATGGCCGAGCGCAGGCTTCTCGAGCCGATTGCGCATGATCTGCAAAGGGGCGCCGGCGAGCGATTGTGGCGGTCACTGGCTGCTGTCGACGCGTATCGAAGGCGGCACGACCAGCCCCCCGACACATTGAGCAATGCGGTGCTGCTCGGGTCATTGCTTGTGCCGCTGGGCATGGCCGGCCATCCGCGCCTTCCGGTCAAGACCGAACTCGAAAAGGAACCGCGGTTGTCGTTGGGGATGCTGCCGCTGGCACGTCGCGATGTCGAACGCTTCCGGCAGATTCTGGGACTCCAACGCCGGTTGCTCGACTCGAGACTATCGCCTCGCGCCCGGCGAGCGCTGATGCACCGTGGACCCTTTCGCGAGGCACTCGCCTGGCTGGAAATTCAAGGCGAGGCGCAGGAGGCGGTCGAGCACTGGCGTGGCTTCATCGAGGCGTCCGGCATCGCCGAACGCGATCGCGAGGGCGCCGAAGACCTGCCGCCACCCCGTCGGCGCCGGCGGCGGCGGCGGCGATCGTTCCGGCCGATGACCAACTAGCAGACGTCCGCCGGGAATCGTCGTCAGCCGTGCGTGCGCTCGAACTCGCGCATGAAGTCCACGAGGCCTGCCACGCCTTCCTCAGGAAACGCGTTGTAAATCGATGCTCGGAGGCCACCGACCGAGCGATGACCCTTCAGGCCGTCGAAACCCGCGGAACTGGCCTGGCGATCGAACGTCTTCTCGAGCTCTTCACTCGGTAAGCGAAACGTAATGTTCATCAGCGACCGGCTGTCCCTCTGCGCGGTCCCGCGATAGAAGCCGGTACGATCGATCTCAGAGTAGAGGAGCGCAGCCTTTCGCTGGTTGATCCGAGCGATCCCGGTCAAACCTCCAATCGACTTCAACCATTGCGTTACGAGACCCAGAATGTAAATGCCGAAGGTGTTCGGGGTGTTGTAGAGCGAGTTGTTCTCCGCCAGCACCTTATAGTTCAACATCGTCGGCAGGCTCGCGTCCGAACGAGCGAGGAGATCCTCGCGAATGATGACCAGCGTCACGCCGGAGGGCCCGAGGTTCTTCTGCGCACCCGCATAGATCAGGCCGAAACGAGCGACGTCGATCGGCCCACTCAAGATGTCGGACGAGGCGTCCGCGACGAGCGGCACATCACCGACCTCGGGCGGCGCTTTCCATTCCGTCCCTTCGATCGTGTTGTTGGTGGTGATGTGCACGTACGACGCGGCCGGTGAGAGATCAAGCTCTGCCTGAGCTGGAATTCGACTGTACTTCTCGGCCTTGGTAGAACCTGTCACGTTGACGGTGCCGACTCGCCTGGCTTCCTCGATCGCCTTTACGGCCCATGTGCCCGTGTCGACGTAGTCCGCCGCGGTTCCAGCACGGAGCAGATTCATCGGCGCCATCGAAAACTGAAGGCTGGCCCCGCCTTGCAGAAACAGGATTCTGTAGTTCGAGGGTACCCCTGCCAGTTCTCGAACACCGGCGATTGCGTTCGCCAGAAGATCTTCGAACACTTTGGAACGGTGACTGATCTCCATCACCGACATTCCCACGCCAGGAAGCGCGACGAGATCTCGCTGCGCCTGCTCCAGCACGGGAATGGGCAGAACCGCTGGCCCCGCGGAGAAGTTGAATACACGTGTTGTTGTCGGCATGACAATCTCCGGTCTCCGGTTCCAGTTTCGGTCCTCGGAGACTCCTTCCGATCGTAGCGGCGTTACACCAAGTGGGACAACAGACCGTCTCTGAGCTTGGGTTCGAACCACGTTGATTTCGGCGGCATGATCCCACCCGCGTCGGTAATAGCCATCAGATCCTGAACGTCTACGGGATATAGGGAAAACGCGACGGAGGCGTCGCCTGACCCCACACGAGACTCCAACTCCGCGGTACCCCTCGCACCGCCGACGAAGTCGATACGCTTATCCGTGCGCACGTCGCCGATTCCGAGCAACGGCGCGAGTATGGCGTCCTGCAGCCGTGTCACATCCAGGCGCTCGGCCGGCGTCGCCGTGGCCGGCGCTTCCCCCAAGGCAATCGTGTGCCACCGGCCCTCGAGGAACATCGACACGTCGCCACGCCGCGCGGGGGAGGCAGGACCGTCTGCGATCATGAATCGGTCCTGTAACGTGCGCATGAACGAGTCTGGGGTCATCCCCGCCAGATCCCGGACAATGCGGTTGTACGGAAGGATTTGCAACTGATCGTCGGGGAAGGCAACTGCGAGAAACCAATCCCAATCGCCACGAATGCCGGCCGCCCCGGCCAGTTGCTTCCGCGCCCGTGCTGCGCTCGCGGCTCGATGATGGCCGTCGGCGATGTACAGCGCAGGAACGGCGTCAAAGGCCACGACGAGCTGGTGCTCCTCGAAAGGATCGACCTTCCACATCGTGTGCTGCACACCGTCGCTTGCGGTGAAATCGTAGAGAGATGCGGCAGTGATGGCTCGCGAGAAGCACCAG
>Ga0207712_10002478_pt1 | contig 11897 bp, 7 predicted proteins | sample KBSS44metaG_FD_184402 | JGI IMG/M metagenome (GOLD analysis project Ga0207712, IMG submission 184402) | Switchgrass rhizosphere microbial communities from Kellogg Biological Station, Michigan, USA - KBS S4-4 metaG (SPAdes) (version 2) | ecosystem: Host-associated > Plants > Roots > Rhizosphere >... | reverse complement strand
GGAGTCCGTCGGCGGCTTCTTGTTCGGGTCAGCCCGCAACGCCGGCTCGAGTACGGTGGCGAGCTGACGGATGGCGGCGAGCTTGGGCTGCTGATCAGCAGGAATGAAATTCTCGATCGTCTTTACGCTCGAAACCTCCGGCAGCTGGGACAGCTTCTGCGCGACAGCCTTCACCGCCTCCTCGTTCGGCGCCAGCATATAGATCGAGCTCGCCCCGATCGCGGGATCGCTGCGCAGCTCCAGGAACGTCGCAACCGACTCGACCTTCGGACTTCTGAGGTTGAGCGGATTGAAGTCGAACTGCAGCCAATACAGCAGTGGCAGTCCTGCCGCGACCACGAGCCCGGTGCAGACGATGATCGGAATCCGGTGCCGTTCCATCGCCCGATCGAGGGGCGCGAGGAACGTGAAGCCCATTCCTTTCGGCTCACCCGGCGGGCGCAGGAGCATCAACAATGCGGGAATCACGGTGATGCTGGTGATGAACGCGATGATCATTCCGAGGCCGGCGAGCAGGCCGAGCTCTGACAGCCCCTTGTAGTCGGTTGGGAGGAAGGAGAGAAAACCCGCGGCGGTGGCGGCGGCGGCAAGCGTCAGCGGCGCACCGACATAGCGCGCGGTGCGAATCAAGGCTTGATGAAGATCGTCGACCTCATGCCGCTCGGCGCGATAGCGCACGCTGAACTGAATTCCGAAATCGACGCCGAGGCCGATGAAAAGAACGGCGAAGGCGACCGAGATCAGGTTGAGCGCACCCACCAAGGCCAATCCGATCGCGGCGGTGATGGAAAGGCCGATGAGGAGGCTGACGAAAACGGCGAGGATAATCCCGAACGACCGCAGCGCAAGCCACAGGATGGTCAATACCACCACGATGGTGAGGGTGGTGTTGACAAAAGCCCCCTCCTGCAAGGTGGCATATTCCTCATCGGCGATCGCCACCGGCCCGGTCAGCCGCACCCGCGCACCATATTGCGTGGCCAGGTCAGCCGCCGCGCTCCGAATCGCGTCGGTGGCAGCCTTCCCGGGCATGAGAGCGGCGAAATCGAGCACCGGCCGGATCTCGATGAAGCGGCGGCGCTCGCTCGTCGTCGACGGCCGCCCATTGAGCATCGCGCGCCAGGAGAAGCTCGCCGGTTTCCCCGCGATCGCCTCGTCCAAGGTGTCCGACACCATATTCATGGTGCCGGCGAAGTCGTCGAGCGTGTAGTGGTTCATCCGCGCGCCGACCAGCCCGTAGTTGAGCGCCGTGGTCAGCCCGCGCAGATTCGAATCCTGCGCCAGGACCTGAATCACGGGCTTGGCTTCACCGAGTTTCTTAGTGAAGCCGACGACTTCCTCGGCAGGCAGGAACAAAAGCCCATTCTTCTGAAAAAATGGCCCTCCGCCGCCCTCCACGATCGAATGGAAGTGATCCTTCTGGGCGGAAAGTTTCTGGATCAGGGCGTTGGTCGCCTGCGTCGCCTGCTCGGAGGTGGGGGCATCGACGACGGCCAGCATGCTCTCCTCTTGCGAGGGGAAGAACTTGTTGAACGCTGCCTCGCGCTGGCGCCAGGGCAGATCCTTGGAAATGAGCTTGTTGACGTCCGCGTCGATGGCAAAATGCCCGGCGGCGTAGATCCCGGTGACAAGGCCCAAAAGGATAGCTATGCCAACAACTTGCCTGGCATATTTGGTACAATAATCAACCGTAGTGATGATCGCCTGCTGCAACATGCCTAATCCTAGGAGTTTGCCCTTGGGACCCAATCGGCGGGCGGGATCTAATATGTGTGGCGGCGCAATATCAGGCAATTCAGTACGTTGACAACGACTAAGCTTGCCCCGAGAACACCGGCGGGAAACGTTCCTTCAGTGTGTGTTCGCAACCCTAGGCTGTATGTTGCAGTCGACAGCCAGCAAATGGGGGCTTTTCAACCGCAGCGTCCAGTGATTAGGGCTGTGCCCCCGCGACTCCATGTGGGAAAATGCTCGGATGATGATGTCACAGACCCCACTGCTAGATGCCCTCAGCAGCCCTGACGACCTGCGCCGCCTTCCAGAGGCATCCCTGCGGCAGCTGGCCGACGAGTTGCGCACCGAGACGATTAGTGCAGTCGCGGCCACCGGTGGGCACCTTGGGGCTGGCCTCGGGGTCGTGGAACTGACGGTCGCGCTGCATCATGTGTTCGATACTCCGCGGGACCGGTTGGTCTGGGATGTGGGGCACCAAGCCTATCCACACAAGATCCTCACCGGCCGGCGCGACCGGATCCGGACCCTGCGCCAGGGCGGAGGCCTGTCCGGTTTCACCAAGCGCGCCGAAAGCGAATATGACCCATTCGGGGCCGCACATTCCTCCACCTCGATCTCGGCCGGCCTGGGGATGGCCGTGGCGCGCGATCTCCGCGGTGAGCCCCACAACGTCGTCTGCGTGATCGGCGACGGAGCGATGTCGGCAGGAATGGCTTACGAGGCCATGAACAATGCGGGGGCGATGAATTCGCGCCTGATCGTCATCCTCAATGACAATAACATGTCCATTGCGCCGCCGGTCGGCGCCCTTCCGGCTTACCTCGCGCGCCTCGTCTCCGGCCGCACCTATCGCTCGCTGCGCGAGGGCATCAAGCAGATTGCCAAGCCGCTGCCGAAATTCCTGGAACGCCGTGCGCTGGCGATCGAGGAATATGCGCGCGGGCTCGTTACCGGCGGCACGTTGTTCGAAGAGCTCGGCTTCTATTACGTCGGACCGATCGATGGCCACAATCTCGAGCATCTGCTGCCGGTGCTCAAGAACGTGCGCGATGCCCCAACCGGGCCGATCCTGGTGCATGTGGTCACCGAGAAGGGTCACGGCTATGCGCCGGCGGAGGCGTCCGACGACAAGTATCACGGCGTGGTCAAGTTCGACGTCGCCACCGGCAAGCAGGCCAAGGCGAAATCGAACGCCCCCTCCTACACCAAGGTCTTCGGCGAGAGCCTGATCAAAGAGGCGAGAAAGGACCCGCGCATCGTCGCGATCACTGCAGCGATGCCGTCGGGTACCGGCGTAGACATGTTCGGCAAGGTCTTCCCCGAGCGGACATTCGACGTCGGAATCGCCGAACAGCACGCGGTGACATTTGCCGCCGGCCTGGCGACCGAAGGATACAAGCCGTTCGCCGTGATCTATTCGACGTTCCTGCAGCGCGCCTATGACCAGATCGTGCATGACGTCGCGATCCAACGCCTGCCGGTGCGGTTCGCGCTCGACCGTGCCGGTCTGGTCGGCGCCGACGGCCCGACCCACGCCGGATCGTTCGACATTGCCTATCTCGGCTGCCTGCCGGGCTTCGTCTTGATGGCGGCGGCCGACGAGGCCGAACTGGTCCATATGGTCGCGACCCAGGTCGCCATTGACGACCGTCCCTCCGCGTTGCGGTATCCGCGCGGCGACGGGGTCGGCGTCGACATGCCCGAAATCGGCGTGCCGCTGGAGATCGGAAAAGGCCGCATCGTGCGCGAGGGCACCGCCGTTGCGTTGCTCTCGTTCGGCTCGCGGCTCGCCGACTGCCTCAAGGCAGCCGATATGCTCGCGAGCCACGGCCTCTCGACCACGGTGGCGGACGCCCGCTTCGCCAAGCCCCTCGACGTCGAAATGGTGCTGCGGCTTGCCCGCGAGCACGACGTGCTCGTGACCATCGAGGAAGGCGCGATCGGCGGCTTCGGCACCTTCGTGCTGCAGACGCTGGCGGAGCACGGCAGCCTGGATCGCGGGCTCAAGGTGCGCTCGCTGGTCCTGCCGGATCTGTTCATCGATCAGGACAGCCCGGCGGCGATGTACGCAAGCGCCGGACTGGATGCCAACGCGATAGTGGCGAAAGTGTTCGAGGCGCTCGGAAGGGACATCGCCGCTGTGCGCGTCGCCTCGACCCGCGTGCCGGCAGGGCGTCCATGAAAGTCCTTCTTTCGCAGCCTCGCGGTTTCTGTGCGGGCGTAGTGCGCGCCATCGAAATCGTCGAGCGGGCGCTCGAGAAATACGGACCGCCGGTCTACGTCCGCCACGAGATCGTTCACAACAAGTTCGTCGTCGATGGCCTCAAGGCCAAGGGCGCGATCTTCGTCGAAGAGTTGTCCGAGGTCCCGCAAGGGGCCGTGACCATCTTTAGCGCGCACGGTGTGGCCAGGAGCGTGGTGAACGAGGCCGGCGGACGGCAACTGCCGGTGCTCGATGCGACCTGTCCCCTGGTGACCAAGGTGCATAACCAGGGCAAGCGCTATGTCGCGCAGGGCCGCGCGCTCATCCTCATCGGCCACGCCGGACACCCCGAAGTCGAGGGCACGCTCGGCCAGATCGACGGTCCCGTCATGCTCGTGCAGAACGAGCAGGAGGTCGAAGCGTTGGACATTCCAGCCGACACGCCGGTGGCCTACGTCACGCAGACGACCTTGAGCGTCGACGACACGCGCGGCATCATTGCCGCGCTCGAACGTCGCTATCGCGACCTCGTCGGGCCCGAGATCAGAGACATCTGCTACGCCACGCAAAATCGCCAGTCGGCGGTGCGCGAGCTCAGCCAGCACGTCGACGTCATACTGGTGGTCGGCGCCAAGAATAGTTCCAATTCGAATCGATTGCGCGAGATCGGCGAGGAGGCTGGAATTCCGAGCTACCTCATCGCCGACGGCAGCGAGCTTGCACCCCAATGGGTCAAGGACGCGCATGTGATCGGCATCACCGCCGGCGCCTCGGCGCCCGAGGTGCTGGTGGACGACGTCATCAACACATTGCGAACACTTGGTGAGGTCGAAGTCTCGACTCTGCCGGGCCGGCAGGAGAATATTGAGTTCCGGTTACCGCGCGAACTTGCGACGAGTTGAGGCGTTTACTAGCAAGACAGAACGCGAACTTGCGACGGATCAAGTCGTTCAACTGGGAAGATAAAAAATGCGAGTGCCGTTTCTTAAGGAAATGCGTATCGGCGCCTATATCTTCAAGCAGAAGATGCTGGGGCGCAAACGCTATCCGCTCGTCCTGATGCTGGAACCGCTGTTTCGCTGCAATCTCGCCTGCGTCGGCTGCGGCAAGATCGACTATCCCGATTCCATTCTCAATCGCCGGCTGTCGGTCCAGCAGTGCCTCGACGCGGTCGACGAATGCGGCGCGCCCATGGTCGCAATTCCCGGCGGCGAGCCGCTGATCCATCGCGAGATCGGCGAGATCGTGAAGGGCCTGGTCGCGAAAAGGAAATTCGTCTCGCTGTGCACGAATGCGCTGCTGCTGGAGAAGAAGCTGCACCTGTTCGAGCCGTCCCCCTATCTGTTCTTCTCTGTCCACCTGGACGGACTGCGCGAGCATCACGACAAATCGGTCTGTCAGACGGGTGTGTTCGACCGCGCGGTCTCCGCGATCAAGGCCGCCAAGGCCAAGGGCTTCACCGTCAACGTCAACGCTACGATCTTTGACGGGCATGCCGCGCAGGACGTTGCCGCCTTTCTCGACTACGCCAAGGAGCTCGGCGTGGGGGTGTCGATCTCGCCCGGCTACGCCTATGAGCGCGCGCCCGACCAGGATCACTTCCTGAGCCGCAGGAAGACCAAGGAGCTGTTCCGGAAGGTTTTCAGCATGGGGAAGGGCAAGAACTGGGATTTCATCCATTCGAACCTATTTCTCGATTTTCTCGCCGGCAACCAGACCTATCACTGCACGCCTTGGGGCATGCCGACGCGCAATATTTTCGGCTGGCAGAAGCCCTGCTACCTGCTGGGCGAAGGATACGCGAAGACCTTCCAGGAGCTGATGGAAACGACGGACTGGGATTCCTACGGCACCGGCAAGTATGAGAAGTGCGCGAACTGCATGGCGCATTGCGGGTACGAGCCGACCGCCGCCGAGGCGACGATCTCGCAACCTTGGCAGGCGCTCAAGGTCGCCATGTTCGGACCGCGCACTGCAGGACCGATGGCGCCGGAGATCCCGCTCGACAAGCAGCGGCCGGCACGATTCGTCTTCTCGCGTCATGTCGAGGACGAACTCGCGGCCATTCGTCAGACCGAGAAGCGGCCGGTCAAGCCTCTGGAGGCAGCGGAGTAGCAATATCCGCCACGTCACATCCCGAATCCCACCGCGCGCGCATTGGCATTGCTCAGGTTGCGGTAGCGTGCCAGCGCCCACAACGGGAAAAACTTCGCGTAGCCGTGATACCGCAGATAGAAAACGCGCGGGAAGCCGGTAGCGGTGTAGCGCGGCTCGTTCCAGAAGCCGTCACTGCCTTGTGTCCGTGACAGATACCCGATCCCGCGCTGGACCGCGGGATGGTCGACCTCGCCCGCCGCCATCAGGCCGAGCAGTGCCCAAGCAGTCTGCGACGCCGTGCTCGGCGAAGGCTCATAGCCGCGGTACTCAAGCTTGTAGCTGCTGCCGTCCTCGCCCCAGCCACCATCGCCATTCTGGATCTTGACCAGCCACGCCACCGCCTTGCGGAATTCCGGTGATGCATGATCGATGCCGGCGGCATTGAGCGCACACAGGACCGACCAGGTGCCATAGATGTAGTTCATGCCCCAGCGACCGTACCAACTCCCCTCCTCCATCTGCGTGCGGCGCAGATAGTCGACCGCGCGCGCGACGGCCTCGCTCTTGTCCACCGTCTCGCCGACCTGTGCCAGCATCGAAATACAGCGCGCGGTCACGTCTTCGGTCGGGGGGTCGAGCAAGGCGCCGTGATCGGCAAAGGGGATGTTGTTGAGATAGTCATAGTGATTGTCGGCATCGAACGCCCCCCAGGCGCCGTTCTCGCTTTGCATTCCCACGATCCATTCCCGCGCCCGGGCGATCGAACCGCGGAAGTCAGCCTGGGCGCTCAAGCCCTGCACGCGATCCATTGCCATCACCACCACAGCCGTGTCGTCGACGTCCGGATAGTGCGGATTCGCGTATTGAAATGCCCAGCCACCGGGGCGAACATCGGGGCGCCGCGCGATCCAATCGCCTTTGACATCCAGGATCTGCTTGGGGACCAGCCATTCGAGACCCTTGCGCACCTGCGTCAACGTCCGGTCGCCGCCCACTTCGAGCAAGGCATGACAAGCGAGCCCGGTGTCCCAGATCGGCGATACGCAAGGCTGGCAATAGCCCTCATCCTCGTGCATCACCAGCAGCTTCTCGATCGACGCGCGCGCAATAGCGCGTTGCGGATGATGCTTCGGATAGCCCAGCGCGTCGAACATCATCAAGCTGTTCGCCATCGCCGGGAAGATCGCGCCGAGACCGTCCTCGCCGTTGAGGCGCTCGCCGACCCATGCCTCCGCGCGCTCGATCGCGCGTCGCCGCGACCGCTTCGGAAAGAACGGCTCGAACGCATGCAGCAGGGAATCGACTGCACGAAACAACCAGAACCACGAGGCTTTCTGCTGCGGCGCCTTCGGGGCCGGGCCGATCCTCTGCGGCGGCTCGAGGAAGAGTTCGTCGATCCTGACCCCCCTGGGGTTGCGCGCCTTCGGCTTGAGCGCCTGCAGCACCAGCAGCGGCACAATAACGGTCCGGCTCCAGTACGAAATCTTGTCGAGGTGAAAGGGAAACCAGGTCGGAAGCAGCATGATCTCCACCGGCATGACCGGGACCGCACGCCACGGGATGAACCCGAAAAGCGCCAGCATCAGCCGCGTGAACACGTTCGCGCGCGATGCGCCACCGCGCGAGCGGATCGCTTCGCGCGCACGCACCATGTGCGGGGCATCGATCGCGTCGCCGATCATCTTGAGCGCGAAATAAGCCTTCACGCTCGCGCTCATGTCGAAGGCGCCGTCGTGGAACAGCGGCCATCCGCCGTGCTCACCCTGGGTGCGACGCAGATAGGCGCCGATCCTGGTTTCCAACGGGACGTCGACAGGTTCGGCCAGATAGTGCCGCAGCAGCACATATTCCGCCGGAATGGTCGCGTCCGCTTCGAGTTCGAATACCCAATGCCCGTCGGGCCGCTGCAAGCCAAGCAGCGCGTCGGTCGCCGCCTCGATGCTGCGGTCTATTGTGGATGCCGGAATAGCCGGCATGAGGCCGACGGACATGCGGTTCACTTGCTCCCGATCACGCGCGGCGAACCAGATCAGCCGCCCGGTTGCCGGACCGGATTGCCCCTTCTATCGTCGCCGGCAGCCCGGTCATAGTCCAATCGCCGGCGAGGAAAAGATTGCTCCACGCCGTTGCCGTGGCAGGTCGTTTGGCATTCTCACCCGGGGTCGCCGCAAAGGTGGCACGGCGTTCACGCACGATCTGCCACGGAGGGAGCGCCTTGGGAAGGGCGGTGAGGGTCGCGACCTCGTGCCAAATTTTCTGCGCCAACGTCTCGCGTGGAACGTCGAGCAGACGGTCGGCCGCACTGATGGTGACCGACAATCGGTCGGGAAACGCAAAGAGCCATTCGACGGTGCCGTTCACGACGCCGATGATGGGAGCAAGGCTGGCGGGCGGCTCGACACGGAAATGCGCGTTGACGATGGCGCGGAATTCCGCGGGCGTCTTCAGAGCAGGCACGAGGTCCGCCGCGACCACCGGCGGCACGGCCAGGATCGCGTCGTCGTTCTCGATCGCCAGCTTGTCGTCACCGAAATCAAGCATGGCGACCTTGCCATCGGCGAAACCGAGCGCTCGCAGCCGGTGTCCGAACTCGACCTTCACATCGTGCGCGGCGAGAAAGCGTAGCGCCGGCTCGATAAAGACGGGACCGAGCCCGTCCCGAGCGATGAGCGGCCGGCAGGCATTCCCCCCCGCAAGCAGTGTTTCGCGAATGATGGCGCCGGCGAGACGAGCGCTCCCCTCCTTCGGATCGGTGTTGAGAGCCGCAACCCACAGTGGTCGCGCCAGACGCTCGTAAAGGGGACCCGCACACGTCACCGTCTCGCAGATCGTTTCTTTCTCCGGGGCGAACAGCAGGCGCGCGAACGAAAGATAATCGCGCGCCGTTGTGCCGGGCACCCGTCGGTTGCGATCAAAGATCCACCACGGCACCCGCCCGGCATTGATGCGCACCGTCCATTGCTCGCCGCTGGCAAGATCCATGAACGCGAACTCGGCAGCCGGCGGACCGGCGAGCTTTCCTTGCGCGCCAATCGACTCAAGATAGGACAGCGCGGCATGATTGCCCGACAGCAGCAGGTGATTACCATTGTCGATGACCATGTCGAGCACGGGATCGTGGTAGGACCGGCAGCGGCCTCCGGCCTGACCAGCGGCCTCGTGCACCAACACACGTGCCCCGCGCGATGCCAGCCGCACCGCGGCGGCAAGCCCGGCAAGTCCGGCACCGACGACGTGGACGGTGCGCGGCATCAGATGAAGGCGTGCCGCAGGATGATCCACAACAGTCGCGAACGCGGCAGGTGGATTGCGGGGCGCGGATGCGACCAGCCGCGCGCGACCAGGCGGTCGAGAATGAGGCGATAGGCCTCCGCCATCACACGCGGAGCGCGCACGCAGCGGCGTGCGCTGCGCGCCATGATCTTGTCGGCTTGGGCGAAATGCTCACGCGCCCGCTTAACGATGCGCGCACAGACCTGCCCAAGCGACGGGCTCGCGAGCACGGTCGCAGGATCGGTCGAAGTGATGCCGGCGTCGCGCAACGCTTCGGCCGACAAATAGAGGCGCCCGAACGCCGCGTCTTCGTCGAGGTCGCGCAGGATGTTGGTGAGTTGCAGCGCCCGTCCCAAATGGTGCGCCAGCGCGATGCCTTCCTGTTCCTCCATTCCGAAAACCCGGACCGACAGCCGCCCGACCGCGCTTGCGACCCGGTTGCAGTAGAGGTCGAGCGTCGCGTCATCCGGCGCGCGGATATCCCCGAGCACGTCCATCTCCATTCCGTCGATGACGGCATGAAAATCCTCGCGCCTCAGCCCGAATTCGCGCACCGCCACGGCCAGACCCTGCGTGCGCGGGGATGACTTGTTGACGTAGAGCCCATCGATATCGGCGCGCCAGCGCTCGAGTTGTTCGCGGCGTTCGCCCCGGGGACCGTTCGAATCCGCGATGTCATCGACCTGACGACAAAACGAATAGATCTCGAACATGGCCTCGCGTTGCGCGCGCGGCAATATGCGCATCGCGTTGTAGAACGAGCTGCCCGATGCTCGCGTGGCCGCTGCCATATCTGAAGTGTCTGCCAGCGCCAAGGCTCACGCATCCTGCGGTTTGCGGCCGGCCGCAAGGACGCGGCCGACACGACGGGTTGCCCCCCATAATAGGCCGAGAAGGCCGAAGCCCGCGACCCCTGCCTTGCCGAGATGAACGCGCTCGCTCAGCGGATCGCGGCGCGTCAGCACGCCGACCAGGCGTTCCGCGAATGTCTGAATGACGGCGACCTCCAGAGCAAGCCGCGAGTCTTCGATGCCTACCGTAAAGGGTCTGCTGTGGCGCAGCAGGCCACCGATACGGTCCGCAAGCTTGTGGATGCATTCAAGCAGGCCCGCAGACGCGCGCGGTGCGCCCAGATCAGCCACCGTTGCGCCGGTCTCGGCAAGGCCATCGAGCGGAATGTAGACGCGATCGAGCTCGCGGTAATCCTTGCCGCAATCCTGCAAGTGATTGATGACCTGCAGCGCCGCGCAGAGGGCATCATTGGCCGGCCAGGTAACCCGGCTCTCCCCATGCACGTCGAGCACGAAGCGTCCAACCGGCATGGCCGAGTACGTGCAGTAGCCGATCAGATCGTCCCAATCGCGGTAGCGCAGCTTGGTCACGTCCATGCGGAACGCGGTGAGCAAGTCCTGTGCGTGGCGCGGGGAGAGCTGACGGGCGGCGAGTTGTGCGCGCAAGGCGACACCGACCGTGTCCTCATCGCTCCGACCGAGCAATGTCGCCTCGAGCCGGTCAAGCAGCGCGAGCTTATCCTGCGGCGCAAGGGTGGCACGGTCCGCGATGTCGTCCGCAGTGCGGACGAATTCGTAGAATGCGAGGATCGGCGCGCGATGGCGCGGATGAATCAGCCGCGACGCCACGGGGAAATTTTCGTCCCGATGGCCCTTGCCCGAGCGTGCTTCGACAGGAGTGATCATCACGGTTCTGACAGGTTGGCTTGCACGCGGCCCTTCCAGGCGCCGCCACGTCCTCGCACATATTGGTACGCGGAATCGAGGGTGAAGAGCATATATTGCAAGGCAATAGCAGGCAGCGCGATTCCCCACAAAGGCGACAGCCGGTACAACCGTAATGTGGGCTGGAACGCGATCGCCATCAACGCCCAAGTTCCGATGCCGATCACGCGGGCGGCACCGCTGCCGAAAATCGCCATGAGCGGCGGGACCAGATAGGTCAACACCATGCCCGCCACGGTTCCAAGCAGAAGAAGCGGCGAGTAGCGCAATTGCGCATAGGCCGAGCGCGCCACCATGCGCCGGATGTCGGCGAACGCCGGGTAAGGACGGATACTGCGCACGCGTTCGGTCAACCCGAGCCAGATCGGACCGTGGACCTTGAGTGCCTTCGCCAGGGCGCAGTCGTCGATCAAGGCGCTGCGAATGACCTCGATCCCTCCAGCCTTGCGAAGCGCGTCGGCGCGCACCAGCATGCAGCCGCCGGCGGCGGCCGCCACTGTGCTCTGCGGCCGATTCACCCAGCGGAACGGATAGAGCATCTGAAAGAAGAAAATGAATGCCGGGATGTTGGTGTGCTCGGCGAAGCTTTCACACCGTAGCTTCACCATGAGCGATGTGAGTACCAGGCGTTTGCTCTCGGCATGAGCGACCAGCCGGCTGAGGGATCCGGGTGAATGCACGATGTCGGCGTCGGTCAGCAGCAGATAATCCGGGGGCTCCTGCACGTCCATCGCAGCATCAATGCCTTGCTTCAGCGCCCACAGCTTCCCCGTCCATCCCGCGGGCAAGCCACGGCCGCGCACCACGTGCAACCGATCGTCGGCCTGCGCGGCCGCGTGGGCGATATCGGCGGT
>Ga0207712_10002477_pt1 | contig 11899 bp, 23 predicted proteins | sample KBSS44metaG_FD_184402 | JGI IMG/M metagenome (GOLD analysis project Ga0207712, IMG submission 184402) | Switchgrass rhizosphere microbial communities from Kellogg Biological Station, Michigan, USA - KBS S4-4 metaG (SPAdes) (version 2) | ecosystem: Host-associated > Plants > Roots > Rhizosphere... | reverse complement strand
CGGTCTGGTGACGGGTCGCCCGAGTCTGGCACCCAGTTGCACAATTGATCCTCGAGCATCGGAAACGCGCCTACGTGGTGGATTCTGCCCTGCTCGTCAAGCGCTGACACGGGCTCGGCTCGGAGGCGTTTACCGCGGCTGGCCGTGACCAGTTTGACGGGTACATTCGGGTCGATCGTCTTGATCGTGGACTCGACCATCTGGCCGCCGAAGTTGGCCTCGGCGATGATCCGGTCAGCCTTCAGCTCGTGGTAGAGCTGGACGGCACGTCGCGCCCAACGCTCAGGTGCAAGACGCTCTGACACGTCCCGCAGTACGTAACCGTGCGCGTCCACGCCTTTCCCGGCGGCCACGATACCGACCTCAGCGTGTCCTTCCGTACTGCCGCCGCTTGGATCGATCGCCACGACGATACGCAGCAGGGTGGGAGATTCACGAACTCGGTTCGCCTCCAGGCGGTCACGAGTCCAGAGCGCGCCAGGGACATCGGTCAGCACCTCCGCGGCGAGCTCCTGGCGGCCGAGCCGGGTGCCGCCATACTGGCTGTACAGCTCGGCGCGTACGTCAGGGTGCAGATGCGGGTTATCGTCGGTATGCGCGGTGGTCAGGACAGTGCGCGTGTCCTTGAGCAGCTCGAGCAGCTTGGGCCGCGGCTTCGGCGTCGTCGTGATCACCGCTCGAGGACGATCGCCGAGGCGCAGACCCAACCGCATCATGTCCCAGCAGGGCTGGATCTGTCGCCAGGCAGCGAACTCTTCGCACCAGGCGACGTGGTGCTGGGGTCCTCGGAGTCGCTCGACGTCTTCCGGGGTATACGCTCCGAATAATTGACCGAGAGCACCGTTCGGCCATCGAAGCTCACCCCATGAACGGTGAAACGCAATATTCGGGTTGAGTCGGAGTAGTCCAGACTCGCCTTCAACGCAGATAGATCGGGCGTCTCCGACAGTTGGTGCGATAACAGCGATACGAAAGCCTGGGTGACTTCGTGCCAGGGCGTCGACGAAGCGTGCTCCGGCGTGGGTTTTGCCGGCTCCTCGGCCGGCCATGAGGACCCAGTAGAGCCAGTCACCCGGTGGTGGCTCCTGGTGCTGGAGCAGGGGGCTCGAGGGCGGGCTGAGTGTGGTTACCGAAGAGTCCGACGAGAAGTCGAATAAGCGTCTCTTTCTGGGCACCCACAAGCTGGGCAAGTTCGGCAGCGGATTGTTTCTCAAGCCACTCTGGGCGAGTTGCGAACTGAAGTTCGGCCGTAAGCGTCTTCGCGTGTTCGGCGACGAGGTCAAACAGCAGATCCTCTACGGCGTCGAGCCGCTCCTCGCGTGTGCGTTGCTCGGTACGAACCGTACGAACTTCGTCATCCTGGTCACGCCACGTCGCAAGCGTAGTCTTGCTGATGCCGTACTGGCGAGCCACATCGGCGAGCGATGCACCAGCCAGGACGGCGGCGACCGCTTCGGCTCGAAGCGAGACCGGGTGCGCGACACCGCGGGTCACTCGGATTCCGACAGTTTTGCGTCACGGTTCGGGCGCCGCGGAGGATCGGGTTTGCCCTCGAGCTGGCACCGGAGACAAAGCCTGGACTTGGCTTCGGGTTTCTCGGTACAGCCGGGCGTGGCGCAGACCCGAGTCGTGCGCAGTCGCAGGACTTCGTGGGCTTTAGGCATGCGTGCACCTCGGACAACGGATGGCCTTACCGAAATCCGGATGGCCGATGTCGAGCTCGCGGCGCACGTAGCCCAGCCCGTGGCATGACGGACAAGCATTGAAGTCACCGCCGCAGTGCGGACAGTCGCCCAGCGTAGCCGTGAAGGTCGAGCGGGTTGGCAACAACGGCTCCTTGACGATGCCGGCGTGTTTCACGGCGTCCTTCGCCTGGTCCTTGCTGAGCCACGCCACCAGCCGGTCCGGCGATGGGTCGCCGACCATTGAAAAGAAACGCGACCAGGACTCGTCGAACGACGCTTCCTCGGCGAATTGCGGGCGCCACTCGGCGGCGATGGTGCGCGCCTCGTCAACCGTCAGCATCCGTCACCTGGATCGGTGGCCGAGCCAGTCGCTCCTGCACTTCCGGTGGCAAATTCGTGTAATCCGCCGCTGCTGCCGCCGCCGCCTTCCGACGACCCCGCGGCAGCAAAGATCCAAGCGATTTAAAATCGCCGCCGCCGCCGCCGTTGGTTTCCCCCACACCCCCTTCCCTTACAGCAACAGCGTCAGTCTTTAAGTAATTACTATCCGTTAAGGAGACGTGCTTGGATTTCGCTTGAGCACTCGCTGCACCGTTCGGTTGACCGCGCGCCCGGGCGGATGCTCGACCACCCGCTTGACCGTTCGCTTGCTGTTGCTTGTGATATTCCTGCACCTGTTCGCGGCTCGGGTTGTAGTCCAGGTAGTCATGCACCTGGTAGCCGCCGTCTACCCGCTCCCACAAATCTACCTCGACCAGGCGATCCACCAGCTTCAATGGTTGCCGGACGCTCGCCAGCCGTGGCACCCGGTCATTCGGAATGAACCCGTCGGTCAAATTGCGTGCGCAGTACGCCCACGCGCACACGTTCAGCCACGCCGCCTCATGGCCGACTCGTTCAACCTTCGGATGCTCCGGATACCCGCCATCCAATCGCACCCACGACATATGTAAGTGGCAGCCCTCCTCAGTTCAGTAGGTTCCAGATCTCCGCCTCATCGCTCGGACGCCAGACATACGTCTCAATGCCAGGACAGCCCTCGTAAATGACGCGCGCCCGCTTCTGGTCTTGCGTCAGGTGGCCGTGCTGCGACTTGAGCTCCGCGTGAATCACCCGCGGCGGCCGATACAGCCGCAGGTCGAACTCCCCCGGCGCGCAACCGATGCTGTCGGCCGTGTAGAACACCAACCAGCCGCGGAACTTTGCGAACTTCATGACGCGCCGTCGGAACAACGACTCGGCCTCGTCGCCGCGCACCTCGTAGACCGGGTTCGCCAGCCGCGGATTCGGACGAGGCGCCGGTACGACTCTCACGCCGGTACTTCCACCTCCGCCTTGCGCGCCTTGATCAGGTCCGCGAGCTGCATCCCCTCATCAATCAGGTCGGTGCGCTCGAGCGGCAAGCGCAACGGCTTGCGCGGGATGCCCAGCCCCTGCGCCTCGGCCAGCACCTTCATGTAGCGCTGCCACAGCCGATCGTCCGCATTGCGTACGACGTCTACCTCAGGACCGAGGACCTCGCCCGTGGTGTGATCCACCGTCACGCGCTGCGCATCGGCCACCGTGTCGACCTCGGTCGTATCCATGAACCCGAGCCCGCACATCGAGAGGGTCAGTCGCCGCTTGGCCTTTGTCTCGGCCTTCATGATCGCGTTCGCCAGCGCCTCGCCCTGGACGTTCTTGATATAGACCGCGCCCTGCGCGCTATCGATGCGGCCATCCTTGTCCTTGCCGTACGCCGTCACCACGTACACGCCTTGCACCTCGGATTGCTCCACCTTCGTCACCGAGATGCCGTGCAGGTGACGCAACTGGTCGGTCGCGTTCCGCGTCGCGTAGAGCGTCAGCTTCCCGTTCAGTCGCAGGTAATCTAACGGTTTGGTAAACGCGTTCAACCCCAATGATTCGCATACGGCGTTGTAGTAGTTAACGCGCTCTTTCGGTGTCAGAACGGACAGGTCGCCCTCGATGATTACCCGCTCTAAAACGTCACCGGGATCGGACTTCGAGATGGCCGTTTCGGTCGTCATGGTGCCTCCAGTTTATCGCGTTTGATCTTCGCCAGGATCTCGGCTTGCTTGGCCTCACACGGCCACGGCACACCGCATTTGCTGCACACGATCTTGCGCCGAATGGTGTCCTTGAACATGACGTGCTCGCTCATCCGTAGACCCTCGCCAGAACGCCGATGACGACGCCGACCAGGAACAACGCGAGGCCGACGCCGAGCGCCATGTCGACCAGGAACGTCGGCCACCAGCGCACGCGCTTCGGATGACGGTGCGCCTCGAGCCACACGAGGTCCTCGACATCGCGCATCCTCGGCATCAGCGCAACCCCAGCCTTCGACTGCACACCGGCCACGCTCCCCAACCCTGCACCGACTGGCCGCGGACCGCGACCGCGATCTGAGCTTCACGGCTGGCGAGGTCGGGCCGCGCCGCGTAGGCCAGCCCGCCATGGTTCCGCCAGAACACCAGGTCCTGCTGCAGCCCGCCGTAGTACGAGTTGCCCGTATTGGCGTGCCAGTTGCCCGTCGCCTCGCACTGCGCCAGGCGATCCCAGACGGAGAAAGACACCGACGTGGCGCCGGGTGGTGATGGCGGCGCCACGCCGGCCTGGGCGACGGCTACGGGTGAGGCGAGCTCGCCGACGCTGATCAGATACGCGCGACCAGGTAGGCCCGTGCTGCTCGTGGCACCGAGCAGGTCGATCAGGCGCACGCCGGCTTCGTTGGCCGCGGCGATTGTGTCGCTGGTCACCGCGCGGTCGACATCCTCGGCATGGGTCACCAGGACCGCCGTGCCGAGCATCACGCCGACGAGCGTCCCGGCCAGGAAGTAGCCGACTCGGACCGCCATCAGAAGGGCAGCTCCTCGAGTTCGTTGTCCGAGTGCGCGATGGCGTGCTCCTCGGCATTGGCGTTCGACATGGCCCAGCGCTCGCCCTGCCGCTCGACGGCCAGCTCGTGCTCCACCGCGAGCAGGTCCTCGAGCAGTGGGATGAGCCCGGCCCAGTATTTCGTGCGTTCGTAGCCCTGCCGCTGCCCGATCTTGAGGGCACGCTCCCAGGTCGCCAGGAAACGGGGATCCTCGTCAGCGTGCAGGTAGCCGTGCCAGAACTTGAACCACTCCTCAGTCGAATCGATTGCCTGATCCGCTACCACCAGCCGAGCACCTTGAAGACGAACGCGAACAGCGCCGCCCAGGCCAGGCCACCGAGCACCGCGCCGACGATCGAGCCGATCGCGAAGCGCGCGCCAACACCGGGCGTGCTTGCCGTCATGCGGCCTCGTCGATCAGTCGGCGGATGTACGCCTGGACGGCGGAGTTCGGGACGAGTCGACGTCGCCCACGCTTGACCGAAAACAACTCGCCCGAGGCGATCAATCGCTTGGTCGCCGCATATGAGGCGTCGATGATTTTTCCCGCCTCACGGACATTCAAGAAGCGATCTTCGACCACGACCTGGGGTACAGGCATCACCCACCTCCGCGCTAAATGCCAGTGACCTGCACGCAATTTCCCGCAAGGTCGCGGGAAGGCTCGTAACGGCCATCCTAGGCTCAGCCCGCGACGGTGTCTACGCCCAAACCCACCCAAAGCGGGAACCCCGGCATCCCGCATTAGGGATTCGTTAACTCTTGTGCGCCGCCGTGAAACCGTCTGAGCCGTCAGTAGCCTAAGGCGGGTACGATGTCACAAAATGCCGTCCTCATTCGAAGTGGGAGCGCTGGACCCGCAAACCAGCGACATGTCGGCCATGGTGCTCAATGGACCCGCAGGACTCGCCAGCGATGCTGATCTGGCCCGCTTTTCGTCAAACCTCAGTCGACTCAGAGAGGCACACAAACTCTCACGCGCCGCGCTCGGTCACCAGATCGGCGCCAGCGGAAAAATGATCGAACATTGGGAGGCTGGGACTGGGAACCCGGCCGTCCGTTACATCGTGCGCCTGGCACAGTTCTTCGGGCTGAACACCGATGATCTGTTAGGGGTTGGCCCGCGGCCGGACGAGGAACGCAGTCGCCTCGGCATGCTGCTCAAATACCACGAGCACCTGGAGGCGATCGAGCAACGGGTGCAGGAACTTGAGAGGGCGCGCGAGCATCCCCAGCACTGAGTGGATGCAGTTAATTGAATCCACAAACTGCATCCACTCGGCCGATTTTGAGACTTGTCTCACGAAAACGTATGCTCCGCAATCTCATTTGTGTAGTGCCGAGGGGGAGAGTCGAACTCCCGACACCGCGATTTTCAGTTTCGTTTTTTCCCGTCTCACGGGAGCTACGGGAAGCTCCCTGAGATTGACGGTTCCCGCTGAGCGGGACTGAGCTTTGGTGATTCAGGGCCCAATTGAATCCACGATTTCTGGTTTCCCGTGTGGCGGGAGGCGTGCTTCCCGCGAGGTGGCGGGAAGAATTTCTCACCAACTTGTCACAAAGTCGCGGTGTCACCCAACGGACGGAACAAGACGTTCATGCGGTCGGCCACTGAGCGCCGCGTCTTGGGGTACAGGTGGCCATACGTGTCGACCGTGAGCTGGTAGCTGGCGTGACCGAGGATCTTGGATACGTCGTGCAATGCGATGCCCTGGGCAAGCATCTGCGACGCCGCGGTATGCCGCAGATCGTGCAACCGCTGCGTGAAGCCGGCCGCGGTGCGAATGCGATCCCAGATCCGATAGAGCGTGGTCGTTTCGATGCCGCCACCCTCATCCGAACAGAACACCAGGTCGCGGTCTTCCCACAGGTTGAGCGCTGACTGACGCTCGAACGCCTGGCGATCGCGGTGCGCGAGCAGCACATCGACCAACCCCTGGGGCATATCCAGTGTTCGCCGCGATGCCTCAGATTTGTTCTCGTCGAAGTCCAGCCGGCGCGCACCATCCTCTTTCTTCTCGACGAGTTGCCAATACACGCGCACCTCGCGTTTGACCAGATCGAGGTACGACCAGCGCAGGCCCAGCAACTCGCCGCGGCGCAGGCCGAGTGAGACTGCCATCAAGAAAAGGGCTTCTAGACGCTCGCCAGCCAACGCGACTCGCAAAGCGTCGATCTGCTCATCGTTGAGTGGTTGGATACGTTTCTGAGGTTGCTGAACAACACGTTTGCGACCCTTACGGCGCGCGACCAGGGCGGGGTTCCGCGGCAGCAGCTCGAGCTCGACCGCATCGCCTAGAGCGACCTTCAACGTGGCCATGATGTAGGTCACGGTCTTCTCGGCTAGACCTTTGGCGCGCAGCTCACGTCGCAATGTCTGGACGTGCTTCGGCCCAAACTCACCCAGGCGAACGCCAGCTATCGATGATTCGCAGATGTGGTTGGTGATGTTGACGGCATAGCCACGCAGCGTTGAGTCGCGCCGCTCGCGATCCTCTCGCGCGCCGGCGATCCAGTCTTTGAGGAAACTGCGCACCGTGTCTTTGTTTGAGGCCCGCGGCAGACCGGCGGCCGTATCGACGAGCACCTTTTGTGCCTGCAGGATCAAGGATTGCTGGTCGGCGTCCCGCAACGTCGTGCGTTTCCCGTTGAGCGAGACCTGCATGACCCAGGGTTTGTTCTTGCGCCTGGGATCTGGGTCATAGCGGGGCTTCGAACCCAGTCCGTTGACCTGGCGCCCACGGCCGGTTGTCATTGGCCGTTGTTGCCCTCGACTTCCTGCTGCTCGCGCTCAGTGACATAGCGGCGTAGGGCATAAACGACCAACGAATTGAAGTTGCGATCTTCGGCTTGGGCGACTGCGAGCGCCCGCTTACGCAAATCCGGAGGAAATCGGATGGTAACTGCCACGCCCTGTTCAGGTGGCTCGGGTATGTCTTTACTACGACGTGGCATGTTCTTGACTGGACTCATGGTAACGAGTCTATATCAAAAATTGATGCACTGCTACCTTCATGGTTACACTTACCACCATCGTGGCGTATAGTGAAGCCTTATGCCCCCGTTCATCGAGGTCACGCATCTTGGGGAGGTGATCTGGGTCAACTCAGGGTCGATAACCACAATTGGCCCGCATGATCCAGCCGGCTCTGTGCTCATGTTGCTCAACGATGCCCGTATCGTCGTCGATCAGTCGCCGGTCGAAGTGCTCGCACTCTTGGAGCACGGCTGGAAGATCCATTGACCCGTAGAATCAATGGCCGCCGCGCTGCGGAAACAGCCGGCGGCCCGACACCAAGGGAGGATGACCCCTCGATGCACAACCAGCCTAGCAGCGAGTCGAAACTGCCTGCGACGCTGGTCGAACTCCGCGTTTCACCAATAGGAGGCCGTCATGACGGTGTCTGGTGGGGCTAGGCCGGGCGGGCGTCAATTGCCGCTGCAGCAATCGGAACTGGATCGGCTGATCGAGCATATGCGGGCGGTGCAGCCTGACCCGCCCATGTTCGGCACACCAGTCGGCTGCTCGAGGGCGACGGGCTCGAAGCACGCGGTGTACCTGGGGGTGGTGCATTGGTTCGCCAAGATGCACACCGTGTCGGTCAAGAAGGGGCGCCAGTTCTTCATGGGCGAGACGCACGCCGGCCCGGCGTGGTACCTGAACAGCGCCACCGGCGAGGACACGGTCGGCACGCCAATCATCGACCTGGACGTGCTGGACAAGCTGCCCCTGTTCAGTGAGCAGGGCTACCGCTACCGCGCGGTGTTCTGCGAGCGCGGCAAGCCGAAGGCGATCGTCACCCAGCTGCGGCATTCGATCGAGGCGAGCGGCTTTGGCCAGCACGGCGACGTGGCGGTGCTGGACGGCGAGTTCGAGAAACGCCTGCCCGAGTACCTGGAGGGACTGCCGCGCGGAACGCACCTGTGCGGCGTGCTATTCGTCGACGGCAACGGCTCGATCTCGCGCGATCTGATCGAGATGTTCCAGTACTACAGTCGCGAATTGCACTACGTGGACGTGGCGATCTGGCACCAGGCGCACGTGCGACATCGGTTCGCGGGCTTGGGCCCCGCGGCGATCGCGCCTGGCGGAGCGTGGCATGGCCATGTCCAGAAGTACGATTACCGACCCTTGTGTGAGGTGCTACCGGATTTCTGGAAGCGCCGCTGGCTGATCCGACGCCCGTTCAACGCGGGCAATGGCACGGCGTGGACGATGCTCGTCGGATCGAACTGGGTCAAGCTGCCCGAATGGCGTGCCGGCGAAATGTACCTGCTGCACACGCTAGATGGACAGAAGATCCTGAAGGAGTGCGACGAATGACCGTGAGCATGTTGCCGGCGCTGGAGGCGACGCGCTGGCCGATCGAGCGGCTCGTGCCGCACCCCAAGAATAAGGAGATCTACGGCGACACGGCCGACGACGAATTGCTGCGCAGTGTGCGCGTGCACGGGGTGCTGACCCCAATCACCGTGACGGCGGGCGGCGTGGTGGTATCAGGTCACCGACGCTTGGTGGCGGCGCGTGCAGCCGGCCTGACCGAGGTGCCGGTGACGCCGTTTGGGTCGGAAGACGAGCTGGACATCGTTGAAGCGCTGATCGAGTCCAATCGTCAGCGCAGCAAGAGCAACGAGCAGATTGGCCGCGAGGCCGTCGAATTGTTCGCGGTTATCTCAGCACGCCAACCGCAGGGCGGCCGGGGGAAAACCTCCCGCAACATCGCGGGAAGTTTGTCGAGGAAAGAGCGCGAGACGACAGCCCAGGTCGCCTCGAAGTTGGGCGTTGGCCAGAAGAAAGCCGAGGAAGCGCGACGCGTCGTGCAAGCCGTCGACCAGCTCGCAGCCGACGGCAAAACGCAAGAGTCAGAACGGCTACGACGAACACTCAACGGCCACTCGGTGCACCGTGCGTATACCGAAGCCGAACGCAACGGTTACATCGCGCCCCAGACGAAGCCTGAACAGGTGGCCGACCTGGTGGCGCCGCCGCTCATCCTGCTGGGCGAAGATCCGTCGATCCCACGTCTCGTGACGCTCCCAGTATGGAAGAAGCTGACGGAGGACCAGCGGCAGCAAGTGCTGGCGCGACCGCGGTCAAAGAGTGCGACGTTCAACTGGCAGGTGTCCGATGACATCGAGTGGGCGCGCTGGTCGTGGAACCCGGTCACCGGCTGCAAACATGACTGCAGTTACTGCTACGCACGGGAGATCGCTGAGCGGTCGGACGCCTACCCGCAGAAGTTCATCCCAACGTTCTTACCCGAGCGACTGGCAGCACCGGCAAACACGCGCTACCCGGCGGCCGAGGACATCCGCCGCGAACCCGCTCGACAAAACGTGTTCACGTGCTCGATGGCCGATCTGTTCGGCCGCTGGGTACCTGACGCATGGATCGAGGCGGTCCTACAAACGGTCCGTTCGAATCCACAGTGGAACTACCTGTTCCTGACGAAGTTTCCCCAGCGCCTACCGGATATCGACTTCCCCGACAACGCGTGGGTCGGCACAACGATCGATGCCCAGGTGCGCGTGAAGGTGGCCGAGCAAGCGTTCGAGCGCGTTAATGCACGGGTCAAGTGGCTGAGCTGCGAGCCTCTCCTAGAGAACATCCACTTCGAACGGCTGGACCTGTTCGACTGGGTAGTCATTGGCGGGGCGAGTCCCAACGCCGAGAGCGGGACGCCGGCGTTCCGTCCGCCACGACAGTGGGTCTTTGACCTGTGGGCCCAAGCACGTGAGGCCGGGTGTCTGATCTACGAGAAAACGAACCTGCTCGAGCGCGTGCGAGAAATGCCAGGAGCACGCGAGTTGCCAGCAGTCGATGTGCCAGGCGCCTTCAAGATGAAGTACCTGCAGCGCGATGTGCTGGCATCGAAATCCTACGCCCAGGAGATGGCCCGGTGATGACCACAGATGACCAGCCCCGCGAGCCCGACGGCCATGACACGGTCGAGGGCACGCTGCCCGATGAAGAGTGGCGCGCTCACGTGCACGCCGCGCTCGAGGATGACCAGCTCGCTCTGGAGGCCATGTACAGCGATGAGTTCCTGCGCCACTGGTACCGGTCGGCCAAGGATCACCTCGCCCACGCTGCGTTCCCACATCTGGTCGGCCTGAGCGAACTCCGCGAAGTAATGCTCGCCAACGAAGGCCAGTGCCGCGAAACCTTCCTGGTTCTGTGGCCCATTCCCGAAAACCCATGACCGAAGGAGAAGAGTTGCGAGCCGAACTACGTAAGTTCAGAGGCCAACTCCTGACGGCGATGGTGGTGATTGCCGGCGTTGCCCTCATCATCGCCAAGGTCTGGCTGTGAGCCATGACGCTGCTCGATCCGGCTGAGGCCCGGCTACGCCACATCGAGGCCGATCTGACCCAGATCAAGGCCGACCTGGCCGCCATCAAGGCACGGGTCGATGCGTTGCCGACGCGGTGGATGTTCTGGCTCTTCTTCGCCAGCGCGACTATTCCGATCTACGGCATCCTTGTCACGCTGCTATGGACCACGGTGCACCGTTAGTCCCAGACCCAAGGAGTTATGACGACCAACATCGAGCCTGAAGAACTGACCCTGATCCTGGCTGCCATCCAGAAGGTGCAGCGCGAGCGCGACGAACTGCGCGCTAAAGTCGATGACCTGAGGAATGCCGCAACCACTGCCAAGAACCTGCTCTCGCGCAAGCATCCGCATAGCGTGGCTGACGTTGACGGCGATGCCTGGGAGGCGTGGGCCGTACTTGAGGCTGCGCTAGTCAGTGAGTGATATGCCTGACAAGTTGAGCACCGACGAACTCGAAGGCTTACGCGTTTCGGAGGCGATCCGGCGAGGCGTCCTGGCCGAGCGCAACGAACTGCGCGCCATTCTGGACTCGCACCGTGTCTGCATAAGCAATGCTCAACTCCCCGTCTGGGTTTGTGAGGCCGAGGTCGAGCGGCATGAGCGACGATTTCGGGAAACCGAGGCTGAGTGGGTGGACCGGTTCCAAGCCCTCGAAGCCGAGGTCGAGCAGCTGCGTTCGTTGAAGGCAGGCACGGTCACGGTAGAACTCGCCAATGGGCTGTTCGGATCAGACAAGTACGTGCCAGAGCAGCGAGCCCGTGGGTTAGAAGCCGAGATCGAGCGGCTGCGGGCGGCGCTCGAAGGGGTTATCGCTGAAGCAGATCGAAAGACGGCTGCGTTTGACAGAGCACACGCTGCGCTTGCCCGTCATAAGAAATAAAATGCCTGACAAGATCACCGATCCCGAAACCGGCCAGTCATGGTCAGTGGTGGCTGAGTGGCGACAGGAAGAGGCGCCTGGGATCATGGCCTGCACAAGCTATGAGGTCACCCGCG
>Ga0207712_10002472_pt1 | contig 11915 bp, 10 predicted proteins | sample KBSS44metaG_FD_184402 | JGI IMG/M metagenome (GOLD analysis project Ga0207712, IMG submission 184402) | Switchgrass rhizosphere microbial communities from Kellogg Biological Station, Michigan, USA - KBS S4-4 metaG (SPAdes) (version 2) | ecosystem: Host-associated > Plants > Roots > Rhizosphere... | reverse complement strand
ACGCATCACACTGCCCCAGCGCAGGAGATGACGAGGAAGATCGGACCCTCTTATCGTTCCATTATAGCCCATAAGCTCGCGCGAGGACTAGACCTTATGTCTCAGGTCTTGGACGCGGTCGCCGGCGGGGCCGGGGGACCGCGCGCTTCATCAGAGCTTGATGCGCAAGCGTTGCGCCAATTCGCCGACGATGCCGCGGCGGAACAGCAACACGCAAACCACGAAAATCATGCCCTGGACGACGAAGACCCACTGGCCCATCGTGGTCAGATAATTCTCCAGCGTGACGATGAAGAACGCGCCCACGACCGGCCCGAACAAGGTGCCGAGGCCGCCCACCAGTGTCATGAGAATGACCTCGCCCGACATCGGCCAGTCGACATCGGTCAAGGAGGCAAGCTGAAAGACCAGGGCCTTGGTTGAGCCCGCAACGCCGGCGAACGTGGCCGACAGCACGAAAGCAAGGAGCTTGAAGCGCTCGGTTCTGTAGCCAAGCGAAATGGCGCGGGTCTCGTTCTCGCGAATGGCTTTGAGCACTTCGCCGAACGGTGAATTGATGATGCGGTATATCAGCAGGAAGCAGCCGAGGAAGATCACCAGCACCGTGATGTACATGTTGGTCTGGTCGGCAAGATCGATAAAGCCGAACAGGGTGCCGCGGGGCACCGCCTGAATGCCGTCCTCGCCGTGCGTGAACGGCGCCTGGATGGCGAAGAAGTACATCATCTGCGCCAGGGCGAGCGTGATCATCGCGAAATAGATGCCCTGCCGGCGGATCGCGAGCGCCCCGACGATGGTGCCGAGCCCGGCTGCGGCCACGGTTCCCGACGCGATCGCAAGCTCCGGCGAGAAGCCCCACACCTTGGCCGCATGGGCGCAGACATAGCTCGCCCAGCCGAAGAACAAGGCATGGCCGAACGACAGCAGCCCGACATAGCCGATCAGCAGGTTGAACGCGCAGGCAAACAACGCGAAACACAACGCCTTCATCAGGAACACGGGATAGGCGAACATCGGCGCGACGATGAGCGCGCAGGCCATCAACAGGAACGCGATCACCTCGCTCTGCAATCGCCCCGCATTCGCCACGCTCGGTCCGGCAGCGCGTTGCACGTTACGCACCCCGTCCGAAGAGGCCGGCGGGCCTGATCAGCAGCACGATCGCCATGATGATGAAGATGACCGTGTTGGATGCCTCCGGAAAGAACACTTTGGTTAGTCCCTCGATGATTCCAAGTCCGAACCCGGTCACGATCGCCCCCATGATCGAGCCCATGCCGCCAATCACCACCACGGCGAACACCACGATGATCAGGTTCGCACCCATTTGCGGGCTGACGTTGTAGATCGGCGCCGCCATCACGCCCGCGAGCGCGGCGAGAGCAACGCCGAAACCATAGGTGAGCGTGATCATCCGCGGCACGTTGATGCCGAACGCGCGCACCAGCGTGGGATTTTCGGTGGCGGCGCGCAGGTACGAGCCTAGCTTGGTGCGCTCGATGACGAACCACGTGGTCAGGCACACCGCGAGCGAAAAGACCACCACCCAGGCGCGATAGTTCGGCAGGAACATGAAGCCGAGATTCTGCCCGCCTTGCAGCGCCGGCGGCACGGTATAGGGCAATCCCGACGAGCCGAAGAAATTGCGGAAGGTGCCCTCGAAAATGAGCGCAAGACCGAAGGTCAGCAGCAATCCGTAGAGATGGTCGAGCTTATAGAGCCATTGCAGGAAAAGCCGCTCGATGATGATCCCGGTGATTCCGACTACGAGGGGAGCGATCACAATCGCCCACCAATAGCCTATCCCGGCATATTGCAGCAGGAAGAACGCCGTAAAGGCGCCGAGCATGTACTGGGCGCCGTGGGTGAAGTTGATGATGTTGAGCATGCCGAAGATGACGGCGAGCCCGAGGCTCAGCAGCGCGTAGAACGAGCCGTTGATGAGCCCGATCAGCAGTTGCCCAAAGAGGGCCTGCGAGCTGATGCCGAACCATTCGAACATGGCTGCTCACTGCTGGCCGGAGAACGGAACGCCTCCGTTCTCCGGCTTGGCGCGTTCGTTGGTCAGCTCTTCACCAAGGGGCAACCGCCGTCGGCCAGCGGGCGGAAGGCTTCCTCGGCCGGGATGGTGGCGCGGACCTTGTAGTAGTCCCAGGGTCCCTTCGATTCCGCCGGCGTCTTGACCTCGAACAGGTACATCGGATGGATCTTGCGGCCGTCGGCGCGCACCGTGCCCTTGCCGAAGAGTTTGTCGTCGGTCGGCATCTCCTTCATCTTGGCGACGACGGCCTTGCCGTCGGCGTCGCTCTTGAGCGCCTCGACCGCCTTGAGATAGTGCGTGACCGCCGAGTACACGCCGGCATGGACCATGGTCGGATGCACGCCCTTGAATTGGGGTGCGAACTTCTTGGCGAATTCGCGGTTCGCGTCGTTGAGATCCCAGTACCAGGCTTCGGTCATGATCAGGCCCTGCGCGGTCGCCAGGCCGAGCGCGTGCACGTCGGTGATGAAGGCCAGCAGAGCCGCGAGATTCTGGCCGCTGCGGGTAATGCCGAACTCGGATGCCTGCTTGATCGAATTGATGGTGTCGCTGCCGGCATTGGCGAGCCCGATGATCTTCGCCTTCGAAGACTGCGCTTGCAGCAGGAAGGACGAGAAGTCCGTACCGGGGAAGGGATGGCGCACGCGGCCCACGACCTTGCCGCCGTTCTTCTCGACAACCGCGGAGGTGTCGCGCTCGAGCGCGTGGCCGAAGGCGTAGTCGGCGGTGAGGAAGAACCAGGTGTCGCCGCCGGTCTTTACGATCGCCTTGCCGGTACCGTTGGCGAGCGCCCAGGTGTCGTAGGTCCAATGGATCGTGTTGGGCGTGCACTTGGGGCCGGTCAGATCGGACGCGGCCGCCCCCGAGACGAGGAACACCTTGTTCTTGTCGCGCACGATCTCGTTGACGGCGAGCGCGACCGAGGACGTCGGCACGTCGACGATCACGTCGACCTTGTCGACGTCGATCCACGTGCGCACCACGTTCGAACCCACGTCAGGCTTGTTCTGGTGGTCGGCACTGACGATTTCGACCTTCATGCCCTTGGCGGCCGCACCGAAGTCTTCCACCGCCATTCGCGCCGCCACCACGGAGCCCTGGCCGCTCAGGTCGGAATAGGTGCCCGACATGTCGTTCATGACGCCGATCTTGATCGTGCCGTCGCTGTATTGCGCCTGCGCGGAACCGCATCCGAATATGACTGCGAGTGCCGTCAGGCCGATCAGTCCTTTCATGGCATTCTCTCCTGTTGATCGCTTTTTTGTCGTTTGCACCCCGGCATTCCGAGTCCCGTCCTTCAAGTCATACCCCCAGGTAATTGTGGACCTTGTCAAGGTTGGCCTCGAGCTCGGCGTTGGCGAACCGGTCGACGATGCGACCGTTCTCCACGACGTAATAGCGATCGGCGACCGTCGAAGCGAAGCGAAAATTCTGCTCGACCAGGAGTATGGTGAAGCCTTGCTGCTTGAGCATGTAGATGGTCTTGCCGATCTGCTGAATGATGACAGGCGCCAAACCCTCGGTGGGCTCGTCGAGCAGCAAGAGCCGGGCTCCCGTGCGCAGGATTCGGCCGATGGCCAGCATTTGCTGCTCGCCGCCCGAAAGCTTCGTTCCCTGGCTGGACAGGCGCTCCTTGAGGTTGGGAAACAGCTCGAAGATGGCCGGAAGATCGAGGCCGCCGGAGCGGACCCGGGGGGGCAGCAGCAGGTTTTCTTCGACGCTGAGGCTCGCGAAAATGCCGCGCTCCTCGGGACACAGCGCAATGCCCAGCCGTGCGATCCGGTCGCTGGTCAGGCGGATGAGCTCCTTACCCTCGTAGCGAACCGATCCGGTGCGCTGGCCGACGATGCCCATGATCGATTTCAGCGTCGTCGTCTTGCCGGCGCCATTGCGGCCCAGCAGCGTCACCACCTCGCCGGGCAGAACCTCGAAGGTGGCGCCGTGCAGCACATGGGATTCCCCGTACCAGGCCTGCAGCCCTTCGACCGCGAGCAGGGGCGCGATGCTGGGGCTAAGCATCGCCGACTCCGAGATAGGCCTCGCGCACGCGCGGGTCGGAGGACACTGAATCGTAGCGGCCCTCGGCGAGCACCCGGCCGCGGGTGAGCACGGTGATGCAGTCGGAAAGATTGGCAACCACGCTGAGATTATGCTCGACCATCAGCACCGTACGCTTCGCTGCGACCGCCTTGATCAGAGCACTGATGCGATCGATGTCCTCGTGACCCATGCCGGCCATCGGCTCGTCGAGCAGCAGCATCTCGGGATCGAGCGCCAAGGTGGTTGCGATCTCCAGCGCGCGCTTGCGGCCATAGGGCAGTTCCACCGCCGTCCAATGGGCGAAGGACGACAGGCCGACGTCGGTGACGAGTTCCATCGCCCGCTCGTTGAAGACGTCGAGCACGCGCTTCGAGCGCCAGAAGTCGAACGAGGAGCCGCGCTTGCGTTGCAGCGCGACGCGTACGTTTTCCAGCACCGTCAGGTGCGGAAAGACGGCCGAGATCTGGAACGAGCGGCCGACCCCGAGCCGCGCCACGTCGGCCGGAGGGAGCGGCGTGATGTCGCGCCCTTTGTAGACGATCCGGCCGCGGGTCGGGCTCATGAACTTCGTCAGCAGATTGAAGCAGGTGGTCTTGCCGGCGCCGTTCGGTCCGATCAGTGCGTGGATGGTGCCACGCGCGACCCGCAGATTGACCCCGTTCACGGCGACAAAACCGGCGAATTCCTTGGTGAGATTCTCGGTTTCGAGGATGAAATCGTCACTCACGACGCCACGGCCCAGGTTGTTGGCGACAGTGGTAGCACGTCCGCAGCAAGTTCAGCAAAATGCGTGGGGTTCGAGACCTGCGCGCAGCCTTGCCGGCAATCGAGGCCAGGCGGCGTCAAGGCCGGGGCTGACGGCGCCGGGGCCATCGCGCTGTGGCTGCGACCCGTTCGTGCCCGCCGGCGCAGGGCTCGCGGCGACCCCGCGCGGCATCACGGTCGCCGCTTGCACGGCCACCCTTCCTCAAGCTTCCCCGCATTATTATGTAATGGCAAGATGGCCTTGGCGACCGCCGATTCTGCTGGAAACGGCACGGGCGGCGATCAGCAGGAGTACTCGCTTTGCGCCTCCTCGTCGTCGAGGACGATCCCGACCTCAACCGGCAACTCGCGACCGCGCTGACCGACGCGGGCTACGTGGTCGACCGCGCCTTTGACGGTGAGGAGGGGCACTTTCTCGGCGAAAGCGAGCCCTATGACGCGGTCATCCTCGATATCGGCCTGCCCAAGATGGACGGCATCTCGGTGCTCGAGGCCTGGCGTCGGGCCGGCCGGGCCATGCCGGTTCTCATCCTGACCGCACGCGATCGCTGGAGCGACAAGGTCCAGGGCTTCGACGCAGGCGCCGACGACTATGTCGCGAAGCCGTTCCATCTCGAGGAGATCCTCGCGCGCATCCGCGCCTTGTTGCGTCGTTCGGCCGGCCACGCCAAGAGCGAGCTCAATTGCGGCACCGTGCGCCTCGACACCCGCACCGGCCGCGTCACCGTCGACGGCAACCCGGTCAAGCTCACCTCGCACGAATATCGTCTGCTCTCGTATCTCATGCACCATACCGGCCGCGTGGTGTCGCGCAGCGAGCTGGTCGAGCATCTCTACGACCAGGACTTCGATCGTGATTCCAACACCATCGAAGTCTTCGTCGGGCGCGTTCGCAAGAAGCTCGGCGTCGACGTCATCCAGACCGTGCGGGGACTTGGCTACCTCCTCGCTGCGCCGGGCAATGCGTCTTAATTCGCTCGCCCTTCGGCTCTTCTTCTCGGCGACGACCTGGACCGTGATAATTCTCGTCGTCACCGGGATTGTGCTGTCGTCGATCTACCGCTCCGCGGTGGAACGCGCGTTCGACCGCAGGCTGGGGGTCTATCTGCGCACCCTCGTCGCCGACGTGGCCGCGCCCGAGGAGAACGTCGACAAGTTTCCGCAATCCATCGGCGAGCCGCTGTTCGATTTGCCGCTGTCGGGATGGTATTGGCAGGTGACGCGGCTGGACGCGCCTACGCCCGACGTGCGCTCGTCGCGGTCGCTGTGGGATGCAACGCTGCCGCACCTCGCCGACCTCAGCGTGTCCTGGGTGCCCGGGAGCGCCCGCCAGGGATACGTCGACGGCCCCGAAGGCCAGGAGTTACGCCTCGTCGAGCGGACCATCGATCTCGGCGAGGAGGGGCGCTATCTCGTCGCTGTCGCCGGCGACGCCAACGAGATTGATGAGGAGACGCGCAGCTTCGACAGCGCCCTCGTCATCACCTTCGGGATGCTGGGGATCGTGCTGCTGCTGACCACCACCTTTCAGGTGCGTTTCGGTCTCGCACCGCTCAAGCGCGTCTCGGAGGGCCTCGCCGCCATCCGTTCCGGTACAGCTGAACGGCTCGAAGGCGCGTTCCCGGTCGAAATCGCGCCACTCGCACGCGAGACCAATGCGCTCATCGACGCCAATCGTGAGATCGTCACCCGCGCGCGCACCCACGTCGGCAACCTCGCCCATGCGCTCAAGACGCCGATCTCGGTCATGATGAACGAGGCCACCACCCATGGCGGCGAGCCCTTTGCGCTGAAGGTGCGCGAGCAGACCGAGATCATGCGCGATCAAGTCACGCGCCATCTCGAGCGGGCGCGTCTTGCGGCGCGCGTCGCGGCGATCGGAACCGTGACCGACGTGCGGCCGGTCGTATTCGCGCTCGCGCGCACGATGGAAAAACTCCACCATGATCGCGGCGTCGTCATCGACATTGACGCGGCGGAAGGTGCGCGCTTCCGCGGCGAGCAGCAGGACCTCGAGGAGATGATCGGCAACCTTGTCGACAATGCCTGCAAATGGGCGCAGTCGCGGGTCGCGGTCGAAGTGTTCTCGGAAAAGCCTGATCCGCGGGATGACCGCCGCGTCGTACGGATCGTGGTCGACGACGACGGTCCCGGTCTTTCGCCCCAGCAGCGCGAGCAAGTGGCGCGCCGCGGCCGCCGTCTCGATGAGACCAAGCCCGGTTCGGGGCTGGGGCTTTCCATCGTGGTCGAACTCGCAAGCCTTTATGGCGGCGGCCTCACGCTCGGCACCGCGCCGATCGGCGGCTTGCGGGCGGAGTTGGTGCTCCCGGGAGCCTAAGCGGCCTCGTTCGGGCCCGCGGGAACAGAGTTTTGCCCTAATTTGCGCCATTAGCTTCCCGGCCGGCATTGGAGCAATCCGGGGGATCGCCGGCGGTTTTGATCGCCTGGGGATGGGGGCTTCAGAGATGTGTTTTGTGCGCCTGAGTGCCGCCGCGCTCGTCGCGATGGCGACGGCCGCGTGCAGCGGCAATCCCGAGACTGGAACCGGACCGCGGGAGAATACGGGCACGCTCATCGGCGCGGTAGCCGGGGGGCTGATCGGCTCGCAGTTCGGCGGTGGGACCGGCGAACGTGTTGCCGCCGGCCTTGCCGGTGCGGCGGTCGGCGGCCTGCTCGGCAATCGCATCGGCTCCGCCATGGACGATGACGACAAGCAGCGCGCCTATGCGGCACAGATGCAGGCGCTCGAAAGCGGAAAATCGGGCACGGCGGTCGCCTGGAAGAACCCGGACTCGGGCCGGTATGGATCGGTGGTTCCCGGCCCCGCCTACCAGACCAACGGACAGCAGTGCCGGCAATACACCCACACGATCTATATCGACGGCAAGCCGCAGGTCGCGCGCGGCAACGCCTGTCGCAACCCGGACGGCACGTGGACTGCGGTGGGCTGACCACACGAACGAGCTGACGAGGCGCGACGCCGACGCCGGCGGCGATCCGTCGTGACCGCCGTGTCCCGGCGCTTGCGCATGCGCGCCGGTACTTTTGCCCTGATGACGCAGGAAGGCGCGCCCTCGGCCGTGACCCGAGCGCGTTGCTGCCGACGTGATTGCGCGCCGTGCGCCGCTGCCCAACGGGCCGCTCGCGTCGTTCCCATTCACGATGTCAAACAGCGTGCGTTTCTTCGTTCCCGCACCGCAATCTTGCGGGCGGGTTCTTGCTTTCCTTTTGCATCCTCGTTGCGTCCGCTTGGTCACCCGACCCCGAAATGAGGGGGCCGGCGGAGCGCCGGGAGGCGTACTACCTGTTGTCGCGCTCGTAGGGCGCGACGCCACGCTTGCGAGGCGTGGGGCGTCCCGCGCAAAACCGGGACCCCGCCTCTCGGCGCTCCACCGTGGCGTTGTCGGCCCAGGAACCGCTCCGGACGCGCCAATTCCTGCGATCCGGCCAGTAGGCTGCTCACGGCCAGCCATTGTTCATGGCGGGCTACGGCACCGGGCGTTTCGTATCCGCGGGTTACGAGCCGCGGTCGCCGCCACTCCCCGCTCCGCCTGCTGGATCGTCTCCGGAGACGCCCCTCATGAGCGAGGATGGCGACTCTATACTACATCTTCACATCGTAGTCAATAGCAAAGTCACAAAGTAGCTGTTCGGAAAGTGCAACTCCTCCGCGCTCCGGCTGTCCGGATGACAATCTCCAGATTCGCCACGCGACCGTGGGCGGCACCCTTTGATGCGAATTTGAATCAAGCCGCCGCGGCAAACTAACGAGGCCGGTCGGTGCGCCCATCCGATCGGAGCGCCCCGTTGCCGCGCGCCGACGCCCTCATTACGCCGCGAGTTGTGCCGCGGAGTGAAAATCCTGCAGCCGGGGCATGACCTCCCGCGCGAACAGCGTCATGCTGTCGACGGTATCCTCGTGGCCCATCTGACCGGCCTGCGACATCATCAGGAAATGCCCGAAGCCGCCGACCGCCTGGTAGAAATCAACGACTTGGTCGTAGACTTGGTCCGGCGTGCCGGCAAACATCAAGCCGCCGGCGATCGTGTCGGCCACGCTGCCTTGTGCCGCACTACCGAGCGGCTTGCCGTCCTTCGTCGTCATCTGGTGAGAGGGGCCGCGCCAGCCCACGCGTTGATACAGCTTGGCGGCGTCGCTCGCGGCCATGAAGCCGGGTGGATTCTTGTACGGCTCGGCCACCAGCGTGTTGGTCTGCAGATAGCTCTTGACCAGCTCGGCGCGGCGTAATCCCTCCGCCTCGCTTTTCCCCACCGCGACAAACCCCATATAGGCGAAGCGGTCGAGGGGGGCGCGCTGCGAGCGCCCCGCGTTTTTCCAACCATTGCGATATTCGTCAAACACCGCCTTGGCGCGGTAGCCCGTCATGACGGTGGCGATCACGTAACCGCGGCCGCCCAGCGCGCGCGAACTACCGGGGCTGCTCGAACTGCTCCAGACCGGCGGATGCGGCTGCTGATAGGGCCGCGGCCAGATATTGACGCTGCGATATTGGAAATGCTCGCCCTCCCAGGAGAACGGACCATCGTGCGTCGTCATCGCCTTGAGAATGAGATCATGCGCTTCCCAGAAGCGATCCATCACGTGCACCGGTTTGGCGTTGGCGGGCACGATCTCGTAGGGGACGCCCTTGATGAATCCCATCTCCAGCCGTCCGCGGGAAATCACATCGATGATCGACATTTCCTCCGCCACGCGCAGCGGGTCGTTGCGGTTCGCAATGGGCGTGCCCAGCCCTAGGAGTCGCGCGCGCTTGGTCTGGCGGGCGAGGATGGCGAGCGTCAGATGCACCGAGGCGCTCATGCAAGTGGCCGTGGCGTGATGCTCGTTGACGATGATGTTGAGACCGAGCTCGTCCGCGAGCATCCATTCGTCGAGGTAGCGGTTGTAGAGGCGCGAAGCGATCTCCGGATCGCAATGCTGGTTGGGGAGGCTGACGCGCAGCGATTCCGCATCGTCGAACCAGGCGTCGGGGTAGGACTGTTCGCTGAAGCTGTACACTTTCATCTGCTTGCCCTTGGCTTCCGGCCGGTCCCCGTCAGGTCGCGCGGCGTTACGAGCACGAAACGAATTCGACGATCTTGCGCGTGAACAGGTCGGGACGTTCGATGTGCGGATAGTGTCCGGCGTCCTCGATCAACTCGAATTGCGCGCCGCCAATGAGCGCGCTGTAGGCGCGTCCGTAATCCGGCGAGACGATGTGATCACTCGCGCCCCAGAGCACCAGGGTGGGCACCCGGATGCGGTGCAGGCGGCCGGCGAGCTTGGGGTCGTACATGTAGGGCGACCACGCAAACAACGCGGTCGCCTCGCGATTGCGAAACAGGATATGCGCGTCCTCGTCCGAGATCGTGGCATGGTCGACGGCGCCGATCTTGGGATCGTGGTAGGCGAGCTGGTCGACCTCGCTCTGCCGGGTGGTGAAAATATCGACGATGTCGCGCTCCTCGCGGCCGCCGAGCTTGATCCCCACCGCGTCGGCGAGCACCAGGTGCGAAAGACGTTCCGTCGATTTGATCGCGATCTCCGCCGCGATCCAGCCGCCGAACGACACGCCCGCCAGGACGACCTCGCGCAGGTCCATTGCCTCCATGAGGTCGAGATAGAAATAGGCGAGATCATCCACGGTGGTCATGGCGCGGGGCAGTTCGCTGCGCCCGAAACCTGGATGGGACGGCGCGATCAGCGTAAAAGACCGGGCAAGCTCGTCGATCACGCGGTCGGTGGATTTGATGCCGATCGCGGGATGCAGCAGCAGCAAAGGCCGGCCGGTTCCGCGCTTGATGAGCTCGATGCGAACCCCTGCAATCTCCGTCAAGCTGTTCGCTGTATCGATGCGGTCGAGCATGGGTGGGATCACCTGGCCGGCTTCAGTGCGGCTTGACGTCGGCGGCCTTGACCAGTTCTCTATTCTGCTTGATCTGAGCGCGGAAGAAGGCATCGAATTCGGATGATGTCATCTCGAATGGCTCTCCGCCCAAGGCGGTGAGCTTGTCCTGCACGTTTTTGAGCTGCAACGCTTTCGCGGTTTCGCGGTACAGCTTCTCCTGAATATCCCTGGGCGTCTTGGAGGGGGCGAAGACGCCGATCCAGAACGGAAAGTCGGAGTCGGGATAGCCCGCTTCCGCGAGCGTCGGCAAGTCCGGCAACGACGAGATGCGCTTGTTGCTGCTCACGGCGAGGGGAAGAATCCTTCCATCGCGGATGAGCGGCATCGAGGGCAGAACGGGCGTGAAGAAGAAATCCACCCGTCCCGCCAATAGCTCGGTCAGCGCCTCCTGCACGCCACGGAATGGAATCTGCTGCACGTCGATCCTGGCGCTGAGGCGGAACCGTTCGGCATTGATATGCGCGGCGCCGCCGTGCCCCACCGATGCGTAGTTCAAGGCACCCGGCTTTGCCCGTGCCGCGGCCACCAGTTCGCCCGCCGTCTTGTATTTCTCAGGCGAGACCACCAGCAGGAACGGCGTATTGACGAGTGCCACGACTCCGGTGAAGTCACGCTCGGTATCGTAGGGCAGTGTGTTGTGGGTCGCCGGGAAGATCGTCAGCGAGGGCGAGTGGGAGAGCAGCGTATAGCCGTCGGGGTCGGCCTTGGCGACCGCGGCAGGGGCCAGCGTTCCGCCGCCGCCGCCGCGATTGTCGATGATGAAGGGTTGTCCCAACTGCTGCGATACCTGATCGAAGACGGTGCGGCAGACGAGATCGATCGCGCTGCCGGCGGTAACCGGTACCGAAATGCGGACCGGCTTGCTCGGCCACGCCGGCGTCTGCGCTTGCGCGAGCGCAGCGTGTGCATCCGGCATCAGCCAGAGAGCTGCGAGGAACGCGCGCCACATACGGATGCTCAATTTTTGGTTGTTGAGATGGTCGGACGGCGCGATCAGAATGCGTTGTCGTGGGGCGCAGTGCAAGTTTGCGAGTGCGGGCGTCGGTCGGGGACGGTCGTGCCGCGCGAACTCGGCAGTGTGTGCCGCCGCCGTCGCCAAGCAAGCGGCGTTGCGTCCGGCGCCCGTCTCGCGGGCAGCGATCCTCGTGGCGACGTATGCG
>Ga0207712_10002471_pt1 | contig 11920 bp, 8 predicted proteins | sample KBSS44metaG_FD_184402 | JGI IMG/M metagenome (GOLD analysis project Ga0207712, IMG submission 184402) | Switchgrass rhizosphere microbial communities from Kellogg Biological Station, Michigan, USA - KBS S4-4 metaG (SPAdes) (version 2) | ecosystem: Host-associated > Plants > Roots > Rhizosphere >... | reverse complement strand
ACTGCTCGTGCTCGACGAGGCGCAGGCGATCAAGAACGCGAACAGCCAGGCCGCCAAGATCGTCCGCAAGCTGCCGGCGCGCCGACGCCTGGCGATGACCGGCACGCCGCTGGAGAACCACCTCGGCGAACTGTGGGCGCAATTCGATGCGGTCGAGCCGGGGTTGCTCGGCAGCGTGCGCGACTTCACCCGCTTCTACCGTACGCCGATCGAGAAGCACGGCGACGTCGAACGGCGCGAGCGCCTGAAACGCCGCATCGCGCCGCTGCTGCTGCGCCGGCGCAAGGAAGACGTGCTCGACGATCTGCCCGAGAAAACCGAGATCCTGCGCTCGGTGGAACTGGACGGCGCCCAGCGCGAACTCTACGAGACGCTGCGCCTGGCGCAGCACGAGCGCGTGCTGGCCGAAGTGAAGAAGCGCGGCCTCGCGCAGAGCGGCATCGTCGTGCTCGATGCGCTGCTGAAGCTGCGCCAGGCCTGCTGCGACCCGCGCCTGGTCAAGCTCGACGGCGCACGCGGCGTCGAGGAGTCGGCCAAGCTCGACCTGCTGCTCGGCCTGGTCGACAGCCTCGTCGCCGAGGATCGCCGCGTGCTCGTCTTCAGCCAGTTCACCGAGATGCTCGGCCTGATCGGCGAGGCGCTCGACGCGCGCAAGCTGCGCTGGCAGAGCCTCACCGGACAGACGCCGGCACGCCAGCGCGGCGACCTGGTCAAGCGCTTCCAGGACGGCGACCTGCCGTTGTTCCTGATCAGCCTCAAGGCGGGCGGCGTCGGTCTCAACCTGACTGCCGCCGACACCGTGATCCACTACGACCCGTGGTGGAATCCGGCAGTCGAAGCGCAGGCGACCGACCGCGCGCATCGCATCGGCCAGGACAAGCCGGTCTTTGTGTACAAGTTGATTTGTTCGGGAACCGTCGAGGAAAAGATCCAGGCGCTGCAGCAGCGCAAGGCCGAACTCGCGCGCGCCGTGCTCGAAGGCGACGGCGGCCAAGGCCTGCAGTTCGACGAGACCGACCTGGCCGAACTGTTCGCGCCGATGTGATGCAATCGACGCACGCGCCCGTGCGCGTGCGCGTTTCGCCAGGCCGCCCCGCTATGCGCGCGCGCGCGGCCGCTTCGCCGTTTGGCGCCGCGACGGTTTCGCGTCGACCGGCGCGAGCACCCACGACAGCGCGACCAGCTTGCCGCCCGGCGCGCGCCGCGGCTTCTGCAAGAGGTCCATCAGGCGCTTGAGCAGACGGTTGATCTCGGCGAGCTCGACCGGGCCGACCCACCCTTTGCCGCGTGCCGCCCAGAGCTCGCGCTGCGCTCCTTCGACCACTGCGGATTCGTCGGCCAGCGCACGCGCGAAGTCGCGCCCGGCCACGCGCAGCACGCTCGCGGCGACGCGCCCGACCGCCTCGGCGTTCGCCGTCGCGCCGGGTCGATAGCGCAGGCGCAAGCGATCGCCCTTGCGCGTACGCGTGCGATAGCGGCGTCCCTCGGCGTCGTCCTCCTGCTCGATCAGGCCGCCATCGGCGAGCTGGCGCAGGTGGTAGTACAGCCCGTCCGCCGGGCGCGCCATCTGCTGCGCGAGTTCGGCCACCGTGACCGCGCGCCCGAGCGCTTCCAGCGTATCGACGATCTCGATGCGCGTCGGCGAGGCGAGCAGCTCGATCTCGCCGGCGTCTTCGACCAGGCCCCGCTTCTTCTGTGCCATAGGTTGGCTTGCCTGTTTTGAAATTTCATCGGATTATTCAATCACCGATGCCGCCTTGCAAGCGCGGCGCACGACATGAGGAGATTCGCATGCTCGAACGAACCGGAGCGGCCTGGCTGGCCGCCGCATTGCTGCTCGGCATGAGCGTGGCGCACGCCGACGACGCGGCGGCGCTGTTCGCGCGCAACAAGCAGGCCAGCGGCGGCGCGCGCTGGGACGGCATCAAATCGCTGCAGTCGGCCGGCACGCTCGCCGCCGGCGGCCTCAGCGGGCAATTCCATGCGACGCAGGACCTGTCCAGCGGCCGCTCGTCGGACCACTACAAGCTCGGCCCCGTCGAAGGTGCCGACGGCTACGACGGCCATGTCGCCTGGCAGCGCGATCCCGGCGGCGAAGTCGCGGCGCTCGATGCCGTCGAGGCGAAACGGCGCGCGCGCAGCCAGGCCTGGCTCGACGCGCGCGGCTATTGGTATCCCTCGCGCATCGCGGCGACGTATGCGCCGCCGGAAAAGCGCGACGCCGACGGCAAGCACTACGTCGTCGTGGTCGCGACACCGCAGGACGCAGACCCCGTGACGCTCTGGTTCGACGCGCAGACGAACCTGCTCGCTCGCACCCTGCAGCGGCAGGGTCCGTTCACGCAGACGACGACGTTCGACGACTGGCGCGACGTCGACGGCCTGCGCCTGCCGTTCCACTCCATCAACGACGTCACCGACGCCGCGGGCCGCACCGATCCGCGCCAGCGCAGCGAAGTGCATGTCGATCGCTACGCGCTCAACGTGGCGCTGACCGACGCCGATTTCGCGATGCCGGCGATGGAAGCGACCGCGCGCATCGACAACGCCGCCGGAATCACGCGCATCGCTTTCGACCTGGTCAACAATCATATCTACGTCGACGGCTCGATCGACGGCAAGCCGGCGCGCTTCCTGGTCGATACCGGCGGCATCAACATGCTGACGCCGGCGGCGGCGAAGAAGTTCGGCCTCGCCGGCGAAGGCAAGCTCGCTGCACGCGGCGTCGGCGACGACGCGGTCGACCTCGCGATGGCGCATGCGAAGGAAGTGCGGGTGGGCGACGCGGTGCTGGCCAAGCCGGTGTTCTACATCCTCGATCTGGGCGATCTGCCGAAAGTCGAGGGCGTCGAATCGGACGGCCTGGTCGGCTACGAGATGTTCCGCCGCTTCGGCGTGACGATCGACTATGCCGCGCACGCACTCACGCTGGCCGACCCGAAGCGGTTCGCGCCGCCGGCCGGCGCCCATGCCGTCGCGTTCCAACTCGACGACCGCATTCCGATCGTCGAAGGAAAACTCGACGGCGTGCCGCTGCGGATCAGCATCGATACCGGCTCGCGCGCTTCGCTGACGCTGCATTCGCCTTTCGTGCGCGAACATGGCGCCGTCGAACGCTATCGCGCCGCGCCGGACAGCGTCATCGGCTGGGGCGTCGGCGGCCCGTCGCGCGGGCGCCCGGCGCGTTTCGGCGAGCTCGAACTCGGCGACATCGCCATCCCCGGCGTCGCCGGTGATCTGTACGTCGGCGACAAAGGCGCGTTCGCCAACCCCGACCTCGGCGGCAATCTCGGCGGCGGCGTGCTGCGCCGCTTCACGGTTGCGTTCGACTACGACGCCAAGCGCATGTACCTCGCGCCGAATGCGGGCTTCGCGCAAGCCGACGCCTTCGATCGCAGCGGCCTGTGGCTGCTCGGCGACGGCGATGCGCTGAAGGTCGCCGCCGTCGCGCCGGAAAGCGCAGCGCAGCGCGCGGACCTGCACGAAAACGATCGCATCACCCGGATCGGCGGCGCCGCGGTGGCGACGCAGACGCTCGCCACCTGGCGCCAACGCCTGCGCGACCTGCCGGCCGGCACGCGCGTCGACATCGATTTCGTTCGCGACGGCAAGGCCGGTAAAGCCACTTTGCTGCTGGCCGACCGCATTCCGGCGAAACTGTGATGCGGTCGCCGCGAACTATTCGACGCGGCAGAACGCCGCCTTGAGATAGCGACTTTCCGGCACGTGCGCCTGCCAGGGATGATCCGGGCCGGCGCCGCTGACCTTCAGCACCTGCACCGTGCGGTTGGCGTAGAACGCCGCGCGGCGCAGCATGTCGAGGAACTGATCCTCGCTGACCAGGCCCGTGCAGGAGCAGGTCAGCAGCACGCCGCCCGGCTTGACCGCACCGAGCGCGAGCTTGTTCATGTCGAGGTACTTCTTCAGCGCCGGAATCACCTGCTCGCGATCGCGCGTCATCTTGGCGGGATCGAGGATGACGACGTCGAACTGCTTGGCGTTGTTCGCCGCCGCGTCGCGCAGCCAGTGGAAGATGTCGGCCTGCACGAAGCGCACTTTCGCCTTGTTCAGGCGCGCGTTGCGCTCGGCGATCTCGAGGATCTCCTCGTCGAGGTCGACGCCGACGACTTCGTCCGCGCCGCCGATCGTCTTGGCGTAGATGCCGAAGCCGCCCGAATTGCAGCACAGGTCGAGCACGCGCTTGCCGGCGCAGAACCCGGCCAGCGTCTTGCGGTTGTCGCGCTGGTCGGCGAAGAAGCCCGTCTTGTGCTTGGTGCCGGGCGCCGCATGGAACTGCACGCCGTGTTCGTGGATCACCGTCGGCGGCGGCGCCGGCGGCGGCGCCAGATCGAAGCTTTCCTGCTTCTGCACGTGTTCTTCGGCGAACGCGTACACGTCGGCATCGGGGAAATGCTCGAGCAGGCAGCGACGGATCAGGTCGCGCTGCTTGAACATGCCGGCCGAGAAGTATTCGACGACCAGCGTATTGGCGAAGCGGTCGACGACGAGGCCGGACAGGCCGTCGCCCTCGGAATGGATCAGCCGGTAGGCGTCGGTGACGGCATCGAGCCCCAGCAGTTCGCGGCGCAAGGCAACCGCGGCGCCGATCTTGCGCGCGAAGAACGCCTCGTCGACGGCCTCGTCCGGGTCGGCGGTCAGCACGCGCAGGGCGATACGCGAATGGCCGTTGTAGAAGCCGCGTCCGGCAAAGGTGCCGTCGCGGTCGACGATGTCGACGATCGTGCCAGGTTTGGGCTTTTCCGCCGGTTTTTCGACCATTTTCTGGAAGATCCAGGGATGGTTCGAGCGGCGTTCAGTCTTCAGTTGGATCAGGGGCGGCGGGGCCGCGGCGGTACGATTCATACACGCATCATAGCGAACCCCGCGCGGACGGCCGAATGAACCGTCCATTTCAATTGTGTGGCGTGCTTTGCACACTCGGGTTTTCCCTAATCGCCGGTGCACGACCGTGCGCGTATAAGCAATCAGGCGCTCGGCCATGCCTTTTTCGTCAGGTCGGGTAGGAGTACGCCGATGTCATACGTCAATCCCGCCCGATCTCCCGTGACCCCGGCTCAACTGGCCGACGATCCCAACAACCCGGGACCACGCGGCAACGGAGGTGCCGACGGTGACGGCAACGGCCGCGCCGGCGATCCCGGCAACAACGATGTCGCCGAAAATCGCGGCCAGCTTGGGGGCGACGACGACTCGGGGCCGGGGCGGTCCGGCCGCGGCGAGCGCGGGAATGGCGACGGCAATGGAAACGGCAACGGCGTCGGGAACGGAAACGGCAATGGCAATGGCAACGGGGTCGGGAACGGCAATGGCATAGGCAATGGGAACGGGAACGGAGGCCCCGAGAACACGGGCCCAGGCCAGCAGACGATGCCGGGCCAGCCCTACCCTGGAATGCCCGGCGGCCGCACGGGCGGCGGCAACGGTTCCTATATCGCCGGCAATGGCAACGGAAACGGCGGAGCGAACCACGGCGGCGGCATCTACGCGGGCGGCGCCCAGACGCCGAACCAGAGCGGTTTGGGGTTAGGCGGCATCATCGGCCAGGTGTCGCAGGCCGCCTCGTCGATCACGTCGGCGGTGTTCGGTTCGTCGGTCGCCAACCCCCTCCCGAACAACCCGCCCAATCTCTTCACCGAGCATCTGCCGCGTTTCGTCGGCGATTCGGCGACGCAGACGCTGCCATCGAACGATCATGGCGCGTCGTCGCAGCCGACGCCGCCTTCGCCGCAGCGCGCAGCAAACGATACGACGGCATTGCCGCCACGCAATGCCGATCCGACCCCGCAGCCTGCGGCCAACCCGGCTGGCGGCCGGCCGGCAGCCGAGGGGCGTGGCGTGCCGGCGCAAGCGCAGGGGCAGCCGCAACTGCAGACGCAACAGGGCATCGATGCGCGGACCACCCAGATGCTGGCGCAGGGCGGCGCGTCGATGGCGCCCATGGAGCACGCGCCGGAGACGCCTGCACAACTGGCCATGCTTGCAGCGACCGCCAAGGAGGCCGAAGCGCTCGAACGGGCGCTGGCCGACGGCCAGAACAAGGCGCCGCCCCAGCGTACCGACGGAAAGGACATGGCGGCGCAACTGCGGCAAGGCGCTGCAGCCGAAGGCGACGTCAACACGTCGCAGCAGACGGCGCAGTCGCGCCAGCAGACCGATGCGCTCGACCGCATGCTGGCAAAAATGCAGACCGACGCGCGCGCGGCAGCGGACGCCAGGGCGGCCGATGGCCGCCCGCTCGATGCGCGCACCGCAGAGGGCCGGCTGGTACCGACGGATGGCCGCCTGGTCCAGGCGGACGGAACGCAGCGTCCCACGACGGATGCCTCGCGCCAAAGCGGCGACCTCGCCAAGACGGCAACCGCAACGACGGAGGGCGGCAGACTGCCCGTCGGCGCCGATGGAAAGTCGGCCGAGTCCTCGTTCGGCCGCGGCCTGTTCGGCGGGGCCGCCGAGTACACGCGGCAAGCGCTCGACTGGGTCGGCCAGCAGGTCCGCGAATTCGGCTTCGCGGCCAGCCCGGATGCGGACGGTGCCCGTGCGATGCGCGTGGTCGCCGGTCTTGTCGTCGCCAGCGTCGGTGTGCTGGTCGTGATCGGCGTGCTTTACGCGCTCAGGATCATTTTCGTCAACTAGGTCCGGCGCTTTTCGCGGGCGCTGCGAATCTCGACTTGCCAGCGACGTTCGCTGTCGATATCTTCGGGTGGAGAAGGGGAGTAGCTCCCGCCGCCGTGATCGTCAGCACGGGCCGCAAGGCCCCGGTCCGGTGGGCAGATCGACTGATCTGCGAGCAAGACCTTCGCCGACGACGGCGAAGGTGTGCCCTGTGAAAACGCGGCCCCGTGCGCCTTCGGCCCACGGGGCTTTGTGTTTTCGGAGGTATGCGATGCAGACAGTGGGAACTACGGGCCTGTGGGCGGCGTTCGCGGCGGTCGTCGTGGTCGCGCTGATCGTCGATTTCTGGGTGCTGCGCAGCAGCGGCCCGCATCGCGTCTCGTTTCGCGAAGCCCTGTTATGGAGCGTGGCCTGGATCGGCCTCGCGCTCGCGTTCAACTTCGGGCTCTGGTGGTGGCTGGATGCGCACGCAGGCCGCGCGGTCGCCAACGAGGTCGGCCTCGAATTCCTGACTGGCTACGTGGTCGAGAAGTCGCTTGCGGTCGACAACATCTTCGTCTTCCTGATGATCTTCAACTACTTCGCGGTGCCGGCCGAGCAGCGCCAGCGCGCACTGATGCTCGGCGTACTCGGCGCGATCGCGCTGCGCGCGATATTGATCTTCATCGGCGCCGCGCTGATCGCGAAGTTCCACTGGATCCTCTATGTGTTCGGCCTGTTCCTCGTCGTGACGGGCGTGAAGATGCTCCTGGCGGCCAACCAGGAGCCTGATCTCGAGGCCAACCCCATGCTGCGCTGGATGCGCCGCCACCTGCCGCTGACGCGCGAATTTCGCGGCAGCGCCCTGCGCGTACTGGAGAACGGCAAGCGGGTGTATACGCCGCTGTTCGTGGTGATGATGCTGATCGCGGTCACCGACGTGATCTTCGCAGTCGATTCGATCCCCGCCATCTTCGCGGTGACCGAGGATCCGTTCGTCGTGTTGACCTCGAACGTGTTCGCCGTGCTCGGTCTGCGCGCGATGTTCTTCATGCTCGCGGGCGCCGCCGAGCGCTTCCATCTGCTGAGCTACGGACTCGCGGCGGTGCTCCTGTTCATCGGTGCGAAGATGCTGATCGTCGATTTCTGGAAGATCCCGATCGGCCTCGCGCTGGCGGTCGTCGCCGTGCTGCTGACCGCCTCGGTGGTAGCGAGCCTGTGGCTGCCGCACCCGTCCAAGCCGAAGTCCTGATCCGAAGCGAAACGGACGCTACGCCGACGTATCCCGGCGCAGCATGTGCACCGGCGCACGCACCATCTTCGATGCGGCGACGACACGGTTGCGCCCGGCGCGCTTGGCCGAGTACAGCGCGCGGTCGGCATCGCGCAGCAGGGCGCCGAGATCGTCCATCGCCGGCGTGAGCGCGGCGACCCCGATCGACACGCGCAGCTGCAGCGGCCGGCCGTCGATCAGCACCGGCGTGCGTTCGACGTGCCGCCGCAAACGCTCCGCGACGAGGCAGGCATCGGCTTCGCTGTTGTTCGGCAGCAGCACTGCGAACTCCTCGCCGCCGATGCGGCTGAGCGTCTGGTCCGGCTTCAGGGATTCTTCCATCAGCGTGACCAGCGCGCACAGCGCGTCGTCGCCGACATCGTGGCCGAGCTGGTCGTTGACGCGCTTGAAGTGGTCGACATCGACGGCGAGCAGCGCGAGCGGAATGTTGTCGCGCGTGGCCGCGTCGATCGCGCGTTCGGCGAGACCGGCCAGCGTGCGGCGGTTGTAGACCCCGGTCAGCGGATCGCGCATCGCCAGGCGGGCGAGATCGTCGTTGAGACGATCGCCGCACATCAGCATGAACCCGATCGTGCCGAGGATCGGCAGAATCGCACTCGAAACCAGCACGACGTTGCGGATCGCCATGTTCGTGTCGGCCGGCACCAGCGTCGGGCCGAGGATCTCGACGACGCTGCGCCCGAGCGTCAGCGCCGCGCAGGCGAGGAACAGGATGCCGGTCAGGTAGCCGGCCGCGCGCAGCGATGCGCGCGTACGCAGGATCGGCAGCGCGACCGCGCATTGCAGCGCGGCCAGCGGCACGCAGTTGAGCGCGATGCGCCAGCGCGGTTCGTTCCACATCGCGGCGAGCAGGAACGAAATCAGCGCGACCGCCGCGACGAGCACCAGCGGCATCAACCCGTTGCGGCGGCCTGCGAAGCGATTCAGCGCGCGCCCCATCTCGGCGTAGGCGAGGGCATACACGGTGTTGAAGACGACGATCAGCACGCTCGCCGGAGCAAACCCGAAAGCCCCGATCGCGAGCAGGGCGAGCGCCTGCAGGAAGACGCCTCCGACCCAGATGCGCATCGCAGCGCGCAGGTTCGACGGATATCGCCACGTCGCGAACGTGAGGCTCGCGCCGACGCCGAACGTCAGCAGCGAGGTAACCGTCATGGCGGTGGCGATATCGAAATGCATGCGCTGCCGATGGCGTGAAGGATCCTCGACGGACCCGCTTCGACGTGGTGCTGGGCGAGCTTCCCGGAAACCACCGCGCACCAACCCCTGACATGAGGTGCGCGGCCGATGCAATTGGACCATTCTATGACCAGCGGCGCGGGTGCGATAGTCGCCGTTGCAAATCTCAACCGCCCGCGCCGGCGGGCGGCCCCGGTCCCAAGGCCCTTGAGCACGCGCGAGGCGCCCCAATCCCCCTTCCATGATCATCGACCCGCCGCCGCAGCCGACCCCGGTCGCAGTCGCTCGCGACCACGAACGCGTCCGCTATGCCGTGCTCGGCGCGCTGGCCCTGCTCGGCGGCATGTGGCTGGCCTGGCTGCTGGCGTGGCTGCTCGGCTGGCCGCTCGACGATCTCGGCATCACACCGCGGGCCCCGGCGGGGCTGATCGGCATTCTGACGGCACCGTTCGCGCACGCTTCGTTTGCGCACCTGATGTCGAATACGGTTCCGATCGGCCTTCTGACCACGCTGGCGCTGTACGTCTATCCGCGTGCCTCGCGCCTGGCGCTGCCGTTGATCTGGCTCGCGTCGGGGCTCGGCGTATGGCTGTTCGCGCGCGCATCGGTGCACGTGGGCGCCAGCGGCATCGCGCATGGGTTGATGTTCTTCCTGTTCTCGACAGGGCTGATCCGGCGCGATCGCCTCGCCGTAATCACTTCGCTGGCGGTGTTCTGGCTCTACGGCAGTATGTTGAACAGCGTATTGCCGAGCGAAGAACACGTCAGCTTCGAATACCATCTGGCAGGAGCCTTGGCCGGCGTGCTGGCCGCCCTGCTGCTGTACACGCGTGATCCATTCCCGCCGCGCAAGCGTTATAGCTGGGACGACGAAGAGGTCAAAGCCGAGGCGATCGACGACGAACTGGAACCGCCGCGCGCGCAGAACGTGCCGGTGCTCTGGCAGCGCGACACGCGCGCCGAGGAGTCCGGCCGCGTGATCGTCTTTCGCCCGCGCGGCAACAACGACACGCGGCCGCCCACGCTGCATTGAAGCGGCTGCGGGCGCACGGTTTCTGGCAAACCGCGCTAAGCTGTCCGCATCGATATCGAGATCTTGCGCATGAACGCCACCGCCCCACGCCGCGTCGAACACCAGCAGACCGACAAGGGCTACGTGCCCGTGTATACGACCGCGGTGGTCGAGCAGCCGTGGAACAGCTATTCGCAGGCCGACCACGCGACCTGGGCGGCGCTGTTCGAACGCCAGCGCGAGATCCTCAAGGGCCGCGCCTGCCGCGAGTTCATCGAGAACCAGGAGCGCTTCGGCATGACGCCGCATGCGATCCCGCGCTTCGACGAACTCAACGAGGTGCTGGCCAAGTCGACCGGCTGGGAACTCATCGGCGTGGAAGGCCTCCTGCCCGAGCTCACGTTCTTCGATCACCTCGCCAACCGGCGCTTCCCGGTGACCTGGTGGATCCGCAAGCCCGAGCAGATCGACTACATCGCCGAGCCGGACCTGTTCCACGACCTGTTCGGTCATGTCCCGCTGCTCCTGAATCCGGTCTTCGCCGACTACATGGAGGCCTATGGCAAAGGCGGCGTAAAGGCGCATGGCCTGGGCGCCGAAGCGCTGGTCAACCTGACGCGGCTGTACTGGTACACCGTCGAGTTCGGCCTGATCCGCCAGGACAGCGCGCTGCGCATCTACGGCTCGGGCATCGTCAGCTCGAAGGGCGAATCGATCTACTGCCTCGAATCGCCGGCGCCGAACCGCATCGGCTTCGACTTGAAGCGCATCATGCAGACGCGCTACCGCATCGATACCTACCAGAAAACCTACTTCGTGATCGACAGCTTCGAACAGCTGATCGACGCGACGCGTCCGGACTTCACGCCGATCTATGCCGAGCTCGCCGCGCACCCTTCGGTGCCGGCCGGCGAGATTCTCGCTGCGGACGCGGTATTCCACCGCGGCAGCGGCGATGGCTGGGCGCATGACGGCGACGTCTGAGCTCGGCGGCGCGTAGACCCCTGCACGCGTCTTCCTGACCGAACGCCGGCACCGATGGAGCGTGCGTCAGCCGCCGCGGTTTTCTTTCTGGCCTGCGCGTTGTTCCCGGCGGCAGCCGGCGCGCGCAGCAGCGCCGTCATCGACGATCCCGCCTACGCGCAGGCGCAGCGCCTGGTCGATATCGACCACGGCCGTCGCCTCAATCTCTATTGCATCGGCACCGGCGCGCCGACCGTGGTTTTCGACGCGGGCTTGGCCAACTGGAGCCAGATCTGGGGGCTGGTGCAGCCCGTCGTCGCGCGCACGACGCGCGCCTGCAGCTACGACCGCGCCGGTCTAGGCTTCAGCGATGCGGCGACGCGGCCGGGCACGAGCGCGAACATCGCCGACGACCTGCACCGGCTGCTGCACGCGGCGCAGATCGAGCCGCCCTATGTGCTCGTCGGACACTCCTACGGCGGCATGAACGTGCGTCTCTACGCGGACCTCTACCGCGACGAAGTCGCCGGCCTCGTGCTCGACGATCCTTCGCACGAAGAACACAGCCAGCGTTCCATCGCAGCCGACCCCGATGCCGGACTCGCCGCCCGCTTCGCTGCCGAGCGTGCCGAAGCGGATCGCGCGGGGCTCGCCTGCCTTGCCGCAGCGCGCGCCGGCTTCGTGGCGGGCACGGCGATCGACGCCGAGTGCATTTCCAGCGGCCGCAACCTGCGCTACAGCCTCGCGATCAACGCGGTCTACCAGCGCCTCCAACACGAACCGAGCTTTCTGCAGGCGCGCCTGTGGGAAGACCAGGCCTACGACCTGGACAGTCCCGCGCAGTTGATGGCCGCGCGACG
>Ga0207712_10002467_pt1 | contig 11929 bp, 5 predicted proteins | sample KBSS44metaG_FD_184402 | JGI IMG/M metagenome (GOLD analysis project Ga0207712, IMG submission 184402) | Switchgrass rhizosphere microbial communities from Kellogg Biological Station, Michigan, USA - KBS S4-4 metaG (SPAdes) (version 2) | ecosystem: Host-associated > Plants > Roots > Rhizosphere >... | reverse complement strand
GATTGTTTTATTGGCTTGCTTCGGTCTTTATCGCGGCGGCATCCTATTCGATGTCGTCAGGCCAAACAAAGCAAATAGCAGTTACTATCGACGATCTGCCGCTGAACGGTCCGAATATCGGCATCGCTCGGCTGCGTCCGATGACGAGAAGCATTCTGGCCGCGTTGAATAAGAATTCGATACCGGCTGTCGGGTTCGCGAACGAATTACTGCTCTATGTTCCGGGCGAAACCGATGTGAGGATCGACCTGCTGCGGGAATGGATGCGGGGCGGTATCGAGCTCGGCAATCATACGTTTTCGCATCTTCGCTTCGAGAATGTTTCACTCGAACAGTATGAGGACGACACGATTCGCGGAGAAGCCGTTATGCGAATGCTCGTCAAGGACAAGCCCAATGAGTTGCGGTATTTTCGCCATCCTTTTCTCAAGATGGGTGACACCCGTGATCTGGAAGATGCATTTGAAAGCTTTCTGGCAAAACGCGGTTATCGTATCGCGCCTGTAACCATCGATTCGATGGACTGGATGTTCCTGGCAGCTTACAGCCGAGCCGCAAATGACGCGACCAGGAGGACGGTTGCTGCCCAGTACGTTCAATTTGTTGACCGTCAATTTGAGGCGGCCGAAAAAGCAAGCGGCGATATGTTCGGTCGGCAGATCCGGCAGATCCTACTGCTGCATGCTAACGAATTGAATGCCGCCGCACTAGGCCGGGTTTTCGCGGACCTAAGGTCCAGGGGCTATAGTTTCATCTCACTCGCGGAGGCCCTGGCCGACCCGGCCTATGTCCGTCCTGCAAAATACACTGATACTTCGGACTGGCTGAGCGTCTGGGCGAATGAGAAGAATTATATAAGGAGTCGTCCGCAGCCACCCGAATGGATTCAGAAGGAATATTCTGCGGCCCAGGGTAGGCATTGATCTTTTGGCAATGAAGCGAAGAATGATCGAAGAGAAAAGAAAGGCCGTTCTTGTTGCGGTCGTTTGCTTGCTTGTGACAAGTAAATGCGTCGCACAAGATGTCCCGCATCTTCGCAAGCAGGGAAATGCGACACAGCTGATCGTCGGCGGGAAACCATTCCTTGTCCGCGGAGGTGAACTCGGCAATTCTACGGCCTCCGATCTCAACTATCTCGCTCCTGTTTGGCAAAGGCTCGTGAAATTGAATTTGAACACGGTCCTGGTGCCGTTTTACTGGGAGCTGATCGAGCCCGAGGAAGGGAAGTTCGATTTTTCGCTGATCGACGGCGTTCTTCAGGCGGCTCGCAAGAACAGTATAAGGGTGATCCCTCTCTGGTTCGGGGCCTGGAAGAATTCTATGTCGACATATGTTCCAGGGTGGGTTAAGACCAATCAGACTCGCTTTCCGCGATCAAAAGACCGGGCCGGAAACGGTATCGAGATCCTCTCACCGTTTAGCGACGCGACTGCGAAAGCTGACGCCGCGGCGTTCCGTGCCGTGATGCGGCACCTGCGCGAGGTCGATTCGCGCGATCAGACCGTGATAATGGTGCAGGTTGAGAATGAGATCGGAATGATCCCCGATTCGCGCGACCGTAGTGACGCAGCAAACCGTCTTTACGCGGGAGAAGTTCCGGCGGAACTGATGAACTATCTCTCGAAAAACCGCGAAACGCTCGTCCCGGAAATGAGAGGGAGGCTTACGGCCGCAGGAAACAAAACAGCCGGTACATGGGAGCAGGTTTTTGGTCCAGGGCCGCATACGGAAGACATCTTCATGGCATGGTACTTTGCGAAGTACACGAGTATCGTCACCGCGGCCGGCAAGGCGGAATATTCGATACCGATGTACGTCAACGCAGCTTTGATCCGCCCTGGTTACCAACCCGGCCAATACTCAAGCGGCGGGCCTCTGCCGCATACGATGGATATTTGGCGAGCGGCTGCTCAGCAGATCGATCTTCTGGCTCCGGATATTTATTTTCCGAACTTTGCCGAATGGTGCCGCCGGTATGATCGTTCAGGCAATCCTTTCTTTATACCGGAGGCGGGGGCGTTCCCGGCCCTTGCGGTGAACCTCTTATACGCCGTTGGACAGCACAATGCGATCGGTGTTAGTCCCTTTGCAGTTGAATCGATCGAAGGGAAACAAGCCGAAGATCTTACCTCCGTTTACGATATCTTGTCTCAGCTTGAACCACTTCTTCTTGCCAATACCGGCAGAGGCGCGACGGCGGGGTCCGAGGGTCCTGAACAGCGTGAACCGCAGCGCCTAGTCCTCAACGGCTATAGGCTAAACATTACCTATGACAAGGCGGCGACAGGCTCGATGGACATGCCTCTTTCGGGTGGCCTCGTACTCGCCGAAGGTCCCGACCAGTTCGTCATCGCCGGTACAGGTCTCACCATAACCTTTGAAACGGATTCTCCTGGCGAACCGATAGTGGGTCTGCTTTCGGTCGAGGCCGGAAAATACATCAATGGAAAATGGGTGGGGCGCCGGCTCAACGGGGACCAGACGCATCAGGGAAGACACGTCCGTTTGAATGCAGGGAAATTTGAAATACAACGTGTAAAGCTTTATCGCTATCGATGAGATGGTCAGTTGAAAAAATCAACAGCTCGGCGGTGCAATTTCTCTTAGCAATTGTCTTGATGGCTTGTGTTGTGGCTGTCGTACGTGCCGATGACGGCTATCGTCTGTGGCTTCGATACGACAAACTTGCGAAAAAATCGCTTGCGCTTGACGAGCCGCACGTTAAATCGTTGATGGTCACAGGCGATTCCCCGACGCTGTGTTTCGCAAGAGATGAATTAAGCAACGGCATAAGAGGACTTCTCGGCAGGGATTTTCCTCAGACTAATAGGCTTGACGACGGAACGTTGCTTGTAGGAACGCCGAAAACTTCACCGGTCATTGCTGGTCTGCGATCCGTTCTTCACCTCGATTCTCTCGGAGACGAAGGATTTGCCATTCGCTCGACAGTGCTAAATGGAAAGAAAGCGATCGTGATCGCATCGGTTGGACAGATTGGTGCACTCTACGGATCTTTCTATTTCCTGCGGCTGCTCGAAACCGAGCAGCCAATAACTTCGCTGAATGTTGCGCAAAAACCGAAGCTTCAGCTTCGCATTCTTGATCATTGGGACAATCTTGACGGCAGCATCGAGCGCGGCTACGCGGGCAAATCGCTATGGAAGTGGAGCGAGCTGCCTGAAAAAGTTGATCCGCGTTTGCAAGACTATGCTCGTGCAAACGCCTCGATCGGCATAAATGGTGCCGTCCTCAATAACGTGAACGCAAATGCGATTTTTTTGACGCGAGAATATTTATCAAAGGTCGCGGCGATCGCCGACGTTTTTCGCCCCTATGGCATAAGGGTTTATCTTTCGCCGCGGTTCTCGGCGCCAATAGAGCTCGGGGGTTTGAAAACAGCCGATCCTCTTGACCCCGGCGTGGCCGAATGGTGGAAGAAGAAGGCGGATGAGATCTATAGCCTGATTCCCGATTTCGGCGGATTTCTTGTCAAGGCAAACAGTGAGGGCCAGCCCGGACCGCGGACATACGGACGCGATCACGTTGACGGGGCGAACATGATGGCATCGGCGCTTGCTCCACATCATGGCGTCGTCATCTGGCGGGCGTTCGTTTACGACATGAAACCCGGCTATGACCGAGCCGGTGCGGCCTACGAAAATCTAAAACCTTTCGACGGGAAATTCGCGGCGAATGTGCTTCTGCAGGTAAAGAACGGTCCGATCGACTTTCAACCCCGGGAACCGGTTCATCCTCTGTTCGGCGCGATGCCGCACACGCAAATGATGCCGGAATTCCAGATCACGCAGGAATACCTTGGATTCTCAAATCATCTCGTCTTTCTCGCCCACATGTGGCGCGAGGTACTTGATGCGGACACTTACGTAAAGGGTAAAGGTTCGACTGTGGCCCGCGTCGTCGACGGCAGTCTTTGTCACCAAAAGATCACCGGGATCGCGGGTGTTGCCAATACTGGAACCGATCGTAATTGGACGGGCCATGATTTTTTGCAGGCAAATTGGTATGCGTTCGGGCGCTTGGCCTGGGACCCGTTCGTCTCATCGGAGTCTATTGCTAATGAGTGGATAAAGATGACCTTCACTCGGGACGCCGCGGCGGTCGCGGTCATTGCACAGATCATGCTCGGGTCACACGATGCGCTGGTTGATTACATGACGCCGCTCGGGCTGCACCATCAAATGTGGGGCGGGCATCATTATGGACCGGCTCCATGGTGGCATACATTCGACCGGGACGATTGGAACCCGACGTATTACAACAAGGCCGATGCAAGCGGAATCGGTTTTGACCGTACAAGAATGGGGAGCGGCACTGTGAATCAATATGCTCCGCCAGTAGCCGCGATGTTTTCAAAGCTTAATACTTGCCCCGATAGTTTTCTTCTTTGGTTTCATCATCTTTCCTGGAACTACCGCATGCGGTCGGGTCGAACTCTCTGGGACGAGTTGGCTTTGCATTATCAGCTTGGAGCCGATTGGGCCAGCTCGTCGCGCAAGCGCTGGCAGTCTCTTAGCGACGTGATCGACGCGGAACGTTTTGCCGCCATTGACAGAAAATTGGCAATACAGGTGCGGGACGCGGCCCGGTGGAAGGACGCAAGCCTTGCGTACTTCGGCTCGTTGTCAGGGCTATCGCTTCCGGCGGGAGTAAACAAGCCTGACAAAGGGCTTGAATTCTATGAGAAGACCGATCTTTTGGATGATTTCGCGCGCGGAGAAGGAACGTTCGACGAGAATCATTGAGGCATTCTAGCTTTTTTCGAGACGGTGATGTATATGGCAAGAGGCAGTGATCATAAAAAAGAAGCCTTTTCTCGTGGCTCCTCGGAACTTCGCTCTATTGTGGATGAGGTCGTCGATCATGCGCCGGTTATCGATATTCACACGCATCTGTTTTCATCCGAATTCGGCGAGCTGAATCTGTGGGGGATCGATGATCTGTTGACCTACCATTACCTCGTTGCAGAGCTTTTCCGTGCTAATCCTATTGTGCCACGTGAATACTGGAAGCTCTCGAAATGCCAACAGGCAGACCTGGTATGGCAGTCATTGTTTGTTGACAATTCGCCCGTGTCCGAGGCCGCACGGGGCGTCATTACAGTGCTCAGTATCCTCGGCCTTGACACGCGTGCCACTTCGCTTACCGAAGCGCGCGAATTCTTCGGGTCGCGCAAAATTTCCGATCATCTCGACTTGGTTTTGGAGCTCGCAGGTGTCAGTCATATTGTGATGACAAACGACCCCTTCGATCCGAAAGAGGTCTCCGTTTGGCAAAGCGGACGATTAACTGATCAGCGGTTTCATGCTGCCCTGAGGATGGATCGTTTACTGAACCACTGGCCCAAGACCGCCGAGCGGATCGCGAGCCTCGGCTATTCTGTGGATGCCAACATGAGCGGGGAAACGACGCTCGAGATCCGGCTCTTTCTGGATGAATGGATCGGGACAATGGACCCGCTCTACATGGCGGTCTCTTTGCCGGATGATTTCCAATTCCCAACCGGTGACGTTCGAAACCGAATAATCAATGAAGTTGTGCTGCCGACCGCACGCGAGCACGATCTTCCGTTCGCGATGATGATCGGTGTCCGCCGCAACGTCAATCCGGAACTGCGAACTGCGGGAGACGGTGTAGGACGCGCCGATGTCGGTTCGGTAGAACGCATCTGTCTCGAGAACCCGGATGTAAGATTTCTGACAAGTATGCTGTCGCGTGAAAACCAACACGAATTGTGTGTTGCTGCCCGAAAATTCAGTAACCTTATGCCCTTTGGTTGCTGGTGGTTCTTGAACAATCCATCAATTGTCTCCGAGATCACAAAACAGCGGCTCGAGCTTTTGGGCACGCAGTTCATCCCGCAGCATTCTGACGCACGCGTGCTCGAACAACTGATATATAAATGGCGGCATTCGCGAAGCATTATCGCGGACTGTCTTTTCGATTCGTATGAGCAGCTTGCGGCCGCCGGTCGGTGGGTCACCCGGGATGAGATCGAGCGCGATGTCACTCAATTGTTCTCGGCCAACTTCTGCCACTGGGTAGGGATTGACTCGGAGTCGGAATGCGAAAGAAGGGATCGCTTCGCGCTGGAGAAACAGGGCGTCGCCAACCCGACCCACCTCTCCGCCGACAGTGTCACTGGCGCCGAATAACGAGGAAGCTTGCGGTTCAGCGTATTGTCGATAAAGCCTCGTAACGGGGATATTCCTAACGATGAAAAAACTGATCCCCTAGTTAAGGAGGGAACGATGGGTGTTGTCAAGCGTCTTGAGACGCTGGCCTATTTCATCTCGATGCTTGGGTTACTTGCTCAGCCCACTCCGGGGCAGGCTGCCGTCTTGCCGTACAAAGATCCGTCCATTCCGATCGAGCGACGGGTCAATGACCTAATCTCGCGAATGACCCTGGAGGAAAAGGTGGGACAGATGATGAACGATGCCCCTGCGATCGATCGTCTCGGGATACCCGCTTACGAATGGTGGAATGAAGGGCTTCATGGGGTCGCGCGGGCCGGATACGCGACTGTCTTTCCACAGGCGATCGGACTCGCCGCGACGTGGGACACGGGCCTGATGTCGCGGGTTGCAGACGTCATCTCAACGGAAGCCCGCGCGAAAAATAACGAATTCGTTCGCAATAATGACCGCGGCCGCTATAAAGGGCTGACCTTTTGGAGCCCCAATATCAATATCTTTCGGGATCCGCGTTGGGGCCGCGGGCAGGAAACCTATGGCGAAGACCCGTATCTTACATCGCGGATGGGCGTCGAATTCGTCAGAGGGCTCCAGGGAAATGATCCGAAGTATCTTAAGGCTGTCGCCACGCCAAAACATTTTGCCGTCCATAGCGGCCCTGAGCCCGAACGCCATTCGTTCGACGCAACCATCAGCGACCGCGACCTCCGCGAGACGTATTTGCCTGCATTTCGAGCGACCGTTACCGAGGCCCGTGCCGGCTCCGTTATGTGTGCCTACAACCGCACTGACGAGAAACCAATGTGCGCGAATAAAGAGCTTTTGGAAAAGGTACTCCGGAGCGAATGGAAATTCAACGGATACATCGTCTCCGACTGCGGAGCGATATCGGACATTTGGAAGGGCCACAAGTTTGAGCCGAGCGAAGAGGCCGCATCTGCCGTCGCCGTCAAGGCAGGCACCGATCTTGCCTGCGGGCGTGAATATGCTTCTCTCGTCAAAGCGGTAAGGGACGGTCTGATCAGCGAAGCTGAGATCGACGCCTCTTTGAAGCGATTGTTGACCGCAAGGTTTCGGCTGGGCATGTTCGACCCGCCGGGGATGGTACCGTACACACGCATTCCATTTTCCGAGAATGATTCTCTTTCCCATCGCGAACTGGCCCGAAGGGCGGCACGGGAATCGATCGTGCTCTTGAAGAATGAAAACAACACGCTGCCGCTTAAGAAGAATGTAAAAACTATCGCCGTGATCGGCCCCAATGCGGACGCTCCCGAGGTGCTGGTCGGGAATTACAGCGGCCGCCCATCCCGTTCGATCACTCCGTTGGCCGGAATAGAAAAGGCCGTGTCCTCGGGCACAAAGATCCTCTACGCTCTTGGCTCGACATTGACAGGCGAGTCGGTCGTGCCCGTGCCGCCACAGTTTTTGACCGTTGCCGGGAAAGGAACCGCGTCAGGGCTAAAAGCTGAATATTTCTCGAATCAGGAACTGCAGGGTGAACCAGCGGATGTGAGGACCGATGCACAGATCAACTTCGACTGGGGACGGTACAAACCTTCGCCGCATGTCGGCGAGAATAATTTTTCGGCTCGCTGGACGGGCAAACTTACGCCGGCCGAGTCCGGGCAATATGCATTGGGCGCCACCGCGGACGACGGCGCCCGCCTGTACCTGGACGGAAAACTCCTGATCGATTCGTGGAAAGGGAATCCGACAAAAACCGCTACCAAAGAGGTAACGCTCGAGGCCGGAAAAGCTTATGATATTCGCCTTGAGTATTTTCAATCCAATCGCGAGGCGGTCGCGAAATTGGTCTGGTCTTATCCAAATTTCGCGCAGCGGCAGATCAACGAGGCAGTAAATACGGCACGCCAAGCCGATGTTGTGTTGGTAGTGTTAGGACTTTCGCCGGTTCTCGAGGGCGAGGAAATGACCGTGAACACCGAAGGTTTCCTCGGCGGCGACCGCACCGATATAGTGCTGCCAAGGTGCCAGGAAGCATTGCTGGAAGCCGTTCAAGCCACCGGCACGCCGGTCGTGCTAGTTCTGTTAAATGGCAGTGCTCTGGCAATCAATTGGGCAGATAAAAATGTCCCGGCGATCCTTGAAGCATGGTACCCCGGTGAGGAAGGTGGAACCGCGGTTGCCGATGTGCTTTTTGGAGATTACAACCCGGGTGGTCGTCTTCCCGTAACATTTTATAGATCGGTTAACGATCTGCCGCCATTTGAAGATTACAGAATGCAGGAGCGGACATACCGATACTTCCACGGCGAGCCGCTTTATCCGTTCGGCCATGGTTTGAGTTATACGAAATTTAGTTATAGCGGTCTGAAATTAAAGAGATCGATCGGCACTGGAGATGCACAGCAAGTTTCGGTCAAAGTCCAAAACACCGGTGAGACCGCCGGCGACGAGGTGGTTCAGCTTTACATCACCGATTCAACTGCTTCCGTTCCGGTGCCGATAAGGTCGTTGGCCGGTGTCACTCGCATACATCTCAAACCGGGCGAGAAACGTGCCGTTTCGTTTACGCTAAGTCCGAGGCAAATGTCCGTGATCGATAATAATGGCAAGAGAGTTATCGAGCCAGGTGATTTCACGGTGAGTGTCGGCGGCCAGCAGCCGGAATTTAGCGCAAGAACCGACGCGCATAGGACAGGTTTTGTTTCAGGCATATTTACACTTGCCGGTAAGAAACGCGAAATGCCGGAGTAAGACATTTAAACACAATGAAGGTTTTACTCATTGGCGGCACAGGTGCGATCAGCCTGGCTGTTCGGTTCTCGCCCTTGAAGGCGATGTAGAATTATTTCTAGTTAATCGGCACGAAGGTCTTCCGGTCAGATTATTGATTTCGCGACGGAATCGAGCCTCTCGCGTAGTCATTGGATGAAATGGCGCCGCAAATAATAATGCACCCATACAGCGGCTTGAAATTCGAAAATCGCGTGATCGAAGGTGAACATCATTCCAGCAACAAACCTGAAGCATTCAACCGGGCTTTGAGATCTATTTCAGCGATCAGTGAGAAACTTGTTTTTCAGCCTCTGCGGATCTGAATTTGCGTTATCGAAGCCGGTGCAAATGTGAAGACGATCGCTCCTCCGCTCACAGCGACTTTTTTATCGCGGGGCTCGACAGCGCGCGGATTATCAAAAGTATTATGAGCATGAACCTCATCATTTGACAAAACTCTCGCCGCCGCGGAAGCAACAGAAGCACCGCGCAATTTGATCGTTGATTCACGCGGTTCGGTCAAATGCGGATTGGTCACTGTCAAGGTGATCATGTTGTTGTTTATCGACGCAGAGCCGGTCAGCCCGGCAAAATTCGCCGTCGTGCCATTCCTGTGATAGGAAAAATCGGCGACACTGAATTCTGTTCTGACGCTTTGCGCTCCCATGTGCGGCATGAACATATCGAAGACGTGATAGGTCGGCGTTTCTAAAAAGCGGTCGCCGTCGGCAAGAAAAAGTGAATGCAGGCAGTTAACAAGCTGCGCTACATTTCCCATCACGACCTTGTCCGCGTTTCGGTTAAAAATGTCCAGCGTGATCGAGGCCACAAGCGCGTCGCGCATTGTGCTTTGCTGCCCGAGGATATGTTCAGGTCTTACCTCTGTTCCAGGACGATGCCAGGCTCCCCATTCGTCGACCAGGATCTTGACGCGATGCTTTTTGTCGAATTCGCCCATCACAGCCCAGTGATCACCGACGGCTTTTTCAACCTTTTGCGCTTCGCGCAGCAACTCGTAATATTCTTCCGCGTTGAAATTCAATGCGTCGCCTTTGCCGGCATTCCAATCACTCGTGCGTCCCGCCGAAACGTTCCACGAATAGTGATGCACGCCCCAGCCGTAGATACGCTCGAAAATGCCTTCGCCCTTTTCTGACGTTTTGGCAAAGAATCCTCGGGTCCAATCTAGGTCGTCGCTGCTCGCTCCGGCACCTACGAATTTTAGAGGAACTTTATAACCGGGAACGGCTGCCGTGAATCGCCGAAATTCCTGAGAGTATTCGTCTGCCGTTAAGTTACCGCCGCAGCCCCAGGATTCGTTTCCTATTCCCCAATACTCCACACCGAACGGTTCGGCACTCGGCGTCGGTCCAGCCGCACGCTGTTCGGCAAGAGTTGTACTTCGGGCGGGCGAGTTACAGTATTCGACCCAATCCGAAAAATCCTTCGCCGTTCCTCCGCGGAGGTTTGCCGCGAGATATGGCTTTGCACCCGTCAATCTACAGAAACGCATGAATTCATTGGTACCAAATGTGTTGGGCTCAAAACGCGATGTGGACAGCGGCGGCACTTTCTCGCTTGCAGCTCCGGCCCAGAAATTTGTTCGATGCGGACGTTTTGCCCGATCGCCGATGCCGTTGCGCCAGTCATAACTATCGGCGAAACATCCGCCCGGGTAGCGTATCACCGGAGCTTTTATTTTCTTAAGCGCGTCAATCAGAGATTTGCGAATCCCGCCGATGTTTGCGATTTTCGACGCTTCGCCAACCCACACGCCGTCATAAACGACCGCGCCCAGGTGCTCGACAAAATGCCCGTAAATTTCGGGCAGAATCGTACCTATAGGCTCGTCGATCAGTATTTCGATACTGCCTTCCGCCGCTTTTGTAGAGCTTGGGCCCATCAGGACTAAGCCTCCAGCCGCAAGAAGGGAACCGCCGATAAACTGTCGTCTGTCGATTTTTGTCACGAAAGCTATTTTGGTCATTGGTTTCGATAAACGTCTTCTCTTTTTTGATTGTCGTCAGTGATGACGGTGTCGTCAATATTGTTCTTGTCCACGGCGATCGGATCGAGCAAGATCGACGGTGTTCGACGCGACGACCTTTCCCGCCTTCATCAATCAGAATCGCGCGTGTGTTGCCTGAGCCAATGTCTATTCCCAGAAACCCCATTCCGGTCCCAGTCGAACGTGCGTATAAACATTCATTTTAATAATTACCCTATGATATCGCGAGGAGAAAAAGAATTAGTGCGACTATAAAACTAAATGCCAAATCGACAAAGCATGACCGAGGAAGGCGAATAAAATAGCGAGGTTCTACGTGAAAAGCGGTGTGCAACGCGGCCAAACTCCGCAAATCTATTTCGAATGAATATGAACGAAAATGGAAATGCTAGATAGGTTCGGTCAACACTCGTATCGGAACCTAGAAAAAGAGCCTTTGAACTTTTGTAATCATTAGGTACGGGAGAAGGTCAGGAATTTCACAATTAATCTCAATTGGTTTTGGGAATTCAAGTAGGAATGAAAGGGCTACCTATTCAGCAACCCTACTCTTCGATGTTATTGGTACTCGCGGCGGGATTTGAACCTGCGACTTCTTCCTTCGGAGGGAAGCACTCTATCCACTGAGCTACGCGAGCATAAAATTTCACGAATATTTTAACACGTTACTGGCCGCGAGGTTGAATCGTCACGCTCTTGATCCGAATCGCTTCGACAGGCCTTTCCCCATCTTTAGGCTGTACACCCGAGATCGTTCTGACATTGTTCATTCCATCGATCACTTTTCCAAAGATCGTGTATTTATTGTCAAAACCAGGTTGTCTTTTCAAAGTAATAAAAAACTGCGAATTCGCCGAATTAACATCCTGGCTTCTCGCGGCTCCTACAATTCCCACGTCGTATTTTAGATCGGAAAACTCGGCCGGAACGTTAGGTTTATTAGAACCGCCGGTTCCATCATTGG
>Ga0207712_10002465_pt1 | contig 11939 bp, 12 predicted proteins | sample KBSS44metaG_FD_184402 | JGI IMG/M metagenome (GOLD analysis project Ga0207712, IMG submission 184402) | Switchgrass rhizosphere microbial communities from Kellogg Biological Station, Michigan, USA - KBS S4-4 metaG (SPAdes) (version 2) | ecosystem: Host-associated > Plants > Roots > Rhizosphere... | reverse complement strand
GCGACACGTCCGGCTTTGTTGCCCATGACTTTCAGGAAGTCGTGGATGTCGATGCCTTCCTGGATGTAGTTGGTCAGGTGGAAGTGCGAATCGTTGAAGAGGTAGGTGTTTGTTCCGTTTTGTGCGAAGGACGTCTCCCGCAAAGACGCAAAGGCGCAAAGAAGAACGCAAAGAGAAATCGTGACTCTTCTTTGCGGCTTTCTTTGCGCCTTTGCGTCTTTGCGGGAGAAATATTTCATAAGATCCTCAGAACGCTAGCTCCATGCTCGAGTGGTAAACCCAACCACGACCGCCGATTGGAAACGGAACAGACGTGTAACCAACCGGCGACCTGTAGAGATAAAGCGCCTCGTTGTTCCAACGGACCACCTTGTTCTTGAACGGGAAGAAATTGACCCCGAAGCGGAAATCACGCGGCTGACCGAACTGTCCGAAGACCTTCGAAAAGCCCGCGTACGCCTGTAGGCTTTTAGGCACGACCATCGCCGAAGCCTGTATCTGGAATGCGTGATCAAACAATCGCGACGGAATTGTTGGCAGCACCTCTGGATGCACGACGTCGACGAATTTGAAATCATCCAACCAGCGCCAGAAATACTCTCCTTCAAGAGAAAAACCGCGATACTTGAAACCACCGTCAACCGTCGTCATGCGATATCGCGCATCCGTGATCGTCACTCCAGGTGCGAATAGATTGGGAGTGAAGATCACAGTTCCGTCCGACAATCGGAGCTGCGTGTTTTCGAACTGCTCCGAGTCGGGCTGACTTTCCTTATTCTCCTCGCTGCGACTGAAGTGGACCGCAAGACGCGTAGAGAACTTGTCGTGATGCTCGAAGTCGCCCCACCCCTGCCCGCTAAAACCTTTTTCGAAATCACCCGTGGGAAACCAGATCAGCGCACTCGACAAAGTGTTTAACCCGTTGTCGAGTCGCGACGCGGGTACACCGAGCGTGCTCATGTTGTTACCGAGCATCACCTGATACTTCAACCGATCGGTGAGATTGCCGACGGCCCAAAATCCCGAGGTGTAAGAAGGACGCATGAACTCATCAGCGATATGCCGGCTGTCGACGTTCATCCAAAATGGAAAATTTCCTTCGACACTGCGCGTGCCGGGCAGCGATCTGACACCGCCGCCCACGGTCAGATACTTGTTGAAGGTGTATTGCAGGTTTCCCGCGAGGACCACTTGCGCGCCCTGGCCCTGGTTAGCATTCGAGGTCCAGGCGTAGAGGAAGTAGCGCAGCTTGGGATTTAGTATCCAGCCGAGAAACTTGATCTGAAGTTTGAGTAGCTGAACGTCCTGTCGCTGCTGAACATTCTTCGTATTGCCGAATGCATCTATGTAGTTTGGATCGAGACCGAGTTGATTTAGATAACGAACGTACGTGTAGATGCTGATGTTCATATCGCCATACTCGGTGTTCACAACTTTGAATCCGAGGTTTGGCGTGTACTTACCGTCGAACTTGTTACCGTCGTCATCCTGCTTTGGTGTTGTCTCAACGGCCTCAGGTGAAGGAGCGGCTTCCGGCGCAGCAGGTTCCACCGGCGTCGATGTTGCAACCGGCACGCTCGCAGGAGAAGCGTTTGCAGTTGCGGCTTGCGCGGCCTCGAGTTTGTCGACGCGTTCCTGAAGACTCTTGATGAGTTTGAGTAGCTCGGCGCGCTCCACGTCGGTGAGCGGAGCTTTTTCGACCGAGCCGTTTGTTGCCTTCTCAGGCGTTGTCGAACTTGAAGGGCCAGGCGTTTGTGCGCCTGCGCTCAGTTTGAAGATCACGAGACAACTCATGAGTAAAGCGACGCGCCACGTGATCATGTAACGCCGCTTTACTCTGCGCATTTGAGAAGGAGTTTGAGCCATGGCTGTTTTCACAATTCGCGCTATTCAGTTTTCAAACCAACCGACCGTGGTGAAAACAAATTGAAGTCGAGCTTGTTGGCGACGTACTCGATCACTTTCTGGGCCTTCACACTGTTGCCGGCTTCATCGAGTGGCGGGGCGAACACAACGATCGCGCCCTTGCCAGGTACCACTGCGACGATGCCGCCGCCCACGCCACTCTTCGCTGGGAGCCCGACGTGCCAGGCCCAACCGCCTGAGCCGTCGTATAGTCCAGCCATAATCATCGTGGAGAGAATGTGCGGCACGTTTTCAGGCTTGATCACCTGCTCGCCGGTTGCCGGGTTCTTCCCGTTATTCGCCAGCGTTGCGCCCATGCGCGCGAGTTGGACCACATTGACGCCGACCGAGCATTGCTTCGTGTAAACATCGACTGACTCAAACGGATCGGCGTAGATGCGATCGTATTTCGCGAGCAGCATCGAGAGTGCTTTGTTGCCGGTGTTGGTGGCTGCTTCTGATTTGTAAACATCGTCGATGAGTGTGAGCTTCTCGCCCGCGGCGCGGCTGTAAAAGTCCAGGATCTTGCTCCACTTCTCATCCGCTGTCTTCGCGGAGATTAGACTGACTGTCGATATCGCTCCGGCATTCACGTATGGGTTGCCCGTGTGCGTCGGCATATCGGCCACTGCAAACACCGAGTTGAAAGCGCGGCCGGTTGGCTCGTTCCCAACTTTCTCGAATACTTTGTCTGGTCCAAGCTCTTCCATCGCCAGCGCCTGCGAGAAAACTTTCGAGATCGACTGGATGGAAAACGCGTACTTGATGTCTCCCATCGAGATCGTCTGGTTGTCGGTAGTGACTAGCGCGATGCCAAAAAGCTTCGAGTCAACCTGGGCCAAATAAGGAATGTAATCAGCATTCTTGCCGCCGGTGTCGGTCTTAAACTTCTCGTACGCCTCGCGGACAACTGCCTCGACCTGTGCTTTGGCCGGCGCGACTGGACTGACTTTCTGTCCCAGTGCTGACAAGGGCGCTGTCCCGAATGTCATCACAATAAACAACGCAATGAGGATTCTTGTCTGGATCTTCTTTCTCAACATGACTCTCTTTCTCCTCTTCCTAGACCACATGGTCCATGGTTACTCAATATGTGAACGTCTTTCGAGAAGTTGTATTTAAACGAAAAACCGGATGCGGAAATCGTCAGACTTAAAGCCATCAAGGAAGTTCTCTCGCCTGCCCCACTGGAGCTCGCCGCCGATCATCACGTTGTCCGTCGGATAGAAGAGCAGGTTGGTGAGCGCGTAGTGACCGCGATGATATGCATTCGCTGACTGGCCGTTTGAGTTGTCGATGTCCATGAACGAATACCCGGCCGCGGTGCTGAAACGCTTGTTCCAGTTGTGATCAAGGAATGCCACCATGCTCCACATCGGGAGGGCGAAGCCATAGATCGCGAAAGTGCTCTCGCCTTTGCCGTTGTCCTGTGGCTTGGCTGGCTCTGCTGGAGTTGTCTCCGCCGGCGGTGGCGCAACTGTCTCTGAATACTTTGCTTCGACTATTGCCGGAGCGGAATCCTTCTTCTTTGTTTCGATCGCTTCGATCTGTCCTTTTAACTCTGTGACCGTTTGTTCGAGTTGTTGTAAACGCTGCTTTAACTGATCGACTTCTGATGCTGGTTTTGCAGGTTCCTGAGTTTGGGCTAGTGCAAAGCTACTCGCGAATAACAGCAGAGCTGCTGCGATGAAAATGGCTTTGCTCGATAGACTTGTCAGCTTCATGCGGGCCTGCCTCCGATCGTTAGGTTTGGGGCGGAGTTTTAGCTCGGGAAAAACTGTAGTGGAGGGGCAACAAGTCGGTAACTGGCAAAACTTACAGGTGACCGGACCACCACGTGCTCATAGACTCCGAAGCGTTTTATGAATCAACTTGAGGCCCCACTATCCGATTACGAGTTGACTCAAGCCATTGGGCAAGGAGCAATCTCGGGCATCGGAGATCTGTATGAGCGACACAAGCCGAAGGTCTATTCGGTGTGTTTGCGCATGACGGGGAATATGAGTGAGGCGGAAGACCTGACTCAGGAGATCTTTATCAAGCTGCTGGGGAAGGCTGGGTCGTTTCGTGGTGAGAGCCAGTTTACGAGTTGGCTATATCGACTCACTACGAATCACGTGTTGATGTACTTTCGCCAGGCGGTGCGTCGCCGAGAACGGTTTCCATATCTTGAAGATGAGTCTGAAGCGTCTCAGGGGTTGAGGGTTTCGTTTGGAGCGCAGTTTCTGGATCGGATTGCAATTGATGCAGCCCTCGCGCGCTTGCCTGCCGGGTGTCGCTCGGTGTTTTTGAAGTTTGACGTTGAAGGTTACAACCACGAAGAGATCGCCGGCATCTTCGGCTGCTCGGTAGGAAACTCCAAATCACAACTCCACAAAGCCCGACGTAGATTAAGAAAATTACTCTCGAGACGTTTGAGACGCTTAGCCCGCGAAGCGGCGAGCGCTTCGTAGCGCGGCGGGGTTAAACGTTTGCGCCAAAGCCCGCGAGTAGTCAATGGTTTGCACGAAGCCCGCGAAGCGGGCGAAAGCATAAAGCCTGGGGCGCCAGCCCCAGGATCAGACGCGAATAATACGTTTGAGCCCGCGAAGCGGGCGACAGCCCAAAGCATCAATGCGCTGCCGCCCGTTTCACGGGCTCAATCGCTTTTCCTAATCATGATCCTGGGGCTAGCGCCCCAGGCTTTACGCTTCCGCCCGCTTCGCGGGCTCGGCGCTTAAATGTAACGTTCGTCATATCCGATACCATTGACTTTCGTCCCTAAAGATCACGGGATTGCTTAGATCCTGGGGCTGGCGCCCCAGGCTTTACGCTTCCGCCCGCTTCGCGGGCTCGGCGCTTAAATGTAACGTTCGTCATATTCAATCCCATTGATCTTGAGAAAATTAATGAACTCGTCCCTAAACGAAACCTTCCGATGATGCTCTTTCTGGTTGGCGATGTAGCGCTGCACCTGTTTCAGGTTTGACTGGCTAACGGTGAATGCTGCGTAGCCACGTTGCCATGAGAAATCTGAAAGGCGAGGAAAAACGTCATGCATCCAACCAGTGGCATTTGACTTCAACTCACGTAACACGTCAGGCAAAGCCCGATCGGGGCGAAGCTTGGCTACGAGGTGAACGTGATCCTCTATTCCGTTTACGCCAAGAGAAATCCCCCCGACGCCGCGCACTATGCCGCCAATGTATTCGTACAATCGGGGTTGATGATCGATCGTGATAATTGGACGTCGATCTTTTGTTGAGAAGATGATGTGATAGAGAAGGTTTGTGAACGATTGAGACATTGTGAGGTGCTCGATTCTTTGTGAGTATTGGATAAAGCCATCAAGAGATTACATGTCATTACGGTTGCATGTCACCTATAGAAGGTTGCATGTCACGTGATCTGGGGCGCCGAGCCCGCGAAGCGGGCGGAAGCGTAAAGCCTGGGGCGCGAGCCCCAGGATCACGAACCAAAATAATTTGAGCCCGCGAAGCGGGCGACAGCGTGGGCCATTTCAGGCTGTCGCCCGTTCCACTGGCTCACATGCTTTTTTCTTTTTCTGATCCTGGGGCTCGCGCCCCAGGCTTTACGCTTCCGCCCGCTTCGCGGGCTTAAAACTTCCGCACACCCAACAGCTTGACCGGGCCAATACCGTAGCTCTCCACGTCGATCGACTTCCCATCGAGCAGTTTGATCTTCGCCGAGTAGAGAAGCGCTCCTTCTCCCTCTTCTCTGCCTTTGCTGTTCTTCTTTAGATCGAGTTGCAGGATTCCAAACGGGTAATCCTGCGATCTGCTACCCGAGTAAACTTCCAGGAAACCAACCGGACGATCGCCAACCGCGTAGATGCGCCGGCCTCCTTCAGTCTGGTGTGAGCGAATGAGCTTGAAGTCGTAAAATCCCGCTCGACCCGTCAGCCGGATCTTGCCGATCGTCTTCGCCTTTTCAAGCTGCTTGAGTAGAGCATCTGGTCCACCTTCAACCAGCGCGGCGGCCATTACCTTCGCGTCAGCGTCACTCGTGTAACTATTCACCCACAGATCAACATTGACGCGCGCCCCCGCACCTACCATCGCCGGACCGGCGCCGTGCGGCAAGTACGCAAGCGCTGAAAACTTTTCATCACTTTTCTGCGCGGGCGCCGGCATCGACAGCCCCAACGCAAACACTAACAACACAAACGGGGCGATTAAGAATCTTGCTTTCATGTTTTACCCCTTCACCGGCGGCGGATACTTCTTCATGAGTTTCGCCATCGCCTTGTTCAAGTTCTTCTCAACCTTCTTCGGATCTTTACCCGATCCAAGAGTCTTGCTGGCTTCGCCGCGCCAGACCTGCTTCTTGGTTCGGACGTCGTACATGTCGAGATCGAGTGTGCCGATATTGATCGTTGAGCTGGTGGTCGTCGTCGTTGACATACCGCCCCAGCCGCGCCAGCCACCCCAACCCCACATGTCACCCCCGCTGCTGTAAGAGTTCCACTGTTTCTCCTGGTTAACAGCGACCTGGTATGCGACATAAAGGTCGGGATTGTCTTCCGTCTTCGTCAAACCTTTCAACGCCAGTTGCGCGTCGATGGCGCGTTTGATCTGATCGTCAAGGATCGAGTTTGGATACTGGGCGTTAGGTATCTGGATCCACTTATACGTCTTGTATTTCGAGAAGTCGGTGCCCTGTAAGAAGTTGTACTTTATGTCCTGCGCCGATGCGGCGACACACCACACAAAAACCAATCCGGCAATCGCGATCATCCGAGAAAGCCTTGTCATTGTTACAGACCTCCATCTGCAAATCTGTTGGCTGCATTCTAAAAGCGCCTAAGGGCACGGATAACTGTCACTTTTGACAGGCGAGATCCAAAGCCAAAGCATGCAAAAAGTAGGGTCGGCATAGGAGGTCCTCGTAAAAGTATGAATCGTGGTCAGCAAAGAATTTGCCGTTCGGGCATCATTATTTTCATCAACTTTCTATTCGCCTTAACCGCGATCGCGAAGAACGTCGATGACATTGTTGTACTGAAGAATGGAGACCGTCTGACCGGGGAAATCAAGGGTTTGCAAAGCGGTGAGCTCCGTTTCAAGTCTGACTACATGGCGGAAGCGGTCCGGCTCGATTGGTCCAGGGTTGAACGGCTCGAAAGCAAATCCACGTTCATGATCTGGTTAGTTGACGGCAAGCTCGTGACTGACGTCATGCGTCTGCTTCCGTCAAACTCGGACGAGGTCGCTAATTTCGTGATTGGTGATTCGACGCGAGTGCACCAGCTCGACGTAATTCGAATCACGCCCACCGACAGACACTTCTGGAAACGACTCGAAGGATCGATCGATTTCGGTTTTAGTTTTACCAGTGGCAACGATCAATATCAGACCCAGCTCGCCGCAACTAGCACTTACAGAACCGGAGATCATTCATTTACCGCGTCGATTGATTCATCTTTTAGCGGACAAACTGAAGGAGATAGCCTTAGGCGCAATCAATTCAGCTTCGATTATCGAAAACAGTTAGCTCGTCGTTGGTACGTCGGCGGACTTTTCGATCTACTTCACAGCGATCAGCAAAGTCTCGATCTGCGCACGACAGTCGGTGCGTTAGCCGGTCGAAACGTGGTGCAAACAGAAAACACGAGACTTTCTCTTTTTGGCGGCATCGCCGGCACGCGTGAACATTACTCAGAATCGATTGGGCGGTCGAGGACTACCAACGCAGATGCAATCGCAGGCGCTGACTTCGTAACCTTTCGCTTCAATCGAACTGATATCAGATCCCGCTTCAGCTTGTTTCCGAGTTTGACCACACCCGGACGCATGCGTTTGCAAGGAACTTCAGATCTGCGAATAAAGATCGTGAAGGATCTTTGGTGGGGATTTCACGTGTACGAAAACTTCGACAGCAAGCCACCGGTGCGAGCCGACCAGAACGACCTCGGCGTGAGCACCTCGTTGGGTTGGAAATTTTAAACTTGGACTGGCACAGAACCGAGCGCGGTAGCGCCGGGTCAATTTTAAAATGAGATCCGTGCAGCCGAGTTTGACCCGGCGCTACCGCGCTCGGTTCTGCGCTCGACGGTACGGCCCGATCCTGAGGCCCTGTAACTTTTGCCAGTACGTTGCATTCGAGTACGACCATAGAATTGCAAATTGCGTTGCATTGCACTCTTGCCGGGTTCTGACGCCGGTTACAGGCGCCCGTCCAACCGCGTCTTTCAAGGGCACAGACATGATCACACAGAACGATTCGAATCCTGCCGGAAGACTGAATAAAACGTGGACGTGCGTGGAGGTCGATCTCGGCGCCATCTCGCATCCCGGTCACGTCAGGGAAAACAATGAAGACAGTTACCTCGTGATGCGGTTCGGGCGCTCACTCGAAAACTTGATGACGAACCTCGACCAGGAATTGTTCGAGGCCAGTTACTTCATGAGCGGTTATGGCATGTTGGTAGCCGACGGCATGGGAGGCATGGCGGGCGGTGAGGTGGCCAGCCGTCTCGCGCTCACGAACCTGATTGAGCTGATTGTCGACACATCAGACTGGACTTTAGCGCTCCAGCGCGAGCACGACGTCACGAGAGTCTTGGAGCGCATGACCGACCGCTTTCTGCAAATAGATCAGATTTTAAGAAAAGAAGCTGACAAGGATCAGACGCTGCGTGGCATGGGAACGACTCTGACAGTCGCCGGTCTGCTGGGAAGTGATTTGGTCATCGGACACGTCGGTGATTCACGTGCGTATCTATTGCGCGGAGATGACTTCAAACAGTTGACGACGGATCACACGCTGGCCCAGGCGCTGATCGATGCCGGTGTAGCGAATCGGGATGATCCGGCGTCGCGATCGATGCGTCACGTATTAACCGCAGCCGTCGGGTCGCTGGGACGAGAAGTCGATCCGCAAGTGCAGCGCTTTAAGTTGCAGGAAGGCGATCGATTACTACTCTGCACAGACGGACTGACCGAGATGGTCGAAGACGCAATGATCGCTGATGTACTGACCGATTCAAACTCAGCACAGACTGCCTGCCAGAACCTCTTGGATCTGGCGCTGGCGGGTGGCGGCGTCGACAACATCACAGTTGTACTCGCCCACTGCGCATCTCCTGAAGGACTGTAAAAATTGACAGTATTAACGGCATTTCGTTCTCACTAAGATTCGAAGTTGAATTAACAGCAAGCCGGCCGCGTGGCCGGCGAAGCAGGACACCCCAAGCAAGTTGGACGTTGCTCGAAGAATAAGAAGGCTGACTCTTGCTTGACCACCCGAAGGAGAAACAAATGAGATACAGCGGAAATACATTATTGAGACTAGTGACAGTCGCCTTCGCTCTCGTGTTGGCGGGCGCCTTAAATGCGTCCGCGGCGACAAGTCCTACGCAACCTGCGGTTCAAGAGACTGTCAAGAAGTTGAAAGGCGTCGTCGTAAAACGTGACCCTGACGCGTTCACAATGAGCGAAACCACTGGCGGACCGCAGACAACGGTGATTCTTACTGCCGATACCGAAGTTAAGAGTCACAAACGTGGCGTTTTTCGCGGCTCTAAAGAGTATGGCGCCAGCTACATCCTGCGTGGACTCAGGCTCGAAATTGACGGTACAAGAAACTCTGACGGCTCGATCACGGCCGACAAGATTCGTTTCGATGAACAGGATCTAAGGACCGCGCAGGCGCTCAAAGCGACACTCGATCCTGCCGAGGCTGAGATAAACGAGAAGTTGAAACAGCAACAAGCAGAGCAGGAACGACTCGCCGGCCAGATCGAGGAGAACCGCGCGTTGACTGCGCAGGCACAAGCTTCAGCAGAGAAAGCACAGCAAACAGCCGACTACGCCAACAATCGCATTAACGGGTTGGATGATTTCGACACGCTCAAAACCATCACTGTCCAATTCGTCACCAACAGTTCGACGCTGGGTCCAAAGGCCAAGGCCACCATCGACGAAGCTGCCGCATGGGTGAAAACGCAGAACACCAAAGGCTGGGTGATGGCCGTAATCGGCTACGCAGATTCAACCGGCAACTCGCAACGCAACATCGATCTGAGCGAACGACGCTCGAACGCGGTCATTTATTACATCGTGAGCAAGTACAAGATGCCGTTGAATCGCCTGGTCCAACCGTTTGGTTACGGGCAGTTGGAACCGGTGGCTGAAAACAAGACCGCAGCCGGGCGCGCCAAGAACCGTCGGGTTGAGATTCGCTTGATGGTTAACAAGGGCATCGCCGGAACGGTAGGGAAAGGTGAGAATTAGCTAGTTCATTTGGCCAGTTGGAGGTGGCTAGTGCGGGCGACGCGCGTGAGGCGCACTGTACACCTCAATTGGGGCCGGGTCACGGGCGACCCGGCCCGCTTTTTTAAAGCCACCGCCGGACCTGCCTTTTATACGCTCGAAAGCGATCGCCAAACTCTCGTTCCAACTGCCGCTCCTCACGTCGAATCATGAGATTCACGAAAGGCAGGTGAACGGCGGTCATTATCAACGCTGTTGGCGATCCGAATAACAAAGCTGCACCGAAAAAACAAAATACGTTTGCGCCGAGGTATAAAGGGTTTCTGGAGTAGCGGTACGGACCAGCAGTCACCAGAGAACCCTGCGGCTCGAGCGAGATCACCCGCATATTGTGGTTATAAAAATGAACCACAGCCCACAGACGAAGCAGGAACCCGAGCAACAAAAACAAAACACCCACTGTGGCTGCAATCTTGGACGAAAGGGTGGGAAGTCCCAGCAGTGAATCGACAACTGTTCCCAGGTAAGCGAGTGCAAGGCTGAACATCACAATACCGACGTTGTGCAGCAGACTCTTGAAAAGGTTTGTTGTCATTGTCGTTGGGGACCAGTAGATTACCGGGATGCCGTTCGATCTTCAACCAACACTAAAGAGCGAGATGCTGGAGCTACGGCCACTTCTACCGGACGATTTCGAAGCCTTGTATGCGGTTGCGTCCGACCCATTGATCTGGCAGCAACATCCAAACTCTGATCGCTACAAACCGGATGTGTTCCGAAAGTTTTTTGATGAAGCCTTGCAGTCGGGTGGTGCGCTGATCGCAATCGATTGCAAAACTGAGCGAGTCATCGGCTCATCGAGATTTCACTGCTACGATCTCGAGCGGAGTGAGATTGAGATCGGTTGGACCTTCCTCGCGAGATCTCACTGGGGCGGCGCATACAACGGCGAGATGAAACGGCTGATGTTGTCTCACGCTTTCAAATTCGTCGACAACGTGATTTTTTCAGTTGGCGCGAACAACGTGCGCTCACAACGAGCCTTAGAGAAGATTGGCGGCGTCCGCGCCGGCGCCAAAACAGACCCGCACGGCCGCGAAAGTTTCATCTTCCGAATCACCCGCACGGCCGGCTAGCGCTTTGACTTCGATTTTTTTGACGGCCTTTGTTCTTTAGTGCGGTCTACGATTCTACCGTCCTTCCACACATAAACAGGCGTTCCGGTCTGCAGCCCGAGTTCGAGTGCTCGTTTTGAGGCGCGTCGCAACGCGCGCAGCGTGTCTTCTATCTCTTTCGAATGTTTCACTCGACGGCTCATGGATTAGCTCCCGCTGAAATCAATTGCGGCGTCGTGCCTGAATTATCGTAACACTCCCAGTTATCTACCAAGCGCTTATACACGTCCTGAAAGTTTCTTAGACCCGCCTCAAACCTGCGTCGAACGACCTTGCTGCTCACATTGTGACCATCCTCTTTTTATTGGGCATGTTTACGCCATTATAGTTCAGGGAAAAAATCCGTGTATGAAATCCGTGTAATCCGTGGTTAGTTTTGAAAGCAAGAAACGGAGTGTTAGAGCGACGCGGCGCACGGTATCATTCGATAATGGCGGCCGAAGATATAGCGTGGGAGCGGGTTTATCGAGACCTTGATGCGGAGGGTAATGCGGTCATCAAGGATCTGCTGGCGTCTGATGAATGCGACGAGGTTCGTAATCTCTATCAGGACGAAAATATTTTCCGAAGTAAGATAGTGATGGAACGTCATGGCTTCGGACGTGGAGAGTATAAATACTTTCGCTATCCACTACCCGAGCTGATT
>Ga0207712_10002459_pt1 | contig 11946 bp, 9 predicted proteins | sample KBSS44metaG_FD_184402 | JGI IMG/M metagenome (GOLD analysis project Ga0207712, IMG submission 184402) | Switchgrass rhizosphere microbial communities from Kellogg Biological Station, Michigan, USA - KBS S4-4 metaG (SPAdes) (version 2) | ecosystem: Host-associated > Plants > Roots > Rhizosphere >... | reverse complement strand
TCACTACGCCGTTTTGCTGGAACTATTCGCGAACGAGGGAATCCTCCCCTTCGTCAAGTCCACTTTCGTCTTTGTGTCGAGTCCACGGTTGGCTTGGCGCCGGTCGCTCTGCCCACCAACCCAACGGGAGGTCTACCAATTCTTCAAGGCTGCGATCTTTGTCGATTGGATGGTGGAAACAGGAAATCACCGGAGGCTGGCCGCCTGACATACTGTCACCGAGAAACTGCCACGCACCGTCTTCTACGTCATGTGAAACGTACGTTACCAACTCGGCACCCGAGTGCACTGCTGCGGACAGGAAGACTCGTGTGTGCGGAGGATCGGGAAATTTCCAATTGAACAGACTGCTCGTTGGATCTGTTGTTGCCCAAAAGTCCTGTTCAACGTTGGTGAAGAGTCTATTGGGCTGCAAAAGAGGTTGCTGAAATGTTTCGTCGAAACCCGCATCTTCCGGGAAACGATTTTCAAGATCAGGATAGACAGCTTGAAGGACCGGGTAGGGCGCGTTCACGTAATACCAATTTGCCCACCCCATCAGATGCTCCATCCACTTAGGATCAACCGGTCGAAATTCACATTCGACTTCACCAACGATCTCACGATGCCTACCACTGGACAAATCAACGCCCCTGCGCAACCGTCCAACGGCTTCGTTGAGAAGGAAGTGAGCCGTTTCTTGCTTTAGCCCGACCGCAACAATCTCGGGTTTTCCGCAGGTGTCAAAAACGCCAATGGTATAAGACCAGCTGGGGCCTGCGGTAGTTGACTCTACATGGATTACCGTGCAACCGAACATCTCGATGTCTGAGACGGTCTTTTCCTCCCGTTCGTTCAATGCAGTTCTGCGAAACAACGCTGTTCGCTCTGTTGCAAAACGCTGGTCAGCCATTCATATCCAGTATGCCAATAGAGAGCGCAGTCGAATCCATCGTGATTAGTCGCGCAGTGTAGATTTATCGGAAGGCACATGGCCGTATAACGCCCAAGCCGGAAACTTGCCTGCCTGGAAAGAAGCGGATGGGGTGAGAGGTCTTTGAAGCTAGAAACTTTCACAGTTACTTACACAGTTTCACATCGTTAAAAATACAAGTACCATTTTATCAGCAATATACGAGTATATAGAGGGGACTTAAAATCCCTTATTCCGTAAGGAGTGTGTGGGTTCAAGTCCCACCCCGGGCACCAAACCTATCGACAAGTTGCGGTCGTTCGTGGGATCAAGGCTCTCGGGGCTGGGTAATCAGCACGAGCGGCTGAACACCCAGAGCGCGATGGCGCACTACCTGGCGGGTTGGGGCGTCTGCATATGCTGCCACGACTTTTCATTCTCCAGGCAGAACTCGTCGATCAATTCCGTATCCAGCTCAAGCGCCTGTTTTATCGCCACAGTCCACGGATGCGTGTACACCTTGGGATCGTCGACAGTGATTTCCACCTCGAGCGTTCCATAGTTCGGGCGGCGTAGCCGTTCGGTCATTTTCGCAGCGCTGGTCAGCGGGGCGCCGCTCATGTCGATCCACAGATCGTCGCGGAGGCCAGTCGTCCGAATCACCAGCGTGTCGCCCTCCCACGTAGCGGTCGAGTAGCCATTCCACGTGGGATTCGGATCGTCGGGCTGAGGACGGCCGTCAATGAAAATCTGCCGGTACATCGCGTTCACTTCATAGAGCAGCACCAGCAGCCGTGGTGTGTGCAGCGCCTTCGTGAGGTGCGGCATCCCCCATGTGCGCGGAGGATTGTCGGGCAGACAGCGGACGTGTGGATCGTCTTTGCTGAACCTGTGCTTCACGAGTTCGGCGGCCCAGGGTTGATACGGGAGACCACCGGGCAGGTCCTGGCCGATGTTGAGTGCGAGTGGAGAGCCCCCGATTTCGAGCCCGCAGAATTGGCCTGTCGCCGGCACGCATTGATTGATCACGGCCGCGTGCCAGATGCCGGAGAAGTCAGGCTTCCCGTCGGGCAGTCGCGGCGGTTTGGCGGTCAAATCCGGACTCCCGTCGGACTTTCTCGGCACGCCGGCCGTGGGGTAGTGCACCCACTGTCCGAAGGCGAGAGCCGGCGCCCCGATCACCGCGATCATGACGAGAACAAGCACGTCGAAAAGTCCGTTCCGTCTCTGCCGTTCGACGAAATCCGCATTCCGCATACACCCTCCATGTTGAGTTAGGAACAAGTCTATCGTGGAGGATCAGGAGATGGGACACAGCGTCCACCCTCGCTTCTCCTCACGACCGGCTAAGATGGCCTAGATGAGACATCACGGGCTGGTCCTCCTGTTCGTGGTTTTCTCCGTGGGGGGCGCACGCGCAGTGGCTGAACGTTCCCACGCCAGGAACGCCCCGCATTCGCGACGGCAAGCGTAACCTGGCCGCCACGGCACCGCGCGCCGCTGACGGCAAGCCGGACCTCTCGGGTGTTTGGATGCATGAGCTCGCCTCCATCGCGGAAATGACGCGCCTCTACGGGGCGAGCATCGATGCCGCCGTCAAAGTAGACGTTCCGGGAATAGTGACGCGCTGCGTATCACGGAACGCTTCCGGCGCCGCGACTTCGGAAACTTGGATTACGAAATGACCTTCGACGACCCCAAGATGTACACAAAACCCTTCACCCTCAAGATTCTCCACGATCTTCTAGGCGACTCCGGTATCTTCGAAAGCTTCTGCGACGAAACGAGAAGGACCGCGCCCACCTCCAAAAGTAAGTATCGGTGACCAGTCGTCCAAAACAGCGTTCGATGAATGCCGGTTGTACCTGATGGCCACTGGTCAACGTGTATCCGGGAAGAGACGCGGTTGTCTCCAACCACGCACACATCCTCCACCGAGAGCGGAGAGCGTTGGGCTTAACTCCTAATACGCCTTCCCTATCTCGCCGAAAAAGATCCGCACAAGCAGCGGCAGCGGTTGGTTGGAAACGTGCTTTCACGGCTTGGGGGGCTGTCTGCGCTTCGATGAGACTATCCAGGGAAGCGCGGATCATGCTCCTTCTACTCCCTCTTTGGGCCACACAGGCGCTGGCTCAGGAAACGCCCTCCAGCGAAAGCCTGACGGACATGAGCATTGAGGAGTTGATGTCGCTCCGCATCGAGTCCGTCTACGGCGCCTCGGGCTTCAAGCAAAAGGTGACGGAAGCACCCGCCGCCGTTACCATCATCACCTCGGACGACATCCAACGATACGGCTACCGAACTCTCGCGGACATCTTGCGGAACGTCCCGGGCTTTTACGTGACCTACGATCGGAATTACAGCTATCTGGGGGTGCGCGGTTTTGGTTTGCCCGGGCAATACAACAACAATATTGCTTTGCTAATCGATGGCCACCGGCTCAATGACAATATTTTCGACGCCGCCCTGATTGGAACGGGGTTCCCGCTGGACATCGATCTGATCGACCGCGTTGAGGTCATCCGAGGGCCCAACTCTTCTCTCTATGTAGCCAGCGCGTTCCTGGGGGTGATTAACGTCATCTCCAAGCGCGGACGCGACCTCTCCAAGGTGGCTGTGGCCGGCGAAGTGGCCAGCTACCGGACCTACAAAGGCCGCGTCAGCTATGGCAATACGTTCAAGAATGGCCTGGAGCTGCTTCTTTCCGGCACCTTCTACGATTCCCAAGGGCAAGATCAGCTTTTTTTTAAGGAATTCGACAGCCCGGCCACGAACCACGGCATTGCAATGAACGCAGATAGTGACGACTTTCACCAGTTCTTTGCCAATGCCTCCTGGGGCGGTTTCACGTTGCGCGGTGTATTTGGATCGCGTGACAAGACCATTCCGACTGCTTCCTTCGGAAGTGCCTTCAACGTCGCCGGGACGCGCACCATCGACGGGCGCGGCTTCATCGACCTGATGTACGAGCGCCAGCTCGCTCATGGATGGAACCTAAGCAGCCGCACCTCCTACGATCAGTTCAACAATGATGGCACCTATGAATATGATTATTCCGCTGCGGGCGGACCATCCCGGGTCATAAATAAGAACTTCGCTCACGGCAAGTGGGTGGGCGAAGACCTGACCGTCTCCAAGCAGATGTTTGGGAATCAGCGCTTCAGCATAGGAGCCGAATTCCGCTTGAACTTTCAGCAGGATCAAGGAAATTACGACATCGAGCCGTTCGTTCAATACTTTAGTGACAGCAGGGTCTCCACTGTCGCTGCCTTTTACGCTCAGGATGAAATTCGCCTTCGCAAAGGTCTCATCTTGAATATTGGCCTCCGTTATGACCGCTATTCGACATTCGGCGGTACGACCAATCCGCGCGCTGCTCTGCTTTACAATCCTTGGGAAAACACGACCTTCAAGTTTCTCTACGGACAATCCTTTCGCGCGCCCAACTTGTTTGAGCTGTACTACGATGCACCGGGCAACCAAGCCAACCCCTCGCTCCGCCCCGAAACCGTGAAGACCGTGGAGTTGGTATGGGAGCAATACTTTTCCAGGCATTTCCTGCTGGCCGTCTCCGGTTTTTACTATCCCATCCGAGGGCTGATAAACCAGCAAGTCGACTCGAGAAGTGGGGATGCGGTTTTCCTCAATGCCGGATCGCTGGACCTTCGAGGTCTGGACTTCTCGGTATCGAGAAGTCTGCCGGGCGGACTGGAAGGCGGGCTGAGTTATTCCTTTCAAGACCTGACGAACACGAGTTCGCGAGTCGCGGTGACCAATGCTCCGAGACATCTGGCCCAGGCGAGCCTGAGCGTGCCTGTGGTCCAACGTAAGATCTTCGCGAGTGTGGATCTTCAATACGTCAGCAAACGAGCCACGCTGGCGGGTGTAAATACAAGAGCCTACATCGTTCCCAACTTCACGCTGCTTAGGCGAAGTGTTTCAGACAAATGGGAACTCTCCGCGAGTCTCTATAACGCGTTTAACCAGAGATATGCCGACCCGGCGGGCTACGGATTGGCCGAGAACACTATCGTCCAGGATGGACGGACGTTTCGAATCAAAGTCGGATACAAATTTCACTGATGAATGGTCCTTGGCACAAGCGAGCCTCTTCCTGCATCGCCTTCTTGATGATGGTCCTGTGGGTTTTCTCCAGTGCTCCTCCCAGGGCTTTGGCGCTGAACGGGGAAGACGTGGAATATCCCGCCAAACTCGCTTTTCTGTATAACTTCGCCAAGTTTATCGAGTGGCCCCCGGGCTCATATCGCTCTCCGAATTCGCCGCTTGTGATCTGCATCGCGGGTCATGATCCTTTCAGCGCAGGCACCGAAAACGAATTGCGTACCCGCACAGCGCTGGGCCATGCGATCGAGATCCGAGCATTCCTGGCAACAGATACGTCGAGCATCTGCAGCATGGTTTTCATCCCCGTTACGGAAAGAGATCAAGCCGACAATATTTTGCGAGGGTTGAAGGGATCCAACACTTTGACGGTTGGCGAAATCGAGGGTTTCGCCGCACGGGGCGGGATGATCAACTTAACGGTCGAAGGAAACAGACTCCATTTTGAGATCAACCGCCTTGCGGCAGAACGCGCCGGCTTCAAGATCAGCTCGAAACTGTTCAATTTGGCGAAAATCGTCCTGGATGACGAGCGGCGCTGACGAGCGGCGCTATTGATGGCTGCCGGTTAGATACAGACCCGCCACGCCGATCACGATCAAGAGGGTGGAGACCGATCGCAGCACGGTCACTTCTTCTTTGAACCACAGGACGCCCATGATGGCCACCATCAGCGTTCCCACGCCCGACCAGACTGCGTAGGCAGTTCCCACGGGAATCTTGGAGACGGCTAGAGACAGGCCAAACAGGCTAACCAGGTAAAAGGCGAACATCAGGACAGTGGGCCACAGCCGCGTCATGCCTTCGGTAAATTTGAGGGTCAGGGTTCCCGCCACCTCAAACACGATCGCGAAGAACAGGATGACCCAGCTCACTGGTTTTAAGTGCAGATCATGCCAGCGTTAGCGAAGGCTCAAGATCCGTGCGCATCTGGTCATAGATGCTGGCGGTGGAGGATTCCTCGCAAACCCGCATGTATTCGGTAAACTTCGGGGGTGCCGCGACGCCTTCTTTCAAAAGGCGGCAATTGTCGAACACCAGATCCAAGGAGCAGAACCGGTAATACAGCTCCAACGCATGCAGCAGGTGGCGCGGGTGGCCGTCGCCGGCCGCTTCCATGACGCGTTTGGCAGTAAGCTGGCGCATACCGCCGATTTCATACCGGTCTTCCGACGTGCCGCCGCGTAAACGGGCATATTCAGCCGCCAGCTCGCTCCAACGCACAGAACCGCCCTTCCCGGCGGAAACGTGATAGCGCTGGTGTTTGAGGCGAGGCGCGAAGAGCAGGTGGCGCAGCGCCGAAGCCGCCCAATCGACGGGAACCACGTCAATGCGATTTTCCAGATCCCAGGTGATGAAGCGCAGGGCTTCCACGGCGCGCAGAACCCAGAAGATACTGCCGGAAGGCTTACAGCCCAGCTCGGTATGGCCGACCACAATCGACGGCCGCGCGATCACCAGAGGAAGGTCGGCGAATTGTTCAGCCAACTGACGCTCGGCTTCCGCTTTACTTCGGGTGTAGGCGACCAGATGAGTGGCGCGCTCGCTGGGGAAGTCGTCTTCGTGAACCACGGGGTTAGGAGAGGCGCCACAAATCGCGGCGGTACCTGTATATACAAACCGCTCCAGGCCGCGCCCGCGCATGGCCTTGGCCACCGAGAGGGCGCCCCCGACGTTGGTAGTGCGAATGGCCCGGCTATTCCCGAAGGAGGTGCTGGCCGCCAGGTGAAGAACGTGAGTGACGTTATCTAGGTGGCGCGAATCATGCCACTCGTCGGAAAGAAGATCGCCGCGCAGTACTTTTACGTTCCTAGGGAGCGAGTAGGACGTCGTGAAGGGGCTCGTCTTGAATCGAGATAGGGAGCGGCGAACCCGCTCTTCAGCGCTATCGTCGTCATCGGCCCGCACCAGACAAACCACTTCTCCGTCAAACGGGGACTGGAGGAGATCGGACAAGAAAGCGCCCCCGAGAAAACCGGTTACTCCCGTGAGGAAGACCGTCGGAGCGCTCCACGAGCGTTTACGCGAAAATCCATTTACCAAGCGGTACACCCTGTGCCTATATTTTGGCATTGCCCCTGTGGATTTCGAACCGGTAAGGCCGTTAAAATCCCGTAATGAGAGGGCCTCAGAGCGTCAAGTGCCGCCTGTTTCTAACACGTGGCGATGGTTATTAAAAACAAGAATTATAAAAGTTCTTTAAGGATCCGCCCGGCGACCTCTTTACCCCGCTCGCCGACTTCACCGATGGGGCCGACGCAACTGGGGCAGCCGGCTTCGCAGGGGCAGGCCGCCAGGAGCTTCGCGGCGCCGTCCAGTAGCCGGGGGGCCAGCTTGTAGAGTGCGGCGCTTTGGCCGATGCCGCCCGGATAGTTGTCGTAGAGATACAGATTCGGCTCGAAGGCGCTGAGGCTGCCGGCGACGTCTTCCGTAATCGACACGCCTAAGTCACGTGGATCGCACATGACACATAAAGCTCCTACTGTACGTAGGAGCGCAGCAAGGGCCGTGAGTCCGCCCTGGCGATCGGTGGGTGAGAGGTCGGTGAAGCGCGCCAGAAATTCGGCGGGGAAATGCAGCCAGAACGCGGTGGTATGCATCTCCTGCTCGGGCATCGAGAGATTCCCCGCACCCACGTTTTCCATGGTGTAGAACTTGATCTTCTTGAAGCCCACGATCTGACGGTTCAGGCGCACATCGCCATGGGCCACTTTAATGCCGCCCGCGGGCGACGAGTCGACCTCTTCGAGTTCCTTGACTTGGGTGTAATCGATGGCATCGGTGAAATAGTCGGAATCCACACGGCGCACGTAGGCCTTGTGGCCTTCGTAATCGAAGCGCTCGACCTGGTACTGCCGAGCGTCGTGCAGGTAAATGGCTTTTTCATACAACGTCGTCAAAGCTGCGGTAAACGATACTTCGGCGATCACTTGGTGATCCCCGGTCACGTCCACCACCACGAAGTTATCGCTCGAAACCGAGCGCAGACTCACGGCGTCGGCGGGATACGTGTCAGAGGTCCAATTCCAAGTGGATCCTGAATGGTGCAGGAGCTTGAGATCGCTCAGGAAGCGGCACAGATCCCCAGTATCGTGCTGACCAAATCGTTCGCCGTCGCGGATGGGTAGCTCGAAGGCCGCGCATTTCAGGTGAGACAGCAGGATTTCCAGATTATCCGGATTAATGTAGGCGTGCTCCGGCGGCCGGTCGAAGAAATACTCGGGATGTTCGATGATGTACTGATCGAGCGGGGCGCTGGAGGCCACCAGCACGGCCAGCGATGCGGTCTGGCGGCGGCCTGCCCGGCCCGCGCGCTGCCAGGTGGATGCGATGGTCCCCGGATATCCAGCCATCACCACGGCATCCAGCGAGCCAATGTCGATGCCGAGCTCCAGTGCGTTGGTAGCCACTACGGCGCGAATGTCGCCATCGCGCAACTGGCCTTCGATCTCGCGCCGTTCCTTGGGGAGATATCCGCCGCGGTAGCCGCGGACACCTGAATAGTCGTCTTTGAGATATGTGAGCAGAATTTCCGTGGCGAGGCGGCTATTGGCGAATACCAGGGTCTGCTGGCCGCGGTCGAGCAGCTCTTTCGCCATACGGCGGGTCTCGTTCAGATAGCTGCGGCGAATCCCCAGGGCGCGATTCACCACCGGCGGATTGTAGAACACGACGTATTTATCGCCGGAAGGAGCTCCATTACGCTCCACCAATTCGAACGGGAGACCGGTGAGTGCTTCCGCGAGTTCCTTGGGATTGGCGATGGTCGCCGAGCAGCAGATGAATTGCGGCGACGATCCATAGAATTCGCACACCCGTTTCAAGCGGCGCAGAAGGTTCGCCAGATGGCTGCCGTAGACCCCGCGATAGTAGTGCAACTCATCGATCACGACATAGCGGAGGTTCTCGAACGCCTTGGCCCATTTGGTGTGGTGCGGAAGGACGCCGGAGTGAAGCATATCCGGATTGGTAAAGACGACGTTGGCGCGCTCGCGGATGGCCCGGCGTGCATCTTGAGGCGTATCGCCGTCATAAGTGAAAGCGCGAAGATCGCTGCCCATGGCGTCGACGGCCTTCTGAAACTCCACCAACTGATCGCCGGCCAGAGCCTTGGTGGGGAACAGGTACATCGCGCGGGCATTGGGATCGGCCAACAGCCCGTTCAGCACCGGAAGGTTGTAGCACAGAGTCTTGCCGCTGGCCGTGGGCGTGACGATCACGGTGTTGCGGCCAGATGCCGCGTGCGAGAAAGCCTCGGCTTGGTGCGTGTAAAGACGGTCGATTCCTCGGGTGACCAAGGCTTTCCGCAGAGCCGGCGCCAAGATCTCGGGAAACTCGGCGAATTCGCCCGGTCGGGCAACCTGGCGGCGAACGGCCCGAACCGGAGAATCCGGATCGGCCATCCATTGCTGGAAGCGCTCAATCGCTCCGGAGAGTCCGCTTTGCCGCGCGAGGATTCTTTCTTGGGCCGGTTCGGGGAAACCGAGCGTGAGGTTCATTCTTCGCCCTTTCTTCGCTAGTCTAGCGCAGGGCGAACCGAAAAACTAGGCGCTGTCGCGCAGAAACTCGTAGCGCTCCAAGGTGGCCGCAAACGACGACTCGGCGTCTCCGCGGAGTAGCTTGCCGACGCAACGCAAACGAACGTCTTTGCGAGCCCCAGGGGCGCGCGGCAGCGTAATCAGGTATTCGATCGATTCGCCCAGGGGAAGCTTACCTTCCGCAGTAAAGAACACGCCGGCCGAACTGAGGTTCTTGGTCTCTCCGCGCACGGAAATCGGTGATCCGTTGCGGACCACTTCGAACGGTAAGTGGAGTTCGAAGCGCTGGTGCTTTCTCTGTTCGATCATGATCTTCATCGACTTTACGGCTAAGAGTCTCTAAGGTCAATAGCCGATCGGCTCGGCTAAGGGCTTTCTGTATTAGTACTTCTGCGGTTTAGGTCCAGAGGTTTTGGCAAACCGCTGTTCAAAAGGGAGTGTGGGAAAATGAAGATCCCTTGTTAAAAAGCATCACCGTGCACGGGGCACGGCAGCACAATCTTAAGAACATCGACGTCGAAATCCCGCGTAATACCTTCACGGTGATCACGGGCTTGAGCGGCTCAGGCAAGTCTTCCCTGGCGTTCGACACCATCTATGCGGAAGGCCAGCGGCGCTATGTGGAGACGCTGTCGCCCTACGCGCGCCAGTTTCTGGACCAGATGGAACGCCCGGAAGTAGACTCCATCGACGGTCTAAGCCCGGCCATCTCGATCGAGCAAAAAACCACCAGCCGCAGTCCTCGTTCGACGGTGGGAACTATTACAGAGATATACGACTACCTTCGCGTCTTATATGCCGCTATCGGAATACCGCATTGCCCTAACTGCGGCATCGAAATATCGCGTCAGTCCACCGATCAGATCCTAGAGCAGGTGCTAGCGCTGGGGTCTCAAGAGCGTGTGATGATCCTGGCACCGATCGTCCGCGGCCGCAAAGGCGAGTACAAGAAGGAACTGGATAAGCTCGCGCGGCAAGGGTTCGTGCGCGCGCGGATCGACGGGGTGTTGCGCCAGCTTGACGAAGAGATAACGCTGGACCGGCGCAAGAATCACACCATCGAAGTGGTGGTGGACCGGTTGCTGATCAAGCCGGAAATCGAGAAGCGCCTGGAAGCATCCATCGTGACCGCGACCAAGCTGGCCGGCGGCTTGGTGCTGGTCGCGGTGGTCAACGGTCCAGAGCGGCTGTATTCCAGTAAGCTCGCGTGCCCGGATTGCGGATCGAGCGTGCCGCAACTGGAGCCCCGATCGTTTTCGTTCAACAGCCCGTTTGGGGCGTGTGAAACCTGTAACGGACTGGGAAATCGCTGGACCTTCGATCCGGTGAAGGTGATCGTGGATCCTTCGCGACCTTTAATGGACGGCGGGCTTGGCCCCGGCGGCGGGCATAGCTACGTGCTCCATGCCATCAATGCGCTGGCCACACAGCTGAAGATCCCGATCCAGAAACCGTTCGAAGATCTTACGCACAAGCAGCAGACAGCCCTACTGGAAGGAATTCCCGGAAAGCCCGGCGTCCTCAGTATTCTGGACAAGTTCTATAAGAAAGAAATCGCGAGCGAAGCCTATCACGATTGGTTCATGGGCTACATGTCGCCGCACACCTGCGCGGACTGCGGCGGCCACCGCCTGAAACCGTCCAGCCTTGCGGTCAAGGTGAAGGATCGAACCATTGGCGAGCTGACCCGGATGTCCATCCGTCAGGCGCTCGATGCGGTGAAAGGCTGGAGTTTCACCGGGCGCGAGAAGCTCATCGGCGGCAGGCCAGCGGATGAGATCCGCGACCGGCTGGAGTTCCTGATGGAAGTGGGTCTGGAATACCTGAGCCTGGAGCGTTCCGCGGCAACACTCTCCGGCGGGGAAGCGCAGCGCATCCGCCTGGCCACGCAGATCGGCTCACGATTGCGCGGCGTGCTGTATGTCCTGGACGAACCGTCGATAGGCCTGCATCCGCGCGACAACGATCGGCTGCTGAATTCGCTAAGCAAATTGCGCGACCTGGGGAATACGGTTCTGGTGGTGGAGCACGACGCCGACACCATCGAGCGCGCCGATTACGTGATCGATCTGGGACCGGGCGCGGGACGACTGGGCGGCGAGCTGGTGGCGCAAGGTACGCCGGCCGAGATCGCCAGGAACCCGAATTCACTCACCGGCCAGTACCTTACGGGAACGCGCGTCATCAGCACACCCGACAAGCGCCGCAAGAGCAGCGCCGGAAGCGTGATCATCAAGGGCGCGACGGAACACAATCTGCGCAATATCGACGTGGAGTTTCCGCTAGGCCTGTTCATTCTGGTGACGGGCGTCTCGGGAAGCGGGAAGTCGACGCTGATCAATGACATCCTGTATCGGGCCGCAGCCAAAGTTGTCTACGGATCCCGCGCCGAGC
>Ga0207712_10002453_pt1 | contig 11962 bp, 5 predicted proteins | sample KBSS44metaG_FD_184402 | JGI IMG/M metagenome (GOLD analysis project Ga0207712, IMG submission 184402) | Switchgrass rhizosphere microbial communities from Kellogg Biological Station, Michigan, USA - KBS S4-4 metaG (SPAdes) (version 2) | ecosystem: Host-associated > Plants > Roots > Rhizosphere >... | reverse complement strand
CCAGCCAGTCCGTCCGTCGAATTGCCCCACACTGAAACCAACTTCAGAAATATGACCGCTTTCTCGGAGCCATGTGCAAGCTCTGTCACCGTCGAGCTCGACACGCGCGAGCGCATCCTCGACAAAAACAACCTCATGAGCATCAACTACCTCGAACGCGGGCTGCGCGTCTCGCGCTCGGTGGCGCGCATTCGCATCCGTTCCGCGCAAGGCCAAACTCTCGGCTTCGGCACAGGTTTCATGGTCTCGCCGCGACTGCTCATGACCAACAATCACGTGCTAGAGACTGCCAACGCCGCCGCGTTCAGCCTCGCCGAGTTCAACTTTCAGGACGATCTCAGCGGCCGGCTGCTGCCCACTTCAGTCTTCGAACTCGATCCCAATGTCTTCTTCATCACCGACGAAGCGCTCGACTTCACGCTCGTCGCCGTGAAGGAAAAGGCACGCGACACAAACGGCGACTTGGGCGAATTGCGATTCTTTGGCTGGAACAAGCTTATCGAAGACGAAGGCAAAGCGATTCTCGGCGAGTATATGAACATCATTCAACACCCGAATGGTGAACCGAAACAACTCGCATTACGTGACAATCAGTTCGTCGATCTGCTCGAGAACTTCCTCCACTACAAGACCGACACCGCCCCCGGCTCGTCCGGTTCGCCGGTCTTCAACGATCAGTGGGAGATTATCGGACTGCATCATTCCGGCGTTCCGCTTCGTGACGCCAACGGAAGGATTCTGACGAGGGGCGGCGACCCGTGGCAGCCCGCGATGGGTGAGTTCAAGATTCAATGGATCGCAAACGAAGGGATTCGCGTCAGCCGTCTGATCAAGCACATCAAACAAGTTGCGCTCAATGATGGTCAGCGTCGCATGCGCACCGATCTTATCGAAAAAGAACCACCGCTTGCGGCATCTAGAACCGAGTTCAGCGATCAACCCGCGGCTTCCACGCCGACACCATCACGTCAAGCTCCCGTCTTCTCTTCACAACCACGAATTCAAAACGGAAATGCTATTTGGACTCTGCCTCTCGAGGTAAGTGTTCGACTGGGAGCTGACTACATAGAGGCGCCACCCGTCAGCCCAACGCCGGGTACCAGTGACAAAGTAACAACCAACGGCAACGGTTCCGGACCCGCCGCCACCGCTCCAGTCGCTTCCCCGCCGGATCCGACGACGAACAGCGAGCTGGCCGACGCGCTCGCGGAAGTCCGACGCGCCAGCACAAAGAAGTACTACGACGCCGCGCAGGATAAAACCGACCGAACGCAGTATTACGCCGACGTTCCAAACAATCTAACGCCGGCCGAGTTTTACAAACGCCTCCACAAACTGCTCGAAAAAACACACACTACTCAGCCCAGGTACAAACCAACCACACAGGTCTATCCGTGGGTGGATCTACAACCAAACCTCAAACTGCGCAGTATCTACTCGGGCATAGAGTTCGATCCGGAAGTGGTCATTCAGGAAGACTTCCGCATCGACCAGGTACGTGCTGAGCGCTTCCAGGAAAAAATGATGACCGAGTCGTTCGTCGGTGCGGAACGAATCGAGCAGGAACTGAATTTGCTCGAAGCAATGTTGCCTTACAACTGCGAGCACGTCGTGCCGCAGTCGTGGTTCGAAAAACGCGAACCGATGCGCGGTGACATTCATCATCTCTTCGCGTGTGAGTCAGGTTGCAACAGTTTCCGCGGCAACACTCCTTACTTCGACTTCAGCGATTTCAATGAAGTAGTGCGCGACAAATGCGGCAAGCGAGAAGAGAACAAGTTTGAGCCAACAGCGGGCAAGGGCACCGTCGCACGCGCTGTGCTCTACTTTCTGCTGCGCTACCCGGGCGAGATTAATCGTACTAATGCGGAATACAAGCCTGACCGCATCGCCACTCTGCTCAGTGGCATAAGGAAGATAAAGTCACTGACCACGAGCGTCATCGCAACCAGGCAATCTTCAAGGTGCAGGGCAATCGCAATCCGCTCATCGATCATCCCGAGTGGGCGGAGCAAATCGACTTCTTAAAAGGTCTCGGTTAAGGCTTTCTTTGCAACCTCGGTTTTCTCTGTGTCTCTGTGGTGTGTTTTTGCTCGAATTCATCAACCACGGAGACACAGAGAACACCGAGGTTGCACAGAGAAGAGGCCTTTGTGAGTTATTTACTTACGACGCGGAAGGAATAACTCGCAACTCTCTCGAACGTATTGTCCGGCTGTTTTCCCGACAAGGTGACGACGTAATCTCCAGCCCTTAATTCTCTTGCAGACAACACAGGCAGGTTAACCCGATCGTGTGAACCACTCGCAATCTTGAAGTCCATCGACTTCACTGCACGACCTTCAGCACTCTCGATCACAACCCGGTATTCTTCGCGTGAAGATTCAGCTTCAAGACCGAGTCTCAACCTGATCGACTTCGCGTTCTTCGATACCCTGAGCGTGTTGCCGGCGCCGCCTCTCGTTGCGCCCGGATTTACATCGAAAACAACGTTCTCAGGGGTAGATGATTCATTTCTAACGTCAACCGCGTACGTGCCGCCGCTGTCGATGTTTGCGTTGCGTTTGCCTGGCTCCGGAGCGGCTTTTGTATTCTGGTTTCCCGTAACCGCCAGGCGATCCTGCAGATCCTTTAGTTGCGCCAGCGTCTCCGTGTTCTTTAACTTCTCAGCCTCAGCAGCTCGTTGTAGCGCCTCCGCTTGTTGACTGAGTCTCGTGTGCTGCTCGCGCAACTCAACCAACTCACGATTCAGCCGCGACCGTTCCACAAGCAACCACGGGAAACCAACCAACACAGCAATCGCCAGCGCCGCAAACGCCACTCGCAAACCTGCCGTGTTGCCGAAGATTGAAGCGAAGAAACCCGGAGCGGGAGTTGTGACTGGAGTTGCTGCCGGCGCAGTTTGTGGGACGGTTACAAAGGCCCGTGCAAAGCAAACACGTTCCCGGCCGGCGGAAGAATTCATGAAGCGCTGTTCGAATTGCCGGCGTTCGCTGTCAGTGAGCTCACCACGAGCATAAGCGTCGATGAGGTCGTCTTCGGCCGCGATCATTTGCTGAAAAGCATCGTCGTCCGCGAAAAACTCCGCTTCGAGCCGCTCGCGCTCAGCCTCAGTTCCCACACCGAGCAGAAATCGGGTACGTTGCGCCGCTTCTTGTATTTCACCCGCCAAAGATCTACCTCCACCCCCACTTCTACTATATGTGTATAAAACAGAAAATCGGTTTCACGAACACGACACCCCCAAACACTCCCGCACGCATGCTTCCAAATTGACACGCTTCCGATGCGCCTTTATCCGCAACGCATTAGGTGAGATACCAAACCGGGCGGCAAGTTTCTTGCGATGTTCGATTTTATTACCCTTTTCGAACTGGTAATACTCGAGGATGGTTTCGCGGTCCTCGTCACTGAGATATCCCAAACAACGTTCCAGGCACGTGCGCCGCTCGGCGACTTCCGGATCCTCTTCCTCCACAGGTTTCGCCTCGAGATCTGAAGCTTCATCAAGCCCCTGCTTCCGACTCCTGAGCTTCAAGCCCTCGGCATAAACCATCTTTGCCACACCGTAAATGTAACCGTTCAGGTTGTAGACGTTTTCGCCTTCCTCGATACGCCGTGCAACCCGGTTGAGCGTCTCATCAGCTTCGGCGTCGGAAGAGTCAGATCCACGCCACTGGAAATATTTCAGCAGTTTAAGCCGGACAGACTCATACTTTTCACCTGCGCGGTCGCGGTCTCTGTCGAGTCTGGCGAGAAAGCTGTCGAACGCCTCTTTCGTCAGAACCCACTCTTTTTTAGTTGGGGTCGTCGGGAATTCCACCTATTGTGAATGCTCCGCAAGAGATCAGGGTCATGCCGCCGGAAGGACTCAACGCGCGCCAAGTCTGGACGCGCGCTCGGGGGCAATTCTCTCTGTTTTTCAGTGGAAAGGAAAGCGGACAAGGGTTAGTAGTAATGGTTAAGTTTGAAATTACGCCGAAGGCGTATTTGCAAAGAACATTTACCGCCACTCACCCTGCAACGTGAAGGCGGCCCAGTAGTAAGGTGAGGACCATTGGCTTTGTTTTGACATGCGCAGTTGGGCCACGCGCAGCGCCTCAGCCGGCCGTTTGCCCTCAGTCAGCATGGCGGAGTAAAACTCGCGCATGAAATCGGCAGTCGCCGCATCGTCAACCTGCCAGAGACTGGCGACCACGCGCGGCGCTCCCGCGTACATGAAACCACGCGTCAAACCAACCAATCCTTCGCCTCGCACGTCTTTGCCGAGCGCTGTTTGACACGCACTCAGCACGACGAGATCGGCAGACAACTTCAGGTTGTAAACGTCGTGCAGTTGTAAAAATCCATCCTGACTCTGACCCAACTCATTAAAGCGAGACAAGAAGACGCCCGAAAGTTCCGGATGCTTACTGTTGAGCAGACCATGCGTGGCGAAGTGAACGTAGCGATACTGCGAAAGCTCAGAACTGAGAGCGGTGGCCCTGCTCGCACGAAAACCTACCGCCAGCATGCCTTCGCCTGTGGGAACTAACGCCATGATCGCTTCTGCTTCGCGACCGGAAAACGGTAGACGCGCAATGCCTTCGTTTAGACCATCGAAATCTCTGAGCGCGCGTTGGTCGCGTGGGGTTTGATCGATAGATAGCGTTTTGTTTTTCGCAAGGTCACCGCGACGATTCCTCAGCGCCGCCAGCCGTTGATCGTCCTTGTCAAAAACCGGATCTGCGAGGATAGCAACGGATTTAGGAGCGCGCGGACGAGTCCGAAGATCTTCACGCATCAACGCCAACACCGAGGCGGATGGCAAACTGACGATCTCATAATCGGCGACCAATGGTCTGGATGTTGACGAAGGAGCCGGCAACGCCGCGAACGGCACATACTGCAAAGCGCCATCAGCAACGATTACCAGTCGCTTCTGCCGTAGATCCCTGGCTACAGGGCTCAGCAGCTTCGCGCTCAAATCGCGCGACGACTCGACGTATTGAGCGTCGTCTTTTGCTATTCGCACTCGTCGTTGCGCCGGTGTTTCGTTCTCCCGCCGTTGATTGCGAGAAGTTAAGCTCGTGTAGAGGCGGCGCGCTGAGTCTTCAATCTGAGCCCGCGCCGGCAATTCGAAACTCTTCATCGAATCAGCGGTTACCAGCCATACGTAGCTCCGCTCCTCACCGAGGGCGTAGGCCAGCAGGGCCGTGTCCGCGTCGACGACCTGCTGCTGTATTTCCCTGAGCGTGAGTGGCGACGGTTGGACCAGTGCCGCGTAGCGCGGGCTCGTCGCCCTGATCTGTCCCTGCACCTGCTGGAGCTCCGTTGACAGATCACTCAGCTCCTTTTCGGCTCGGTCGAGTTCTTCGGCGGGTGCCTTCGCAACAGCCAACTGGATACGACGTTCCGTTTTTGCGCGGAGCCGTCTTTGCAAATCGAGTTCGCGTTGCAAGAGCTTTTCATCTACTCCCTGCCGGATATCGGTGCCGTACTCCTTGAGCGTTTCAAGCAGCGACCGTGCATGCCCGCGTTCGTTCGCCTCAAACGCCGATACATCGAATTTTTCTGAAGGCCGTTGCTGGTGCAGCCGCATCAGCAGATCGACGTAAAACTCGTATTGCTCGTGAACGGTAGCGAAATAGGTGGCGCGCATCTCCTGCGCCCCTACATTCGCGCGAAACTTGTCGCTAGCCTGCAACGCTTCCTCGACGCGCGCACGAGCGACATCGAGATTGCCACGATCGCGCTCTGCTCTCGCGATCTTGTAAAGCGCGAGCGACGCCGCCCTGAGATCGTTAACTTTCCGGCTGAGCGCAAGCGCCTCGGTGTAGTGCTCGATGGCTCCGACTCGATCTCCTTTCGTCCAAAGAACCTGGCCCAAATCACTGAGAGTGTAGGCCTGTTCACGACGGTCGCCGCTGAGTCGATTCAACTCGAGCGCTGCCTTGTAGTTGGTGAGCGCGTGATCGAAGTCTCCCAGAGAATTAAATGCTTTTCCGATATAGCCCAGCGCATACGACTGCATCAGACGATTTGAAAGCTCTTTGCTGATTGAGTACACGAGCCGAAATTGCTCCAGAGCTTGTTCCGTGTTGCCCGTCTCGTCGTAAATCCTGCCAATGTTGAGTCGTATTGCACATTCACCCTCTCGATGCCCAAGCGCTATGAAAATGGGGAGATTTTGACGCCAGAGTTCCACCGCTCGTTCACGCTCGCCGACCTGGTAATAAAGGTAAGCCAAGCCATTGAGGGTCATTCCTTCGTGGAAGCGATCACGTGTTTGGCGGTAGAACTGCAAGGCCCCGTCATACAAAGGAATCGCCTTCTGTGGCTCACCAGCCAACATATACTGCTGCGCTAGCGCACCCGCAGCGTTGGCTTCTACCGACCGGTCGTTGGTCGTTTGTGCAAGATCAAGCGCTCGCTTGAAAGCTGCGAGCGCCTGTTCGATCTCGCCTTGAATTGAATAGTCGTAGCCGACGCCGATCTGTGCCTCAGTTACTCCTTTTGTGTCTCGAAGTTGCTCCCAGATCTCTGAGGCGCGTTTGTGATGGGCGAGTGCCTGGTTGAAATCTGCGAGTGAGTAATAAACCTCCGCAACTACATAGGACGACCGCGCTTCTCCAGGCTGATCTTTGAGCGAGCTGCTGAGAGAAAGCGCCTGCTGCGCGAAATGGAGTGCCTGCTGATTGTTACCGAGGAAGTTATGCAGCTCACCGATGAGCATTAGCGTCCGGGCTTCGCCATATCGATCACCGGCAGCACGCCAGAGCGGAAGCGCTGCTTCATACTTCTTTATCGCCGCCTGACTACCCGAGGCAGTAGTTTGTTTTCGGAGGCTTTCACCCTCAGCGAACAGCTTCTCTGCGGCGAGCTTTTCTTTCGAGACGCCCTGCTGACCCTTGGCGATGCCGGCCGGCACAAACTGAATCGATAAGAGTATCGCAGCTACACCTAACCACGAAGGCACGCACAAAAACACTAAGCCACGAAGTAACTCACGAAAACTCCGTGTCCTAGTGTCTCTGTGGTTCGAACGAGCGAAACTGCCTGAATGTCGAGGCATACATCGGCCTCATCCACCGAACGACTTACTTACCAGACTTCTTACCGCCCTTCTTGGTGCCAACCCCTGATTTCTTCCCGCCTTTCTTGCCGCCACCCCCCATGAAAGGCGGCCCGGTTTTCATGGTTTTTGCTTTCTTGGGTTTCTTCGATTTCTTAGCTGCCATAGTTAGCTCCTTTTAAGTAAGTAACAGATCAAGCCGTGGCCGCACTTTGATGCTGGCCGTCATCACGAAAGCTACGTTCAACCTTACTTATGCTGTCGACGTAAGTGTTCAGAAAATCGAGCCATGTAGGACCTTGCCCGTTGTCCGACGCGGGACGAGTAAATTGAAGCGTGCGATACCTGACATCGTTAACGCCGCCCCATGGAAAATAGATCGCCAATCCGTACGAGAACTGCATCGCGTCGCCATTAAACTGCGAGGCGATGACAAAGTTACGCCGTTCCTCAGAACCGATGCCGTCCATAATGGATTGGCACAAATTGCAGATCTCCTGGTTGGTGCAGTTCTCTTTCAGCATGTAACAGAAGTCATACAAGTCAAAAAACTGATCTTCGTCGTAGCGTTGCGTTTGAAAGTGAGAACCAAGCACGGCATTCAACGTGTTCTTATCGCCGCCTTCGATCTGTGCTTTCAAAACCCGGGCGAGAGCATCGATGTTCGTTCGTAACTGATCGGCTTTCGTGAGATCGAACGCCGAGAGTTGCACGGGTAACTCGTCGTTCGTGACGTAAAAAGTCTTGAACATGTCAACAACCGTACGACAAACCTCTTCCGGCTCGACCTTGGGATTCTCAATCAGAAAAGGAATGACCTTATCGAACGGAAGGCTCGTGTCGGGGATAAGGCTCTCCGATGCGATCATGTAATGCACTCCGTGACGCAGCTCATAACACATCTCAAACATTCCCATCAGACAAGCAACCATGCCGAGGACGTGAATCTTGCCACCCTCGATCTTGTCCGACACTGACTCGAGAATCTCCTTCAATTCCATATTCGAAATGGCGTGGCTGGCTTGATCGTCAGGACAAATAATGAAAAACGGTTTCCCCCGCTGAGTTTCGTCAGGGTCCTTTCTCCGTCGCGAGAAACGCTCATCGCGCCTGCGGACGACAGCGTCGCGCACGCGCCGATCAACATTCTGCACGGGCACGGCAACTGGAACTTCAAACGAATCCAGTGCGCGACCGTGGCCCCACAACAAAAGCATGTAGCGTTCGGCAGGATGAAATTCGATGCACCAATGCAGAAAGTATTTCAAAACCTCGGGACGCGTCTCTCCCCATTGGGCGTCTACGTCTTCTTCTAACGGACGATCGGGCGTGATGCGATAGCGCTTCGTTGGACCTTCGCTGTCTTTGAGATCGGCTTGGACAATTACGGTGACGTCTTTACTGGACCCGGCTTTCTTAATCTCATGGAGATCAGCCAAAGCCTGGTCGCTGAGATTATTGTCGCCGACCATAAAAATCATGACGGTCCAGTCGACTTTGGGCGCCGGGACTCTTGGCGTCTTTGTGGCCGTGGCTTCGGCAGGGACACTGGTATCGGTAGGGGTTGTTCTTTCTGAAGTACTCATTGTTCAAGCTCCTTCGTGGGATCGGGCTACGAGCTTGCTGCGGCGGTGCTACTCTACTACCACACTTACTTTTCGCACGACTCTAATACCAAACAGTGAAATGTCAAAGAGAATTCCTGTAAACTTTCAGACTTCACAAATGAATGAGGTTAATGAGAAAAGTATTTCTAAAGGCTCCCTACCCAAAAGTACTTCTTAGTTTGTTTTGTGCTTTTTGTGCCTTTTGTGTACAGTTCGTGTCGTTGATCTACTCCCCGTAGTTCTGCAAGCTCAGGCCCACTCGAAATTTCACCGAAAGATTTAAAACAATGAACTCACCCGTACGTGTAATGAAGACCATGAAATCTCTAAGTCTCCTGATCCTCGTGGCCATGGGCCTGGGCCTGGCGGCGGTTTTTGCGCCGAAGTCGACTGGGGTTTCGGTGGAGTCGCCCAATATCCCCCACACGCAAAACACGGAAGCGGCGCGAGCTGAGTTCGGGCAGTTGCCGTTGAGTTTTGAAGTCAACCAGGGACAGGCTGACTCGCGCGTCCGGTTTCTTGCTCGCGGTAAGGGCTATGGGATTTTCCTGACCGACAATGGCGCAGCGTTCTCACTCGGCGGATCTGCGCTGCACATGCGCCTTAAAGATGCTGCAACGTCACCCCGAATTACCGGCGTCGCTCAACTGCCCGGCAAGGTGAATTATCTCGTCGGCAATAAATCCTCCGACTGGCGCACGAGCATTCCAACCTACGAGCGAGTTCGTTACGAGCAGATCTACAACGGCATCGATCTGATCTATTACGGGAATCAGCGACAACTCGAGTACGACTTCGTGATCGCACCGGGCGCGAGTTTCAAGCAGATCAGATTAGCGTTCGAGGGCGCTGACAAACTGAAGCTAAACCGCAGCGGCGATCTGATTCTCAAATCCGGCGCGCAAACAATCACTTTGCTGCGTCCGAAGGCTTATCAAGACATCGATAACAAGCGACGCGAAGTGTCTGTCAGATACTCGCTAAAACCGCGCGGTGAAGTGGCATTCAAGGTCGGCAACTACGACAAGTCTCAACCACTCGTCATCGATCCATTGTTGGTCTATTCAACCTTCCTCGGCGGCAGCGGTCAGGACACAGGCAACGGCATCGCAGTCGATTCATCAGGCAACGTCTACATCGCCGGCCAAACCGTTTCACTCGACTTCCCAACCACCCTGCCTTTAGTAGCAGCATACGGCGGTAATACAGACGCTTTCGTCGCCAAGCTGAACGCCAACGGCTCGGCCCTCGTCTATTCGACTTTCCTGGGTGGAAACCTCAACGACGTCGCCAGGAGCATCGCAGTCGATAACGCCGGCAATGCTTATGTAACGGGCGAAACCAACTCCGGTAATTTTCCGGTTCTCAACGCATTGCATCCTACCTTGTCTGGTAATCCCAGTGACGCATTTGTCGCTGAGTTGAATAGCACGGGCTCGGCCCTGGTCTACTCCACATACCTCGGCGGTCACAGTGATGACAGTGGAAACTCAATCGCGATTGACAATTCCGGCAACGCCTACGTAGCAGGCTCCACCTTGTCGACTGACTTCCCGACTACAAATCCGGTTCGAGCAAATCGCTCCGGTCATTCCATCTTCAAGTCAACCAACGCCGCGGGCAATTGGGCGCCGAGCGATTCAGGTTTGGCGGCTTCCTTAATCTTTGACCTCGCGTTTCAACCAGGTAACTCGTCAACTATCTACGCCGCCACTGATACAGGCTTGTTCAAATCAACTGACAGCGGTGCAAACTGGAGTCTCCTGCCTGCCTCGCCGCCTTTTGTTCTTTTCAAACTCGCAGTCGATCCGGTGAATCCGGCAATCATTTATATAGCAACGAATGGAGGAGTGTTTAAGAGTACTGACGGTGGCAATAGCTTTACGCTCAGCAACAATGGGATTGGCTCATCCGTGCGAACGATATCGGTCAATCCGGTTACGCCCACCATTCTCTATGCCGCCGGCGGCGGCCCGTATTTTAAGTCTGTCGATGGCGGCGCAAACTGGACTCCGAATTTCCCCGGTCTGGCGTCGAGCGTCGACAGCGTGGTTATCGACTCGAACACACCGACTACGCTCTATGCAGACACAAACCGCGGGATTTTAAGGAGTACGGATTCGGGCGCCAATTGGACGGAGCTGAATACGGGCATTCCGAATTTTCTTTCAGTCAATAGCATTACGGCCGATCCGGCCCATAACATCATCTACGCAGCGACATCATTCGGCGTTAGGAAGAGTGTAAATGGTGGCGATACCTGGACCGACATAGGTAACTTGAGTTTCGGTATTTCAACTGTCGCTTTTGACCCGACAAACGCGTCAGCGCTTTACGCGGCCACCGCTGTTCAGATTCTGAAAAGCACTGACGGTGGCAATAGTTGGAACGGGAGCAACACCGGATATCCAGGCACGCGAATCTCTTCTTTAGTCCTCAACCCGGCGCAACCGTCAACTCTGTTCATCGGCACAACGAGCACCTCTGACGCTTTCGTAACCAAGTTGAGTGCTGGAGGAGCTTCACAGATCTATTCGACCTACCTGGGCGGCAATCTTCTGGACCAGGGAAACGGTATCGCACTGGACGCATCGGGCAACGCCTACGTCACCGGCTTTACCAGCTCGTTTGACTTTCCTACGGCGAGCGCCCTTCAGGCGAATAGAGGAGACACCTTTAGTGCGTCCGGCGACGCGTTCATAACCAAGCTCAACCCGAGTGGGTCAGCCCTCGTGTATTCAACCTATCTGGGCGCAGACTTTAACGACTCAGGCAGCGCGATCGCGGTAGACACAAACGGCAATGCTTACGTTTGTGGCAGCACCGGCTCGCAGTTCTTTCCAACCGTAAACGCTTTCCAATCGCACAACGCAAGTCTCTTTAACGATGCGTTTGTGACAAAGATAAACACGGCGGGTTCTGCGCTGATCTACTCCACGTATCTCGGAGGCGTCAACAGCGATGATTGTCTTGGGATCACGATCGACGCAGCAGGAAGCGCGTACATCACAGGAAATACCGGCTCACACGACTTCCCAACGGTTGCGCCCGTGCAAGCCGCTCTAAATGGACCGTTCAACGACGCATTCATAACGAAGCTCGCTCCCAGTGGCTCGAGCTTGGTCCAGTCTACATTCCTCGGCGGCACAAACCACGACGGAGGACGCGGCATAGTCCTCAACTCTTCACAGAACGTCTACGTTGTCGGCGCCACCAGCTCCATAGACTTTCCGGTGCAGAACCCGCTACAGCCAAGTTTCGGCGGTGGCTCGGACGTTTTCATTGCAAAGCTGGCTCCGGC
>Ga0207712_10002445_pt1 | contig 11992 bp, 7 predicted proteins | sample KBSS44metaG_FD_184402 | JGI IMG/M metagenome (GOLD analysis project Ga0207712, IMG submission 184402) | Switchgrass rhizosphere microbial communities from Kellogg Biological Station, Michigan, USA - KBS S4-4 metaG (SPAdes) (version 2) | ecosystem: Host-associated > Plants > Roots > Rhizosphere >... | reverse complement strand
GCCGCCTCCGGTCAGCTTCTTCGAGTGCACGTTTTAATTCGTCATCATTGCGCCCCTTTGTCCGCGTCAAGCTGCGGATTCCATCCGTCAAGACAAAGCTTATGCCCCGTTTTCTGAGCGCGCTTATAACATCGTCCTTCGATGCAGGGCTCTTCTCGACTGCGTAGAGCATCTTGACGTACTCGGCTTGCGAAAGCGGGCCCGTCTGTGCCGTTATGAACTGTGAAGCGAATAGAATTATTGCAAGAAAAAGAAGCTTTTTCATTCGATTTAAAGATGCCTGCGACCCTTCTTTCGTTGGCTTTGAGTATAGCCCCACAGTCCCGTATCAGACGTCACTGTCGGGACTGCCGCTTCGACAAAACAAAAAAGCGGAGAAGAATCCCCGCTTCATATATTCACAATGAATTAAGACAAGAAAAATTAGTTAACCCATTCCTCTTCGTAATTTAACTGCCAATGCCTGGTCACCCATTTTTGCGCCGCTGTCAGAGCAGTCAGTTTCCATTTCTTCAAGTTTTCCAAAACGGTAAGTGCTGCCAAAGGCTTGCTCGGATCGCGTTCAACCCTTATTACGCGAGTTGAAACTTCGATTATAGGTTTGTCTTCTTCCATGATCCTTAACTTGACCTGACTTCCGACCGGCGGCAGGGTTTCCAGATTGACCAGAGTGCTGTTTTCACCCAGATTCTCGGTCATCCCATCGACCTTTACCGTTTTTCCACTTTCCGCGTCCACCCAGCTTGCCTGAACAGGCATATTCGCTAAAATGCGATGATGCAATGGCGATTTATATGATGATTCAGAATATTCTACGTGTGCCATTTTTAATTATGTCCCCCTTTTTCGACCTTATTTTACCCTTCAAACATCCTGCCGCCGACCTTTCGGCCGCAAGTAAGCCGCAAACTTAAACCATATTTACAAAAAAGTCAAGTATCAAAAAAGCCCGCAAGTCATTATTTTTCAATAATTTTTTGGAAGGCCGATGTTTATTGCATTTTGTAACATATTTTCTTACAGATCCTGACATCGCCGCCAACTTTTGCGGGAACAAACATGTTCTCGACCCTCGCCAAATTTGCCCTCGCTGCGGTTGGCAATCGGCAAGTTTACGGCTATGATTTACCCGTAAATCAACGGACATTCGGGAACCTGTATTTGAGATCATTCTTGAGCTTAAAACCTTAAGGGTTAAGCTTCTGTTAAGTCGCTTAGAGTTCGGCTTTTCCAAAGCGCTCAAAGGGTTGAAAATAATCGATAAGGGAACTCAATTTGCCTGATTAATATCAGTTCCTTTTCACCTTCGCAGCACAGCAGGATAACGATCGGCGATTACGCCCCTCCGACAATGCTAAAGGTCTGTTAAGGAAGTATTTAATGGATTGTTCGTAACGGTAATACCAATTCTGTTGTCGAAAACATCGTTTGCCGGGCCCATTACTCGTCCGAAAAACGAAAGAAATATCCGAAATTCAAAAATGTTCTTATTAGAAACTCTCTTCGCAAAAAAATTTTGCAATTAAATTTCAATTAAAAAGTGTAAATGAGGTCAAGAAAACCTATGAGAAAGAATCTTTCATTTTCGATCCTGGCGTCTGCCGCCCTTTGCCTCCTCTTTGGCATCGGCCAGGTATTTGCCCAGGCAACGACTACCGGCGGTATCAGCGGTCAGGTCAAGGACCCGCAGTCCGCGAGCATACCCAATGCGACCGTCAAGGTTACCAATCTTGGAACCAACGCAGTAGTCACCGTTACTTCCGATAGTGACGGCGGGTACCGCGTAACTAACCTGCAGCCGGGAACCTACTCGGTTGAGGTAAACGCCAGCGGCTTTGGACCAGCAAAAGCAGATAACATCGTCGTCGAGGTCGGCCGCTCAACAAACGTTGACATCCCGCTGGCCCTTGGAACCGCAACCGCTGAAGTACAGGTAACCTCGGAAGCTCCAGTCGTCAATACAAATGACAACGCCAACTCAACCAACATCAATCAGACTTCAATCAATGAACTGCCGATCAATGGTCGTCGTTGGTCGAACTTTGCGCTGCTCACGCCTGCGACGGTCCCCGACGGCACCTTCGGTTTGATCAGCTTTCGAGGAATTTCCGGCTTGCTCAATAATAATACGATTGACGGCGGCGACAATAACCAGGCATTCTTCTCTGAAGAACGTGGCCGTACTCGTATTAATTACGTGATAAGCCAGTCGGCGATTCGCGAGTTTCAGGTAAATACATCAAACTACTCCGCAGAATACGGACGTTCGGCTGGCGGCGTGACAAACGCCGTTACAAAAAGCGGCACGAATGAATTTCACGGCGATGCCTTTTATTACAATCGTAACAATCGAAACGGAGCGCGTAATCCGCTTGCATTCAGGACGCAGTTAGTAAGTGGTGTTCCTACGCGATTTCCGGCAAAACCGATAGACCTACGCCAACAATGGGGCGGAACGATTGGGGGTCCGATCGTTAAGGATAAATTATTCTTCTTCTTTAGCTATGACCAACAGAAAAGGAATTTCCCAGGGTTAAGCGTGTTCGATAGTGCGACCTTCCCAAGCCTATCAACTGCAGAGCGTAATGCGCTTCTGGCGAAAGGACTTACTGGCACTCAAATCGACAACACTCTGGCTTTTCTGACGTCTACATCTGGTGAGACTCCGCGCAAGGGTGATCAGACGTTGTTCCTGCCAAAAGTTGACTGGCATATCAATGACAGTAATTTGTTTACCGTTAGCTATAACAGAATGCGTTGGGATTCGCCCAATGGTGTTCAGACGCAACCGACGGTTACTCGTGGCAGATCAAGCTACGGCAACGATTTGGTAAGCGTTGATTCTTTTAATGCTCGCCTTCAGTCATCAATAACCGCAAACATTTTGAACGAATTCCGCTTTCAGTATGGCCGCGACTTTGAACGTCAATTCAGTACGCCGCCGCTTCCTGGCGAACCATCGACAGCTCTTGGCGGTACTCGTTCGCCGAGCATTAGCATAACCAACGGTCTCACATTTGGTACGCCGAACTTCTTGGACCGCAGCTCGTTCCCCGATGAGCGTCGCATTCAGTTTGCTGACACGATGACATTCACGTCAGGTCGACACACATTTAAGTTCGGCGCCGACATTAACCGTGTTAGCGATGACATAGCTAACCTGTTCACTGGGGCCGGTTCATATTCGTATAATAATTTGCCTGATTTTATTATCGATTACGTCAATTTTCTGAGCCCGATCGCTACTACGTGCTCGACTAGCGCACGTGCCGCCGGAAAATGTTACACGAGTAACTTCCAGCAAGGAATTGGAACTATCGGATTGAAAATGACGACGTATGATTATAATTTCTTCGTCCAGGATGATTTCCGCGTCACACCGCGATTGACAGTGAATCTTGGCTTGCGGTACGAAGTTATTGACCTACCCAGTGCCCAGATCCCTAATGCCGCCACTACGATAATTCCCTACGACGGCAGGACCCTGGCTGAGGCGACCTCAACCGTGCCGACTGACAAAAACAACTTTGGTCCGCGAATCGGCATCGCCTACGACGTGTTTGGCGACGGTAAAACTAGTTTTCGTGCGGGATATGGTATTTATTATGGACGTATTCAGAACTCTACCATATACAACGCGTTGATAAATACTGGCAATCCAGGTGGACAATCGCTTGTTCAGTTTGGAGGTGCATCGGCAAGTGCTCCGGTGTTCCCTAATCTTTTGCCATCGGCAACATTTATCCCAGGCGGGATCAATTTCTTTGCCGCGAACTTTCAGGCGCCTTTGATTAATCAGTACGATGTTATTCTTGAGCGTCAGGTAATGAAGAACACCGTAGTATCGGTTTCATATATCGGCAGCCTTGGACGTAACCTGCCGACATTCTTCGACCTAAATAATGTTCGGACAAGTACGCGAACTTATTCACTGGTCAACGGTCCGTTTAATGGACAGACTTTCACGTTGCCAGTGTATAGCCGGACGGCGCTAAGTTCGCAAGCAATGACCAGAATCCAGAGCACGGTCAAGTCGGAATACAACGCCTTTGTTGTTCAGGTAAATCGTCGTTTAACTGATGGTTTACAATTCCAAGCGAGCTACACTCTTTCAAAATCGACAGATACGAATCAAAACTCTGCGACATTCACTCAGACCAACAGCCCATACGATATTCTCGATGGGAGTTTTGATCCCGGACCGAGCAACTTTGACCGCCGTCATAAGTTCGTTGCGAGCGCGGTGTGGGCTCCGACGTTTTATAAAGGAACCAAGTCTTCTTGGGAGAACTATCTCGTCAACGGATGGTCTTTTGCTCCGATTTTTACCTGGTACTCGGGTAGTCCGTACAATGCGACTGTTTCCGGAACGAGTTTGAATAACTCATTCGGCGACAACCGCTTCCCAATATTGCCGCGTAACTCGTTCAGATTGCCATCACTTCAGAATCTCGATGCGAGACTTTCCAAACGTTTCAAGCTGACTGAAACTATGAATCTTGAATTTTTGGCAGAGGCTTTCAACGTCGTTAATCGGACTCTCATCTTCTCGGTGAACAACACCTTCTACCAGCGGGCTGGCAGCACGGCGATACTGAACTTTAACCCATCATTTGGTGACATTAACGGTACGGACAGTACTCTGTATCGTGAAAGGCAGATTCAGTTTTCCGCCCGTTTTCAGTTCTAGTTTTCGTCTCGAACGGAACACTTTGCGGCACGCCTCTTCGGGGGCGTGCTTTTTTGTTTGGGAGCCACGGTGCTTGAAAGGAAAATGTATCGATTTGATGCGGCTAATCACTGGGATTTGGGCAGATTATTGAATTCGTACCCAGCGTTGATCTAGCTGGCCTTCGCGAGGGAACCGAAAGCGGGCGATTCGTGCAAAGTCCAATAAAAACAAGGGTGATGTCCGGATTCGCGCGAGTCAAAGGCACTAAAAAGAAGACAAAAACAGTAAAAAAATTCATTTTTTCTATAAAAAAACTCAAGATTTCTATAGAAAAAGCCAAGATTTCTATAAAAAAACTCATTTTTTCTATAGAAAAACTCAATATTTTTATAGAAAAACTCAATGTTTCTATAGAAAAAGACAATATTTCTATAAAAAAACTCAAGATTTCTATAGAAAAAGCCAATATTTTTATAGAAAAACTCACTGTTTTTAGTGAAAAAGAGACAAAAAACTGAGTAGTGCGGGATTGTCTGATATAGAGAGGCTCTAAAGAATGATTGTTGAGCGCCGGCCATCTGGAGGGATAGGGATGGTCAAAGTTCTCAGAGGGCTTGGCTGCAGACCGCGGTGCAAAGTTGGGTTGACCGGCGCCCGATTAAGGTTAGAATCTAGGTTCGATGCGTATTCTCCAGATCTCCTCAGCAAGGACCTACGGCGGCGGCGAAAGGCACGTTCGTGATCTTTCGCACGGGCTGGTTGATCGCGGACACGACGTCTTTGCCGCGCTCAGGCCGACGAATATGTGGGAGGACCGCCTTGATTTTCTTCCGAAGGAGAACATCCTTCACACATCGATCCGCAATTCCTTTGGGATCCTGAGCTCCAAGCGTATCGCCGACTTCGTCAAGGAACGGTCCATCGACATCGTTCACGCCCATGTCGCCCGCGACTACATCCCAGCCAGCATTGCCTGCATCCTCGCGAAAAATGCGAGGTTTGTCCTGACCCGCCATGTACTTTTTGAACTAAAGGCGTTCAATCGTTTTGCTCTGAAAAACCTGTCGAAAGCAATAGCTGTTTCTTCGGGCGTTGAAGCGAACCTGCGGCGCGTGTTCCCCGCGGCCAAGATCGCACTCATCCCGAACGGCATCGAAATACAGCAGCGATCCGACGAAGAGAAGCTTGCACTTCGTAAGGAGTTTCGCATTTTCCACGGTATTCCGGCCGACGCTCCTCTTATCGGTACGGTTGGGGAATTGATAGAGCTTAAAGGCCAGCGTGAATTTGTTCTCGCCGCAAACGAGATCGCCAAAAAATTTCCGGAAGCTCATTTTGTCGTAGTTGGGAAAGACTATTCGATGGATCAACAATTCCGGCGCGATCTGCGACGGCTGGCAAAGGTTTTCAACCTTTACGATAGGTTTCTATGGCTCGATTGGATAGAGGATACTGCGCCGCTTCTTGCGGCTATCGATCTTTTTGTATCTGCCTCGCACACCGAAAGTTTCGGCCTTGCTATCCTTGAGGCAATGGCGAGCGGCACAACGGTGATCGCAACTGATACCGCGGGCGGCCGCGAAGTGCTTGGTAATGAAGAGCTACTTGTTCCGGTGAAAGACCCGGTTCGCCTGGCCGCATCAGTAAACGCAATGCTTCAGGATCCGGAAAAGAGCAAGCGCATCGGCGTAGCCCTTGCCGCCAGAGCCGCCGAAAACTTTTCCGCCGAACGAATGATCGATGCGACCGAGCGGCTTTATCTGGATATATTGAATTCACGCGATCAAAATTAATTCAAGGAATATCAAACAAAGGCGAAGTAATAAAGGAACGGATGATCAAGCTGGACAAAGATATCTGTACGGATTTTCGCGAGTCAACAAGACGCGAATGGCTCGAAACGAATGGAATTGGCGGTTTTGCGGGTGGTTCGATTTCCGGTGCAATGACACGGCGATATCACGGGTTGTTAACCGCCGCGACACAGCCGCCCCTTGGCCGGATCACAATGCTCTCAAAATTTGAGGAAACGCTTATCATTGACGGCTCTCCGTTCGAACTATCGACGAACGAATATCCGGGCAAGGTCTATCCGGAAGGATATAAATACATCACCAGTTTTCGCCTTGACCCTTTTCCTATCTGGACCTACGAGCTTGAGGGTGTTCTGCTCGAAAAAAAGATCTTTATGGTGCACGGCGAAAACACTACCGTCATCCGGTATTCGATAACGGGTAAATCGTCGAGTGATCTCAGGTTAGATCTGCGGCCCCTGCTATCGTTTGTCGATTATCACCACCTCCAGCACGAGAGCGCCGAGTTTAACGGCACTTACGTATCCGAGGAAGGAGTTGTTTTCTTGCAGCCGTACGAAAGTCTTCCGAAATTGTTTTTTGGACACAATGCGACGTCGTTCGATGCGAGTGGTTACTGGTATCACAATTTTGAGGACGAGATCGAACGTGAACGCGGCTTTGATTTTACGGAGGACCTGTTTCAACCGTTCGTAATGGTCTTTGATCAACCGAGCGAAGCCGTGGTGATCGTCTCAACTGAACCGCGCAATGCTGCCGATGCCTCGCGATTCGAGAAAAGTGAGAGAAAGAGGCGAGCAGCTCTGATCAAGACCGCAAAAGCAGGCGACGAATTTACCCGACAGCTCGTGCTCGCCGCCGACCAGTTCATCGTAAATCGCGGTGACGGTGAGACTGTGATCGCCGGTTATCCCTGGTTTTCCGATTGGGGACGCGACACGATGATCGCTTTGCCCGGACTAACTCTTTCGACCAACCGCCCGGAGATAGCCAAAGGAATTCTTCTCGAATTCTCAAAACATATTTCACAAGGGATGCTGCCGAACCGCTTTGCCGACGCTGGAGGTGAAGCAGAATACAACACGGTGGATGCATCGCTCTGGTATTTCGAAGCGATCCGCGTGTATGCCGAGAAAACCGGTGACTACGACTTTATCGAACAAAACCTCTACGAATCGCTTGCCGAAATGATCGCATGGCACATGCGCGGCACGCGTTACAACATTCATGTCGACACTGACGGACTGCTCTATGCCGGCGAAGAAGGCGTCCAGCTTACGTGGATGGACGCGAAAATCGGAGACAAAGTAGTCACGCCGCGCACCGGAAAACCTGTCGAGATACAAGCCCTCTGGTATAACGCGCTAATGATCATGGCCGATCTTGCAGAGCGCTTCGGCGACGGCGCAGATCAAAAGCTTTATTTGTCGATGGCCGAAATGTGTAAGCAAAGTTTTAATGGAGTCTTTTGGAACGTTGACGAAGACTGTTTATACGACGTAGTAGTCAACGGAAGCCGCGACGGCTCAATAAGACCAAACCAGATCTTTGCAGCATCGCTGCATTATTCAATGCTTGATGAGGAGAAGGCGCGCAAGGTCGTTGAAAAGGTCGAATCGGAACTGCTGACACCCGTAGGTCTTCGGTCATTAAGCCCGAGCGACAGCCGTTATGTGCCTGTTTATGTCGGCTCACCCGAAGAGCGCGATTCCGCCTATCACCAGGGAACGGTTTGGGCATGGCTGATCGGGGGATTTGTGGACGCGTACCGGCGCGTCTTTCCTGCTAGGGAAACTTACGTGCAGGATCTGCTTGCGGGTTTTCAAGCTCACTTAACCGAAGGGGCAATGGGCCAGGTCGCCGAGATATTTGATGCCGATCCGCCGCACCTGCCCCGCGGATGCTTTGCTCAGGCGTGGAGCGTGGCTGAAGTCCTACGGGTTATCAGGACGACCTGAAACGGTGGATGGCCGCAGGCGATTATCTCTCTGTCATATTTGAAGTTAAGCGAAAAAGCAGTTTATTCTAATGTGGCATGAGATCAGCCCCGCTCATTCTTTCACTACTATTGATATTCCCGATGACAATTTTGACGCAGACGGCGGCCGAGTTTGCCGATATCTGGGATAAACAGCACGTCACGCGATTGATGCCCTCGGATGTTCGGCATAAGGACCTTCAGAAATATCTTGACAGTTTAAAAAAGATCGGCGTTAAGGTCGAGGAGGTAGGCCGCAGCTACCAGAATCGCGAGATCTATCAAGCCGAATTCGGCAAGGGCCCGCTAAAAGTCTTTATGTGGTCGCAAATGCACGGCGACGAACCAACCGCTACTTCGGCCTTGATCGACGTTTTCACATTTTTGCAAAACAATCGCCAGGTCCCGTGGGTAAAAAAGATCGATGAGACGATGACGTTCCGTGCCGTTCCGATGCTGAATCCTGACGGAGCGGAACTCTACCAGCGACGAAGCGTGCAGGACATCGATATCAACCGGGACGCACTCGATCTAAAAACACCGGAAGCTCAACTCCTGAAAAAACTTCGTGACGACTGGTCACCGAGTATAGGCTTTAATCTTCACGATCAAAATGCGCTGACCACTGCCGGTAACACGAATAAGCAAGCCGCGATCTCACTGCTCGTGGTCTATGGCGACGCGGCCAAGACCACCAGCGATGGGCTTGAGAGAAACAGACGCATCTGCTCATTGATCGTGCAGGCGCTGCAAAACTATATCCCTGGCCAGATCGCACGATACGAGGACGGCTTCACTCCAACTGCTTTTGGCGACAATTTCTCCGCGTGGGGGACTCCGGTGATATTGGTAGAAACCGGCGGACTTCACGGCAAGGACCAAATGTTTCTAGTCAAAATGAACTTCATCGCGTTTATGACGGCGCTAAATTCGTTAGCCGATCAAAGCGAAAAGAATGCCAATACGGCGGCCTACGACCTGCTTCCGCACAATACATCAGGGCGCATCTACACCTACATTTTCCGAAATGCGTCGATCATCGATCGGCAGGATCCGAACCAGATCGTGATTGCCAGCATAGGTGCCATCAGCGAACGCCGCCGTGCGAGCTTTACACCGCAAATTTCTATCGCCGCTGTAAATACCCTCGGAGGAATGAGCGGCCTCGAAGAATACGACTCGAGCAATTTCTATGTGGTCCAAAAATTTGGCCGGCTGAAAGCGGGAGAGAGCGCCGAGCTGCTATTTTTCAAAAAAGACAGGCAGATTGAATGGAAATCCGAGAATTTCGATAAGGACTTTCCGCCCGATGCGATCTTTTCGTTAGGGAAATTCATAAAAGGAGCTGAACTTTTCCCCCCGCGATGATTTTTGGTTCCTCGTGCTCCCAGCGTGATTCTGCTAAGAATTTTTCTATGTTAATCTGGCGATACAAAACTTATCCCGGCTTTCTATGCTCAGCCTCCTTAAGATAAAACACATCGCCCTGATCGAAGAAGCCGAGATCGAATTTGGCCGGGGCCTCAATCTATTGACAGGCGAAACGGGTTCGGGAAAGTCGATCATTGTAGATTCGCTCGGAGCACTCACGGGCGATCGCATTTCGTCCGATCTGATCAAGGAGGGCGAGGATTCCGCGCAGATCGAAGGGCTTTTTGTGCTTGAGCGAACGCCCGAACTTGAGCGCTCGTTCGATGAAGCAGGCATTGAGATAGAAGCAGGCGATGAGTTTGAGATCATTGTCCGCCGCGATCTCTCGCTGGCCGGACGCAACCGCGTTTTTATCAACAACCAGCTCGTCACTCAGTCATTCCTCAAACAGATCGGCACGCACCTGGTAGACATTCATGGACAGGGCGAGCAGGCAGCTCTATACGACACCTCCACACATATCGATATGCTGGACGAATCCGGCTCGCTCGGCGGCTTGCGGCAAAAGGTCGCGGAAGCATTCAAACATTGGTCGCTTACAAAGACCGAGCTCGGAATGCTTGAGCAAAATGAATCAGAAAAGCTAAAGATGCTCGATATTCTGCGGTTCCAGGTAAGCGAGATCGAAAAAGCGAATTTACAGACGAATGAGGAACAAGAATTAGACGCCGAGAAGCTTCGGCTAAATAATATTGAAAAACTGTCGAGGCTCAGTGAAGAGGCATTCGCACTTCTTTACGAGAACGATGCATCGAGCCTAAGCACGTTGGATAAAGCGGTAAGGGATGTTGCGGAACTCGGTGGGTATGACAACGCGTTTCATGATCACGCGGAGGCGCTCGCGGGTGCTCGAGCTTCGATCGAGGACGTTGCCTTTTTTTTAAGAGACTTTCGCGGCCGGTTGGAGTTTTCACCCGAACGGCTTGAAGAGATCGAAAACCGCCTCGCTGAGATCTCTCGCGTGAAACGAAAATATGGGGACACCGTCGAAGCGGTCCTGCACCACCTGGCGGAATCGAGAGAGCGGATCGAAAATATTGAAACCGCAGAATTTCGTGAGGACGAACTCAAAAATAGACTCGTCACTCTTCGGAGCGAATATGTGGGGTTAGCCGATGAGCTGCATTTGAAACGGATAGCGGCTGCCCGTAAATTTGAAAAAGAGGTTGAGCGTGAGCTAAAGGCCGTCGCTTTGGAAAAAGCTAAATTTGAAGTGAGAGTCGACTCGCCGGAAAACGATGAGACTGAATTGCGGTTCACCGCAAAAGGTTCTGACCGGGTGGAGTTTTACTTTTCCGCGAACCCCGGTGAATCGCCAAAACCACTTGCGAGGATAGCGTCAGGCGGCGAGGCTTCCCGACTGATGTTGATCCTCAAGACCGCGGCTAAATCTCGTGATCGTGAGAAAACAGCCGTCTTTGACGAGATCGACGTCGGCATCGGTGGCCGTGTTGCCGAAGCCGTCGGGTTAAAGCTGAAAGCTCTTTCCGCTTCGCAACAGGTTCTGTGCGTGACGCATCAGCCGCAGATAGCTTCTCTTGCCGATAAGCATTTTGTTGTAGAGAAGACAATGGCGAAAAATAAGACATCTATAGCCGCCCGCGAATTGAATGAGACCGAAAGAGTCGAAGAGATCGCCCGTATGCTCGCCGGTGAGAAAATTTCCGAAACGGCGCGCGAACACGCCCGCGAGCTTCTAGCTGTGACAAATTAAAATACCCTCTGTGACACAAGGGAGCTAAGATCTTGGATTTGCGAATGATCTTTCTGCGTCTCCGGGGCGTTTCGGTAAAGGCACTTTATGAGTTCTGAAATTTTGGCAAATGTCATCCGCGGCGCTACCGTCGAGTCGATCCATCGCGGCCATTTTATCGTCCTCGACGGCGAGGGGAATACGATCGCCTCCGCAGGCGATCCGGATACTGTTACGTTCTACCGCTCTTCATGCAAGATCTTTCAAGCGATTCCCCTGATCACAAGCGGCGCAGCAGATGCGTTCGGGTTTGACGAGAGTGAGATCGCACTGGCCTGCGCCTCCCATTCCGGACAGAAGCGACATGTCGAAGTAGCGGCATCGATGCTCGATAAACTTGGTCT
>Ga0207712_10002442_pt1 | contig 12001 bp, 7 predicted proteins | sample KBSS44metaG_FD_184402 | JGI IMG/M metagenome (GOLD analysis project Ga0207712, IMG submission 184402) | Switchgrass rhizosphere microbial communities from Kellogg Biological Station, Michigan, USA - KBS S4-4 metaG (SPAdes) (version 2) | ecosystem: Host-associated > Plants > Roots > Rhizosphere >... | reverse complement strand
CGCCTATACCCTGGTCTGGTTCGCTTCGACGGTTCTGGCGGGACGCGACCGTCGCTTCCTGGGCGGTACGCTGGTGGCATGGACCGCCTGGGTCGCGATGCTGCATCTCACCAATCCCGCTGCCGTCATTGCCCGGGTGAATATCCAGCGGGCGACGGAGGGGCGTGAGTTCGACGCGGCATACATCGCCTCCCTCGGGGCCGACGCAGTCCCCACACTGATCGCAGGCCTGGACCGGCTATCGCCGAGTCATCGAGCTGCTCTCCTGGGCAAGCTCAACTGGGAACGGATCGCCCCCAGCGAGCACGACTGGCGCTCCTGGTCGCTTGCCGAGGCGAAGGCTCGCACGCTTGCCACTCAGGTAGCCCTTTCAGAAACGAACCACTGAGATATGACCCATCTATGTCAAACTCCATCATCATCCTTCAAGTGCTGGGTTTCCTGGGAACCGGAGCGCTACTCGTGGCGGGTCTCGCCGCCACGATGTGGACGGCTTCCCGGGGCTGGGCGACGTTGAGCCGCAACCTGGCCTTCGGCACCTTCGGTCTTGTGGCCCTTTATATCACGCTGCTTGTGGGCGGGGGAATGCTCAGTCGAGGCCGGATCCTTCCAGTGAACGCCGAGAAGTACTTCTGTGAGCTCGATTGCCACCTGGCCTATTCGGTAACTGATGTCCGGGTTGCGGATTCACTGGGGACGGCGGAGGACGGTCTGCGACCCAACGGGCATTTCTGGCTGGTGACGGTGCGCACCTGGTTCGATCCGAACACGATCTCGGCCCGGCGCTCTCTTACCGAGCCCACCTGGCCAGCCCCGCGGCGGGTGGCGCTGGTGAGTGCCGAAGGAGTTCGCTACCCGCCGGTCGATGACGTGGATTTGGCATTGTCGAGCTCCGGCATCGTTTCAACTCCCATTACGAAGGAGCTTCCTCCCGGCGCCTCATACACCACAACTTTCGTCTTCGATCTCCCCGAAGAGACGGTGCCGACAGGATTGTTATTGACCGACGATCTCGTGGTGAGCCGCTTTCTGATCGGACACGAACGCAGCCCGTTCCACGCCCCCACGCTGCTTCAGTTGCCTTCCTCCTCGATGGCGAAGGGATCCTGACCTCGATGGACGCTGTGCCGCTGGTGGTCGCGGCAATGCTATCGACCACTCTCGGTTTCTCGCGATACCACGCCAGGGTCGACGCGACTTCCGTGGTGGATCGTCTGGCGTGCTGGGGCTGTTTCCTCGTCGCCTTATTGGCGATGCTCGCGTCCCTGGCCGGGGACTAGCGGTCGAGGTACCCTCCCGTTCTGTTTCAGACGGTCTCAACCGGAACGTCTCAATGAAGCCCTATCCGGACTCCTGGCTCCCCGCCATGTTTGGGGTCCTGCTGCTTCCTTCCATTGGAGCCTGCCAGCGCGTGAAGCCACTCGACAGTGACGAGATTCGGGTTTCCGGAACCATCGAGCTCACACCTGTCGGGGTGAATTGCTGGCGGCTGACCGGAAAGGACGGCAAGAACTACGAGCTGCGCGCCGATCAGGCGCCGGCCGGGTTGCTCACCAATGGCAAGTCGGTAACGCTGGTGCTCAAGCTCCGGTCCGACCTGATGAGTGCCTGTCAGGTGGGCCAGATTGCCGATGTAATGCGGGTTGAGCAGTGAACGAAACTCCCACCCCCCACGCCCCGTAAGCTCCCCGACCCGCAGGTTGGTCCCTATGAGCGGTCCCTCTTTCATGGAGAAACGCGTGTCTCCCATTGGACGGCAGTTTGGGGCCGGAGTCGCCCTTCTGATCGCGGTCTCGGGATGCAGTCATGGTGGTGCCTCTGTCGCTGCCGCCCCCTCCAGTGCCGATGCGTTCTCTCCCAGCCTGATGCGTACTCGCCTCTTCGCCTATGCCGATGACTCCATGCTCGGCCGGGAAACGGGCCATCCGGGCAACGTCAAGGCGACGACCTTCATCGCCGGCCAGGTACAGGCGCTGGGTCTCGAGGCGGGGGGTGACAACGGCACCTATTTCCAGACTCTGCCGCTGGTCGGTCGGGCGCTGGATTCGACCACCAATGTGACGGTTGACGGTACGCCATTGGAGCTGTGGAAGGATTACGCCCCGCTTCCTCCGATCGAGGGGGTTCCGGTAGCAGAGAGCGGCGCGCTGAATCAGGTACCGGTGGTGTACGCCGGCCGAATGGGAGATTCGGTCGCCGTTCTGAGTGCGGATGATGCGAAGGGCAAGATCGTTGTGCTGGGCCCGGCGATGGATCCCACCGGGAAAGAGGTCTTCAATCTCTCCATGGGCTCCATCGTTCGCTATCAGGGGGCCACCGCCATCGCGATGGCAAACTGGGACCTGGCCCCTCCGGGTATAGCGGATTTTCTCCGTCAGTCAGGGTCGGAAATGAAGGAAGGCTCCGACGATCCGGCGGCGGCTCGGCCTCTCGCCATTTTTGTGACGCGCGCGGCTGCGGAGAAGATGCTGGGCGGTTCGGTCTCCAGTCTGCAATCGGGCGCCGCGGGCAAGTCCATCAACGGCAAGATTGCCTTTACCGAGACTCAGCCCGAGGCGCCGGCGAGAAATGTGATTGCGATCCTGCGCGGTAGCGATCCGGCCCTCGCGGGTGAGTTCGTGGCCATCGGCGCTCACAATGACCACATCGGGACGACCGACGAGCCGGTGGATGCCGATTCGATCTGGGCCTTCAACAAGGTCATGCGTCCCATGGGGGCGGAGAACGAGCCGGGGGCACCTTCGCCCGAGCAGGCCGCGCGGATCAAGAGCCTGATCGACAGCGTGCGGAAGACCCATCCCGCTGGGCGGGTCGATTCAGTGTACAACGGCGCGGATGACGATGGCTCAGGCTCGATGACGGTGCTGTCCATTGCCCAGGCGTTTGCCGAGAGCAAGACCAAACCCAAGCGTTCGATCATCTTCGTGTGGCACACCGGAGAGGAAGAGGGACTCTGGGGTTCGGACTGGTTCACCCGGCATTCCACGATCCCGCGGGACTCGATCGTGGCCCAGCTCAACATTGACATGGTGGGGCGTGGTGGGGTCAACGATCTCAAGGGGGGCGGACCGGGTTACCTGCAGCTCATCGGCTCACGCCGGCTTTCCACCGAGCTGGGAGACCTGGTGGAGAGCGTCAACAAGACCGGGAATCACGGATTCACCTTCGACTACAGCTACGACGCAAACGGCCACCCGGACAACATCTACTGCCGCAGTGATCACGCGATGTACGCCCGCTTCGGCATTCCCATCGTGTTCTTCACCACCGGCGGGCATTCCGACTATCACATGCTCTCCGACGAGCCCCAGCGCATCGACTACACCAAGATGAGTCATGTCGGGTCACTGGTCTACGACATCGCGCTCCACGTGGCCGATCTGGATCACCGTGTGGTGGTCGACAAGCCGAAGCCGGATCCGGAGGCGCCGTGTAAGCAATGATGAATGAGAGAATGGCGGAATGAAGAATGAATGGCGGGATGCAGAATGATTTCTAGGCCTCTACCATCCGCCATTCACAATTCTCCATTCCGCCATTGCTTTTCTCATTCCGCCATTCCGCCATTCCTCATTGTTCCCCAATCATCTCCCCCAGCCTCCGCTTCGCCTCCGCCACCTGGGGTTGCAACGCGGGGTCCGCGTTCTTCCATAGCTCAATGAACTTCTGGAGATGCAGCGCTGCCTTCTCCCGGTCGCCGCGCTGGGCATACAGCTCGCCCAGCCGCTTGTGGGTGAACGCCAGATACTGGGCGTCGATTTCGAGCTGATCCTCCATCGGTGACACCAGGTATTTCTCATAGGAAGCGATGGCCGAGTCGGGCCGGCTGGCCGCTTCCCAGGCTCGTCCCAGCTCGGCCAGCATGCAACGTTCGCAGGGAGCGGCTATGGTCGCTGCTTGCAGTTGACGTACGGCGGTCTGCGGGTTGTTCTCGGCGAGTGCGATCATTCCCAGGAGGCTCTGATAGTACGCCTCGCTTCGTCCCCGGATCTCGAGCGGCAACTGCTCGTACTCGTGGACGGTGGCGCGGGCACGGTCGGGTCGGCCGACCATTGCCTCGAGGTATGCCACGTCGAGGTAGGGACGATCCACCGAATCGAGCTGGGCATAGGGAAAGCGGCGGAGCGCGGTATCCAGAATCCGGATCGCGCCGGAGCGATCCCCCTCGAACCATCCGGCGATGCCGACGAGCATAAGCTGCGAACCGAGAGCATAGTTCAACGCGCCGGCCTGAGCCGCTCCTCTGCCGTTTTCCGAAATCAGTTCTCTGGCCTCCTGCAGGTGACCTTCCAGGAGCTTCACCTGTGCCAGGTTTGCTGTTGCCGCACCCTTTTCTTCCGGACTGATCTCGGGTGAGGTCCTGAGACCGGTGTAGATGACTCGCGCCGTATCGTATCTCCCCTGTGAAACAGCGAGTTGAGCCGCGACCCACGGTGTCCCGCTGTAGTCCGGGAACCTGCTCGATGCGTCCCGCAACAAGGCCGTTGCGCTGTCCGATTGCCCGGAAGCGATAAACCCCTGGACCAGGTTGAACCAGGCGGTGGCGGGGCTGGAATCCGCTGCGATCGCGCGGTGATAGTACTCGTTTGACTTCTGAGGATTCTTCAGCCGGGCATAGACCAGCCCCAGATTGTTGAGAGCTGGATAGTTGTCCGGCTCGATATCAAGGAGGGCATTGTACGCGGAAAGCGCCTTCTGTGGCTGGATATCGACCCGGGTGTAATACGTGGCAAGTGTCAGGTAGCGCTCCCGTTCGGTGAGCCGGTCCTGATGGCGTAGCGCGTTCTGCATCGCGTGACGCTGCTTCGCCCGCTCGCCGACGTTGCCGTAATTCACGCCGAGCCTGCGCCAGGCCATGGCGAATCCGGTATCGAGCACCACGGCTTCTTCCAGGAGTTGGTCTGCCCGGCTGGAAGCTCCTGCCGTGGCGCCAATGCGCATGGCCTGCGAGTACTTCCTGAGCGCCTCCAGTGATGGAGTCGTCACCTGCTCCAGCGGTTGGCCCACACCGATGCTCTTGAGCGACTCGCCGATCTTCCGCCTGAGCTCGTGGGATACTTTGCCGATGGTCTCGATCAACTCGGTAGAGTCCTTCGCCACTTCGCGAAACGCGGCCAGTGGCTCCCCGTTCGCGGCCGAGACGATTTGAGCTGAAAAGGTGAACGAGGGACCGACGGAGGCGATGTCTCCGGTGATCACCGCCTTCACGCCTTCTCGCTGAGCGATCTCCCGCGCCAGTGTGGGATCGATGGCCGAGCTGTCGGGCCGCTGCATCCGCTCGAGTGCCGCTGCGATCTGCGTCGGTGAGAACACCGTCACCGTGCGCGATTGAGTGAGGTCTACCCGAAGTGCCTCCCCTGCTGCGATACCCAGAGTCGAATCGCGAGTGCGATTGGTGATATCGGCGAGGAGCACGGGATCCCGTGCATCGAGCACACCCTGCGCGACGAGGGACCTCCCGGGTATGAGGCCTGCGAAGTACCCACCGAGGAGCACGGTGAGGGCCAGCGCGCTTGCGCCGAGGAGCGCGGTTCGTTTGCGGCGCCGGGGGACCGGGGTGAAGGCTCCGCTCGAGAGTGAGCTCAGCCGCTGCCGTACCTCGTCGGCCGAGGCGGGCCGCAGGTCACGATCCTTCTCCAGGCACTGCATCAGAAGGGCGGCCAGCAGTGGCGGGCAGTCGGGCCGGCCCAGGGTGACGTCAGCCGGTTTTTCGGTGAGATGCGCCGCCAGCAACTCCTGCGGGGTCCGGCCGGCGAACGGCGCCTTCCCGGTCAGCATTTCGTAGCCCAACGCGCCGAAGGCATAGAGGTCTGCGCGATGGTCGATGTTGGGATCGGCGGCGATCTGTTCTGGCGCCATGTACGCCGGCGTGCCCATCGAGAGCCCCGCCGAGGTGAGCGTCCCGCCTGGCGCAACACTTCCCAGCGCCTTCGCGATCCCGAAATCGGTGAGCACGGCGTGCCGGCCGCTGAGCAGAATGTTTTCCGGCTTGATGTCGCGATGCACCACGCCATGCCGGTGCGCATAGGCCAACGCATCGGCGACTTCTCCCAGCATCCTGACGACATCCGCCGTGGCGATTCGCTCCTTCCGGTTGAGCGGGGCCCGGAGCGATTCCCCCTCGACGAAGGGCATGGTGTAGTAGAGCGTGCCGCCGGCCTCTCCCGCTGTCAGCAGGGGGACGATGTGCGGGTGCTGCAGCCGGGACGCGAGCTGGATCTCGCGGCGGAACCGGTCCGCCGAGAGCATCGCGGCGTACTCCGGCGGAAGAACCTTGATTACGACTTGGCGGCCCAGCGCCGTCTCCTCCGCCACAAAGACCCGGCTCATTCCCCCGCCCCCCAGCTCCTTCTCCAGGCGATAGGTTGTACCAAGGGCCGACTGCAGGCGTTCGAAGAGATCCGCGGTCATTGAGCCTTGGGTTGCGAGGCGAGCAGCTTCTCGAACTTGGGATTACCCGCCAGCGGCTTCCAGAACGGGTCCACTTGGAGTTCTGGAACGGAGACGATCGACGGAACTGTCAGAAGCTGGTTCAGGATATCGACGGCCGAGTCATAGTCTCCGGTCAAAACGTAGATGCGCGCGAGTTGGTAAAGCATAGTCCCGCCTCGGTAGGCCTCCTTTGACAGAGGGAGCATTTCGACGGATCGCTTCCCTTCGCGAATGGCGTCGCTGCGGCGGCCCAGGCCCGCATAGATCACGCCCAGCTCGGAATGCAGAAACGCTTCTTCGTTCGGCCCACCGACCGCCGCCTCTTTGATGACCCGAGCCGAATCGAAATAGATCCGTGACTTGGCCGCCTGGTTCCGCTGCTGAGCCACCTCGGCTTTGAGGACGAAATAGCTGGCTGAGTCGTTGAACATGGCCGGCGTCGAGCCGGCCAAGGCTCGTGACAACATGGAGTCCCGCGCCACGAGGAAAACATCTCCGTTGTACCCTCCCTGGACGGTGCCAAAGGATGCGAGCAACGCTTCGGGCCCGACTCTCGCGGCTCCTTGCCGTAAGAATTGATTCGCCTCGGCGGTATCCCCGTGCCAACGCAGCGCGATTCGAGCCAGCAACGTGTAAGGGAGATTCCAATCCGGGGACAGATCCCGACAGCGTTCCATAAAGTATTTGGCGTCCTCGTAGCGCCGAACGAGGAAATACGTCTCGCCGAGATTCTGGCTGTTGATGGCGGTGCGAGGATCCAGGTCAACCGACTTCTTGAAGTTCGCGACCGCATCGTCCCATCGACCCTGCCGGCGATGGACCGCCCCGATTGCAAAGAACACGTCGGGATCGTTGGGTCGTTTCTTCAGGGCGAGGTTCAACTCCTGCAGAGCGCGATCGTAGTCGAGGAATCCCCAGTAGTAGTAGAACCCCAGCGCGCGATGGGCATCGGCCAAGTCCGGATCGAGCCGGAGGGCCGAATCCGCCGCCGCCTTCGCCATAGCGAGACGCTGGGGGGTGCGATCGAAGAAGAACCAGTAGTTCTCCGAATGGGTCTCCGACAGCGCTGCCCAGGCGATCGCGAAATTGGGATCCGCCGCCACGGCTTTGGAGTAATTCTCGATCGCGCCGCCGATGTCCGCCTTCCCGTAGCCGCGGAGGTAGGAGGCCCGGCCCCGCAAGTAATAATCGTAGGCCTCGGGATTGTCGGTCGGCTTCTCCGCCAGCTCCTGCTTTTCCGGTTCGGCGAGGGCCACTCCAAGGGCCGAAGTGACTTGTTGCGCGATGTCCGATTGAACCTGGAAGACGCCCGCTAAGACCGCCTGGTAGCCGTGGGCCCAGACATTGGTCCCATCGGAGACCTTGATCACCTCCGGGCTCACCCGGATCTGGCGAGTGCCATCCGGCAGCTGGTCCCATCGAACGGTACCCTCGAGGATGTAGCCGGCTCCGAGTTCTTCGCCGATTTGTCGCAGCGGCTTGGTAGTTCCCTTGTACTGCATCGCGCTGCTGCGCGGTATGACTCGAAGGCCACTGACTCCGGTGAGCCGGTTGATGATTTCCTCGGTGATGCCGTCGGCGAAGTACTCGTCTTCCGGCTTGCCCAGGTTTTGAAATGGCAGCACCGCGATCGTCGTGCCCCCGGGAGCGGCGGCAGACTTGCCCCTGAATCGGGGCACGGCGATCGCCAGCGATAACGCCAAAGCCGCCCCCACGATCAGCAGGCCGGCCCTGCGCCATGCCGGAGCCACGCTCGAGGCGACTCCCGTTGCCGTACCGGTCGCCGCGGCCGTTACTGCCGGAGTCGCACTGGTCGGCGCGGTTCCCCCACTTGGAGTAGTAGCCAGCTCGAGCTGGCTCAGGAGTTCTTCCGCGCTCTGATAACGATCGGCCGGCTTCTTCTCGAGGCAGCGCATCACGATGCTGGCCAGGCCGGGCGGGACCGTGGATCGAGCCTCGGTTACCGGTACGGGTGCCTTGGTGACGTGCGCAGTCAGCACGGATTGAGCGGATGGCCCGGTGAATGGCGGGGCACCGGTCAACATCTCGTAGGCGAGCACCCCAACGGCGTAGAGATCGGCCCGATGGTCGGTATGGGGATCCGCGGCCGCCTGCTCGGGCGCCATGTACGCCGGAGTTCCCAGCGCGAGTCCGGTCGAGGTAATCGAGCTCTTGCCGCTGGCTTCCAGCGCCTTGGCCACACCGAAATCGGTGACGAGGGCATGCTTGCCCGAAATCAGCACGTTGTCGGGCTTGATGTCGCGGTGCATCACGCCGTGCTGGTGGGCGAAGGCCAGGCCGTCGACCACGTCCTTGAGCAGGCGGACCGTGTCATGAACCGGTAGTTCGCCCCGGCTTGCGATCCGGGCCCGAAGCGACTCCCCCTCGATGAGCGGCATCGTGTAGTAGAGGACGTCCCCCGCCTGACCGGCAGCGAGCAGAGGGACGATATGAGGATGGTGCAGCCCCGCTGCTACCTGAATCTCGCGGCGGAACCGATCCACGTTGAGTCCGGCCCCGTATTCAGGCGGGAGGACCTTCACCACTACTTTGCGGCCCAGCGCCGTCTCCTCGGCGACGAAGACACGGCTCATCCCTCCACCACCCAACTCGCGTTCGAGGCGGTAGGCGGTGCCAAGGGCCTGCTGTAAGCGGTCTTGTAGTTCGGTCAAGGAACTGGGGTGAGGGTGGTGAAAGCTACCGAAGTCAGTGGTCCGTGTGCAGGTGTCGGACCGGGACTGGGCCGGGCTCGGCGGTATTACACTTGAGCGTAATGCGCTCCTTTCCTTTCTCCCGCCGAGGATTCCTCCTGGGTGCCGCGGCGACCGCTGGAGCCCTCGCGACCGACGCGTTCGGGATCGAGGGCCGTCGAGTCTACATCACCCGCCACGATGTCGAGATCCCGGGTCTACCCGATGCTCTCGAGGGGCTCCGAATCGCGCAGGTGACTGACATGCATCTGCATGGAGGTCTCCATGCCGCGGCCCGGGCCACGATGGAATTGATCCAGACCGAGAAGCCTGAGATTACCCTCCTCACCGGAGACGCCTGCGAGCATCAGAGCTACCTGCCCGATGTCACAACCTTCACGCGCGAGTGCCGTGGTTCCGTTGCGACGCTGGCATTGATGGGGAACTGGGAGTACTTCGTGGACATCAGCTCGACGCAGGCCGAGGCCGCCTACAGTGCGGCCGGCGCCGAACTCCTGCTGAACCGGTCACGCCGGATCGAAATCGGAAACGCGTCGCTGAATATCATCGGGCTCGATGATCCGGTTCGCGGCAAGCCGGACCTTCAGCAGACTCTGAAATACGCCCTTCCTGCAGACATCCAGATCTGGACCTACCATGCCCCCGGTTACGCCGACGTGATCCCCCCCGGCATCGGTCCGCCACCCGCGTTCATGCTGGCGGGTCACACCCACGGCGGCCAGATCCGCCCGCCCTTCATCCCGCCCTTCCTCCCGTTCGGCAGCGGACGTTTTGTCCAGGGCTGGTACCGCGACACTCTGGCACCGCTCTATGTCTCCCGCGGCATCGGGACGACCACGATTCGGGCCCGGTTCCGGTGCCCGGCGGAGCTGCCGGTGTTCGTCCTACGGAAGGGGCAGGGACGTGGCGTAGTGACGAGGGAAAGGGCTGAGGACTGAGGACTGCGTGAGAACCGTGGGCGGTTTACCGGAACGGGCTACGGCACCTCATCCCGAGGACACCCCGAGCGAAGCGAGGGGGTCTGAGGGATCCAGCCTACTTGGCTTGGCACATTGGTTAAGAGGGTAGGTCCCTCGCTTTGCTCGGGATGAGGTGTTGGAGCAGTTCGCGTCTTTTCCCCGTTCCCTGTTCCCGCTCTTACTACTTCGCCCTCTCCATGTCCGCCAGAATGGCCTCCGGCGCCAGCGGCCGGCCGAGGAACTGCTCCAGCACGGTCAGCGAAGGTCGCTCGAGGCCGAAGCGATAGATCTGCTCCGAGGCCCAGGGATACCAGGTCGAATCGCTCGCAATGAAGGAGCCTCGCAGCGTGCGCATCCGGGCTCTCAGATCCGCTGTGATGATGGCACCGATCGCGTAGTTCACCAGGTAACCCGGCCCGTCGATCAGCTGACCTCGCATCGCCCACCACGACCACTCGGGATGGGGGCGAATTCTGAAATAGGTACTGGTAATATCGGTCCACAACTGGTTGGGATCCTGCGACGGGTTGCGGTCCATACGCAGCTCGAAGAGCCCCCAGGCCACGTCGAACACGATGCCGGCGTACTTGGCCCGCAGAGATTCCGCGAGGGTCACCGAATCGCCGAGGAAGCGGATCTGCCAGGCCGGCTCGTACAGCTCCATGGCTGGGAAGTCGGCTAAGGCTTCCGTGAACGTGTCGTTGTCGGGCCAGTCCATGTAGGCGGGGCGAGTCCGGATCGCCGCGATGTGGATCGCGTGGCCGGTCTCATGCAGCAATTCGGCGAGGTTGTCGAAACTGCCCGCGAGATACGAGGTGAAGACCCAGGGCTCGCCGGAATTCCAGCGACCGTCCACTTGTCGTGGTCGGGCACCGAAGTCGGTATATGCTACCGGATACTTCCCTGCGCGCGCCTCCAGATCATAGTGCACACCCAGCGTGACCGGATTCGCACCCAGCATCCGGTAGTAGTCGTCATTCACTCGGCGCATGTCTGCGAGTGTGGCCACCTTCGGGCTGAGCCGCCGGCTCGCTGCACCGGTCTGATAGTAGAAATTCCATGGCTCGAGCGTGGAATCGGGAGAGATCGAGCGCCAGGTCTCCAGGATTCGGACCAGCCAGCCTTCCATCTCTGTGCTGGGGACACCGAACGCGGCGGCCTTCTGTGCGATCGGAGAGACCTTCTCCTTCAATTCTTCGTGATACATCCGGGCGAGGATGCGATAGGGGCTGAGGGAATCATCCTGACCGTTGATGCTGCGCCAGACCGGTTGCAGTGCCAGAAACAGCCGCTCCCGCTTCGCTGCGTCATCGGTACGTCCCAGTCGTCCCAGGATTTCGAGACGGTTGAGCCGCTCTCCATCCACCTCGATGTTTTCCGTGGCCTTGCCGTAACAACTCAGCACTCGCGCGGAGAGGAGGGAGATGCCCTCAGGCTGGCGCGCCAGGCTGTCCGGCGCGTAGTCGCACGATTCAGGGGCGGTTTCAACCGAGCTCGAGTCTGACTGTGACGCCAGCAGCGAACGGCTCGATTCCCTGATTACCTGGAGGGCGGCACTGTCGGCCGGCGTGAGATCCTTGGGTACGGCCGCGAGCCGGCTCTGGAAGACGCCTCGTGCGCTATCGCGACTTCTCTCCAGGGTGGCAACGGTGACCCCGTGTACGCTCTCGCTCGCTCCGCGCGCCTCGGTTACGCCAATCTGATCCTGCCAGAAGCGGAGGGATTGGTAGCTGTCTTCGAGCGGAGCGAGTGGAGACGAAGCTGGTGCGACGGTGGGAGACGAATGGCAGCCTGTCGCGACGGCGATGCAGGTACCAATCACCGGGAGAAAAAAAGAAGGCCGCAGCATTGACTGAATCTGCGGCCTCCTGAATGGATGCGATACCCTTACGGTTGCAG
>Ga0207712_10002441_pt1 | contig 12011 bp, 11 predicted proteins | sample KBSS44metaG_FD_184402 | JGI IMG/M metagenome (GOLD analysis project Ga0207712, IMG submission 184402) | Switchgrass rhizosphere microbial communities from Kellogg Biological Station, Michigan, USA - KBS S4-4 metaG (SPAdes) (version 2) | ecosystem: Host-associated > Plants > Roots > Rhizosphere... | reverse complement strand
TTATGGGCGATGAGTTTGGACAAACAAGTGAATGGAATTATAAATCAGAATTGGACTGGTTTTTGTTGCAACACGACGGTCATCGATTACTAAAAGATTGCGTTGCCGATTTGAATAAAATATTAGTTGCTGAGCCGGCACTTTTTCAAAATCAGTTTAACATTGATGGGTTTGAGTGGGTTGATTTGAATCATCGAGCAGAGTCAGTTATTTGCTACAAACGGAAAGGAAAGAAAAAGACAGACGACCTATTGATCATCCTTAATCTAACGCCATTCGTTAGAAATGACTGGGATATTTACATTCAGAACAAGGAATTTACCAAGGAGATTTTCAATTCAGACTCAACAAAATATTGGGGAACAGGGAATGTTTTTAATCCTGATATAAGATCCGAACTCGTTGATAAAGATGAGAAACGCTATAAGTTAACGCTGAATCTTCCGCCATTAGCCGCCATTATTTTGAAATGAGTTATTTGGACGACTTGATATACTAAAATATTGAGGTTAAAGGCTATGATTTACCAACTTAAGAAATTACTTTTACTAGGAAGAGCGTTTTTTAAAATCCTAATATACACCCTATGAGATCTATTTTACTCACCATCTTGAGCTTTGGAGTTGCTATAGCAACTTACTCACAGGCAGACAGTGCCAACTTTTTCTATCAAAAAGCCTTAGCAGAAAAACAAGCAGGACGTAAGCTTGAGGTTTGGAAGAATCTTGACAAAGCTTATAAGTATAATCCTAACGATAAAGCTATCGTTACGGAACTTGCTGATGTCTTAATGGGTCTGAACAAGTATGCGCAGGCAAGAGAAATGTATCAGAAGCTGGAGCAGATGGGAGATAATTCTCCGACATTGTACAAGCAATTATTAAATCTTTCTTTTAACACAAAGCATTTTGATGATGCGATCCTGTATGCAGATAAATTAAAGAAAGCTGACCCTAATGCAAAGGTTAGTTACTTCATTGGAAAAATTTATTACGATAAGGATGATTACGGCGAAGCAATAAAATACTTACAGGCTGCAGAAAAAGAAGAACCGCAAAATGCAGAGATACCCTACCTGGTTGCACGCAGCTATGCTGACATGATGAATTACAAACTTTCAGTTCCTTATTTTGATAAGGCGATAGCATTAGCCCCTGATAAAAGCAATTGGATTTATGAGCTTGGTCTTATATACTATGCAATGAATGCAGATAAAGAGTCATTGAAATATATTTTATTGGCAGGTGAAAAGGGATATAAGAAAGACAATGATTACATGGAAAATCTTGGAGTAGCTTATTTGAATGCAGGCAAACTTGATGACGCCATGACGATCTTGAAAGATATCCTTGCAAAGAAACCAAGCGATCTGAATATTCTTAATATGGTCGCAGAGGCTTATTATTATTCAGGTAAGTACCAGGATGCGATCGATTATTGGGATAAAGTACTTATGTATGATAAAACAAATGCACAATCACTTTATATGATCGGTATGAGCTACCAGAAAAAAGGGGAGAAGGAGAAAGGAGTTGCCCTTTGTGATAAAGCAATTGAAATGGATCCGGATCTTGCAAAGTACAAACAGAAAAAATCAATGCCGGGAATGTAAAAACATATTTATAAAAATTTCAAACCTCCGTTATGCGGAGGTTTTTTATTATGTAATCAGCTTATGAATTACTATTTGACTTCCGTTGCGTCGCACACTTATACGTTCTGTTCGCTATTCAGCTAATAATTGTATTACCTTTATTATTTCAGTCGCTATAATTTCTTACTTCATATTTGTAACTTAGTGATAGGTCATGAAATATAGTATATCATTTCTTATCCTGATTTCTTGGAGTTGCGCCCATAAACCCATTTCGAAAGAGATTAAGAATGAATTCACAAACCGGTTTGAGGGTAAGAACACTGGTATTCGTGAAAAATTGAATATTGATGGATATTATCAATTTTGGGAAAAGGATTTCACAGAGATCAATCCTCAGACCAAACAGAAGGATACATTTTTTTACAACCTGATTTTATATGAAGATGGTACATACCTATCTAATTTTCATAGTGTTCATAACTACCCGGAAAAGCTCGATGAATATTTAAAACAGGTAGCTAAAAATGGAAAAGGAGATCCGTTTTACGTCGGTTTTTATTGGGGTATTTATAAAATAATTCATGATACAATTATGGTACAGTTCATTAATAACTCGTCAGGAGCATACTTAGCTCCTTGGTATGCGGGTGAAGCTACGTTCAAGATCATTGACAGAAACACGGTACAACTTTTATACAATAAAGATTTTAAGAAAATGAGCCGCGATGATTCTATAGCAAGGGCAAGATTTGTTGCAAATTCAAGTTTAGCGATATATCACCCGTCAGAGATATTACCACCTCCTTATGCATGGCTAAAAAAAGAAAAATGGCTTTGGGCGAATGAAGAAGATTGGAAAAGATACATGGAGTTTATTAAACAATAGTTCAGCTAAGAGAGTTTCTTTAGTAAAAGTTATTTAATTATTACATTCTCTCCGGCACTTTTATTCCCAACAATCCCATTGCTGAAGCAATAACATTCGAAGTCATCTCAGAAAGTTTTAATCTGAGTTGTTTCTTTTCATCCGACTCTGCATTCATCACCGAATGTTCAGTATAAAATGTATTGAATGCTTTTGCCAACTCAAAAGCATAAATTGCAACTACAGATGGATTATGTTCGGTTGCAGCTTGTTCAACGATAGTTGAATATTGCTCAAGTTTCACTATAAGAGCTTTTTCCAATTTTAAAAGACTCCCGACTCCTGACTCCTGGCTTCTGACTCCTGACTCCTTTCTCAAAATTGATTTGATCCTTGCATGTGTATATTGAACAAACGGCCCGGTAAATCCATGGAAGTCGATGGATTCCTCGGGATTAAAGATCATTCTCTTTTTAGGATCGACTCGAAGCAAAAAAAACTTTAATGCGCCAATACCTAAAGTATCATATAATTCTTTCAGCTCCGATTCTGTAAAGTCTTTCACTTTGCCTAATTCTTCAGTGTGCCTTCCAGCTATTGCTACCATTTCATCAACCATATCATCGGCATCAACAACAGTTCCTTCACGACTTTTCATTCTTCCTGTTGGCAGTTCCACCATTCCATAACTCAAATGATAAATTCCTTCTGCACCAGGGAGCTTTAATTTTTCTGCAATCAATTTTAAAACCTTCAAGTGATAATTCTGTTCATCGCCTATCACATAAATACTTTCATTGGGTTTATATTCATTGAATTTCTGTTCCGCCAAACCAATATCCGATGTTATATAAACCGAGGTGCCATCTTTTCTCATCACTAATTTTTCATCAAGTCCATCAGCGGTCAGATCGATCCAAACACTTCCATCTTCTTTTTTATAGAAAACACCTTTATCTAATCCTTCTTTTACGATATCTTTTCCAAGAAGATAGGTATTGCTTTCGTAGTAGATCTTTTGAAAATCACTTCCTATACGTTTATAAGTAATATCAAAACCATTATATACCCAACTATTCATTTTTTTCCAAAGCGCAATGATATCGGGTTTACCTGCTTCCCAATCAAATAACATTTGTTGGGCAGCTTTCATGATCGGTGCTTCTTTTTCCGCTTCATCTTTGGTCTTACCGCTTGCTACCAGTTCATCTATTTGTTTTTTGTACTCATCATTGAATTTTACATAATAGTCGCCAACAAAATGATCGCCTTTTTTTCCTGTGCTTTCAGGCGTTTCTCCATTTGCAAAAAGTTGCCAGGCTATCATGCTTTTGCAAATATGAATTCCCCTGTCATTTACTATACATGTCTTGGTTATATCAGCGCCATTTGCTTTTAAAATTTCCGCTACACTCCACCCCAAAAAATTATTTCTTAAATGACCAAGATGAAGGGGCTTATTAGTATTGGGTGAAGAATATTCAACCATAACTTTTTTGTCAACAGTATTCTTCTTTCCAAAGTTTGTGTCTGAATAATTCTTTTGTAGAAAGTCAATCCAGTAATTGTTTTGTACAGTTAGGTTTAAAAACCCTTTTATGACATTATATCCAGAAAAAAGATCAGGATTATTTTTCACAAGATGATCACCGATATCTTTGCCAAGTTGCTCCGGTGATTTTTTTAATTGTTTAATAAATGAAAACAAGACCAATGTATAGTCGCCTTCAAATTCTGGTTTGGTCTCATTGATCTGTATATCTTTTTCATCAATGGTCAGACTATAAAGTTCCTTGAGAGTTTTTTTTGATGCCTTTCTTATTTGTTCTGCAATGCTCATCTCTTCTGTGATTTGTTATTCATGTGTTATTTGCGATGCCTGCAAAAATAGTAGTTTCCCGGCGGGTTGCATCTGCAAATAGCAACCTGTATCTTTGCCGGTTCATGAAAGAAGCAGTCTATAATATTAAGGACAGGATCATTGCGCTTATTGATTTCTTATACCCGCCATTTAACAAGCTAATGGATAGGCAAACCTTTCGTTATGCGGCCTGCGGCGGCAGCAATACGGCATTTGATATTTTCCTTTTTACTTTCATATTGCATTATGTTTTGCATGAACAGATCGTACATATTGGATCAATAGCTATTAGTCCGCATATTGCAGCATTCTTGTTTTCATTCCCGATCACATTTGTAACCGGTTTTTTTCTGATGCGTTATGTCGTGTTCCCCGAATCTGCGACAACGAGAAAAAGAGTACAAATGAGCAAATACCTTTCCGTGGTATTTGTATGTTTCCTGCTTAATTATGGCTTCCTTAAATTATTTGTTGAGGTTTTTGGCTGGTGGCCATTACCCGCAAAGATCGCAACGACATTTTTTGTGGTTGCATTCAGCTATTTTTCACAAAAGAAATTTGCATTTAGAGTAAACTGATCATTGCAAATTTAAATTCATTGCATCTACTTTTATCACCAGGTCTCCGTTTGCATTACTGCGTATAATGAAATAGTCGGTTAACGGATAAAACCCGGAAATTTTCAGATCATTAATTGAGCCACTGCTTTTAACTCCTTTGATCCATTCTGTATTTAATTGTTTATTGATCAGAATTTTTGCTGTATCGATATAATTTGAAAGATCAAAATGTGATACACGGCTAATTTCATTAATGATACGTTTATTAAAAAGCCAATCCGCTGATTTCAATAAAAGACTTTTTGTTTTCACGTCAAATTCAATATCTCTTACTTCGATCATTCTTTTGGCTGCATCGTAAAATGGTTTACCGGTAAAATAAGCTATGCCACTATTGCTTCCTGAAAAAGCCATTTTAATAATAAGCTTTTCATTCCCGGTTCCATAGATCCTGCAATCTTCTACAACAAGAACCTTTTTTGATTTTCCTTTCGAGAGATCGAATTCTTTTCCTTTTAATTGTGCATTTATGATATTGCTTAATGAATCGTAATTTAAAACGGCATCTAAGAAAATATTAAAACCCGGTTTCGCAATTGAATTATCAAGATTGGGGGCCAGCGTCATAAGATCGGCTGTTTTTTCAAAACTGATAACCGGTTTTGCCGTCATTCCAAGAAAGATATTCAAAGAATCATTACGTGCAACTAAACTTGTAAGCCGGATCTTTTGCGGATTGATCTTTAACCAACCTAATCCGTAGAGGCTATATGAAACATTCAGTTTGTTCCATATTTGCTGGACCTGGGGTTTCAGATCAACAACTCCAAAAGAATCTTCGATCGCTTTTTTTGCAAGGTCAAGTTCGTCTTTTAAGCCTTTCATTACCTGGCTTGTAATATCTGCTCCAAAAACACATACAGTACATTTATCGATCGGTACTGGTTCTTGCCTGGTTATATTGAGGTTTACTTTAAAGTTTGGTAAGATCTTAACTGTATTTATAAAATTGATCTTTACTTTTCTTTCACCCTCGTCAAACCCGCAACGGCAAGCAGGTGTCCATGGAGTTACAACCGTATTGCCAAGACAAACTCTTGTTGACCCGATAATTTTATAATAACCAGTGAAACCCAAATTCAGGGAACTTCCTGCAGCAGCAAATTGCAATGGCCCTCTTACAAACTGGTATTTATATCTGCTGGCGCAGTCGACAGTGATCCAATCATCCGGCCATTTGGGCGAAGCATATACCAGCGCCACTTTTTTTTCTGCAAGTTGATAAAACGGCTTCATGTTTACCTGGATCGGAATATTCAATTCAGATTCAGGTAGAGAATCCATTTTGAAATTTGTTTTTGAAAGAAAAGGTTTGTCAGGAATAATTTTTTTTGAACAAGAGGTTGCTAGCAAAAACAAAAAGTAAATAAAGAAGTGAGTTGGTTTCAAGGAATTGAACATGGCATCAAAAATACCTTTAATCAGAAATGAACGAAAGCTTCAAATAACTTTTTTAACAAATCAGTAATTCTACGATTGTGAGAAATGTGGTTCCGATGTATTTTGTACGCGGCTCCACTATCGTATCCGATCATCCCATCTGAAATTCCTGATTATTCAATATCCCGGTGAAATTCACATTTTATTTTGATCAACTAAATACTAAAACTGTGATAGCATTAGCTGTATTTATTCAACTTCAGGAAGCCATGGAAGCGAAAGTTATTTACCTGCACCCGGAGATTAAAACAAAATAATTTTTTCAAGCATTATTATTGGATGGACGATTGACTATTGTCAATTTTTAAAATCCTTCTTTTGGCTGTGTCATGCTGAACCAATTACCGCATCCATCGGTTATGATGGCTTCAATTCCATAAAATTGTTCTTTCGGTTCTGATTTGAACGTGACTCCTTTTGCTTTCAGTTCTTCGTAAGTGGCCCGGCAATCGGAAGTGTACATGGCGCCGGCACCCATTACTCCTTTGTCCAATAAGAGTGTTAGCGCCGCATTTACATCTTCATCAAAACCATTTGCACCATTCGCAGGAAAAAGAATGATCTCGAGGTCAGGTTGATCGGGAGGATTTACCGTAAGCCAGCGAAACCCATTTTCCATTTTTACATCCGTATTTACTTTAAAGCCTAGTTTGTTTACATAAAAATCAAAGGCTTTGTCCTGGTCGGTTACAAAAAACGATGTGTGAGAAAGTTTGGTGATCATAATAAATTATTTAAAGTTTAGTTTAATGCTGGTTCTTTTTTTAATTCGCAATTCATCATCCAATGAATGCCGAATTTGTCAACGAACATTCCGAAGATGGCTCCCCAAAATTGTTTTTCAAGTGGTCTTATTATTTTTCCTCCGGCGGAAAGATTAGTGAATAATTTTTCAAGTTCTGTCGCATCATCTATTTGTAAAGAAAGATGAACATTATTTCCCTGGTGAATTGATGCCGGATCAAAATTGTCTGACATATACAAAACACTTTCTCCAAGTTGAAGTCGTGAATGCATGACTTTTCCTTTTAAATGTTCGGGAACTTCCATTGGCCCATCGCTCATATGTGAAAGCTGAATTATTTTTCCTCCCAGAGCTTCTTTATAAAAGTTGATCGCTTCTTCGCAATTGCCTGCGAATGTTAAATAGGTAATTAGTTGCATGATCAATAATTTTTATAAAGATAAGTTGAGGCGAAGATGAAATGCTTATTGAATCTTGCTTTTAATGATCAGTAATCATTTATCCAACTTATACGAATCAACAAAGCAATGCGGGATAAATCTTTTTGGCTGTTGTTTGGCTTCTTGTTTTTTCAGCCATGCCATATTGCGATAGTAAGTAGGAGCGAAGCCAATTTCTTTTTTAAATAAGATGCTGAAGGAACCAATGCTTTCAAACCCGACCTCATTACAAACCTCGTTTACGGGTTTATTTTCTGCAAGCAGGTCTTTTGCTTTATCGATTCGTTTTCTTGTTATGTATTGATGAGGTGTTTGCCTGTAAACTTTTCTGAATAAACGATGAAAATGGAATTTAGAGATAAATGCTTTTTTTGATACCTCTTCAAGATCGATCGGCTCATGATAATTTTCGTCAATATACATTTTGGCGTTTACTATCCGCAGGTAGGTATCGTTGGTGAGGTTCATTTCAATTATAAAGTTAGGCTAAGTGATTAAAAGAGAGAAAGAGAAAAGGAGATAATTTGAAGCCCTCTCTTTATCTCCTTTTCTCCTTTAAACTCTTAGCTAAATATTTCTTGGGTTTTTCCATTGTTTTCCGAGTCTCTCGATCGTTCCATCAACTCTTTCCTTTCTTGATTCTTCACGTTTAGCAGTCACGATCCATTCGATGAATTCTTTTTTATTGGTAAATGAAAGTGTATTGAAAAATTCAGATGCTTTTTTATTTTTCTTTAAAGCAGCAGCAAGATCATCGGGCAGCTTTACTTCTTTGGTTTGAGGATTTACCCATTTGAAAATTTCTCTTTCTTCTTTTGGTTTTGTTTCTTTCTTTTTATCGGCTTCGGTTTTTGCACGGAAGCCAAACACACTCCATGTATCATCAAAAGAAATTAAACTGATCCATGTGAGTTTATCACCTTCTGCCAATAAACAGTCCCAACCTTTATCTCTTGTAAGATCAGTTTGAACCTTTGATGTGCCTTTTGGATAATAAACCCAAACGGTCACTTCAGGTTTTACCAGTTTCATCACCTTACTCATTTCTTTTTCTAATTGAGCCCTGTTCAAAACAAACCAATGAACCTGGTTATAATCTTTTCCTGATTCAATAACCTTTACACCTTTGGGTAATCCATTCAATCCTTTTTGAAAACCAGAAGGTTCGTTTAACGTCAGCAGTGTATAGCCGGCTTTTATTTTTAGTTTATCTGAAATGGTATTGGCCATAAAAAATGATTTTATCAAAAATAAATATTGCCTATCACAAGCGTTTATTGAATGTTGCTAAATGCTGGCGATGATCCAATAAAGCATAAAGAAACAAACGACGATCTTTAAAAAAGATCCAAGTAAGAAACCTACAAAAGAGCCTAAAGCTGCTTTAAATGATTTATGCGAATCTTGTCCACCAATTAATTCACCAATAAAAGCTCCTGCAAATGGGCCGATTATAACTCCCCATGGTCCTATCCAGAATGCGGCAAGAAAACCAATCGTACAGCCCCATGCTCCGTATTTTGTACCGCCGAATTTTTTGGTTCCCCAAATTGGAATGAGATAATCCAGAACTAATGAAACCACTACTACACCGGCAAAGATCCAATAGGTCTTAGACTCGAATGGATCAGGATTGCGGAATAACTGTAGAAGTATGCCCACATATGCAATCGGCGGACCGGGTAATAAAGGTAACAGGCTGCCAATAACTCCAATGATGCATAAAATAATTCCGAGTATGATCCAGACCCATTCCATCTAAGTTTCTAGTTTACGGTTTGTGGTTTGAAGTTAAGGAATCAAGGTTTCACACAAAGAACGCAAAGTAGCAGCGAACGCAACGATCAGGAAATGCAGCGCTGTTTTTCGGCTGCGTTCGCTGCTAGAAACATTGCTGAATAGCGATTAGAACGATGAACGGATTGCGACGCAACGGATGCCAATCGGAGTTCCAAAAGCTGGTATCCAAATAACCTTCAACTTTAAACCTTCAACTTTCAACTAGATAAGGAGCCTGCCAATTTTTCACCTTGACTGTTGATGGCACTATCATTGAGTATCAGGGGCTGAACCCTTAAATTTTTATACAATGGGAAAGATAATTGGAATTGACCTTGGAACTACTAATAGCTGCGTTGCCGTTATGGAAGGTAACGAGCCAGTTGTAATAGCTAACGACGAGGGACGTCGCACAACCCCGTCTGTAGTGGCTTTTCTGAAAAATGGCGAACGCAAAGTGGGAGACCCGGCCAAGAGACAGGCCATCACTAATCCGCATAACACGATTTCGAGTGTGAAGCGTTTTATGGGTCGTCGTCACGATGAGGTGACCGAAGAAATAAGTCACTGGAGCTATAAAGTGGTAAAAGGTGACAATAATACTGTTCGTATTGACATAGATGGCAGACCTTATACACCACAAGAAATATCGGCTATGGTGCTTCAGAAAATGAAAAAAACCGCCGAGGATTATCTTGGGCAAGAAGTGACCGATGCGGTGATCACTGTGCCGGCCTACTTTAACGATGCGCAACGCCAGGCTACAAAAGAGGCTGGTGAAATTGCCGGGTTAAATGTCCGCCGTATCGTGAACGAACCAACTGCTGCAGCGCTGGCCTATGGTTTGGATAAAGACAAACATGATCATAAAGTAGCAGTGTTTGATCTCGGTGGTGGTACGTTCGATATCTCGATCCTTGAAATGGGCGAGGGAGTATTTGAAGTAAAATCAACCAATGGTGATACACACCTTGGTGGTGATGACTTTGATAAAGTGGTGATGGATTGGCTAGCAGATGAATTCAAAAAAGATGAGGCGATAGATCTGCGCAAAGACCCGATGGCTTTGCAACGTTTGAAAGAAGCTTCTGAGAAAGCAAAAGTTGAATTGAGCTCTTCTTCTGAAACAGAAATAAATCTTCCTTATATCACGGCTGTTGATGGAGTGCCTAAGCACTTAGTGAAAAAATTGAGTCGTGCAAAGTTTGAGCAACTGGCTGATAGTTTATTTCAGCGTTGTTTGAAACCATGTGAGCAGGCAGTGAAGGATGCAGGTATGAATATATCAGAGATCAATGAAGTGATATTGGTGGGTGGTAGTACACGTATCCCAAAAGTGCAGGAGATCGTTGAAAAATTCTTTGGTAAAAAACCACACAAAGGTGTGAACCCTGATGAAGTGGTAGCAGTGGGTGCGGCAATACAAGGCGCTGTGTTAACTGGTGAGGTAAAAGATGTGTTGTTATTGGACGTAACTCCGCTGTCACTGGGTATTGAAACATTAGGTGGTGTAATGACTCCGTTGATTCCAAGCAACACAACTATTCCTACAAAGAAATCAGAAGTGTTCTCTACTGCAAGCGATAATCAACCTGGTGTACAGATACACATAGTACAAGGTGAAAGAAGTTTGGCAAAGGATAATAAGACACTCGGAGTTTTCAATCTTGATAATATTCCACCAGCGCCTCGTGGTATGCCGCAGATTGAAGTTGTGTTTGATATTGATGCCAATGGCATTTTGCATGTAACTGCAAAAGATAAAGGCACAGGTAAAGAACAAAAGATCCGCATTGAAGCAGGCAGTGGTTTGACAAAAGAAGAGATAGAAAAAATGAAGAATGATGCAAAGATGAATGAAGCATCAGATAAAGCGGAAAAAGAAAAAATAGAAAAACTAAATACAGCTGACAGTCTTGTTTTCCAAACAGAGAAACAATTAAAAGAGTACGGTGATAAAATACCGGCGGATAAAAAAACGGTTATTGAAGCGGCAGCTACTAAATTAAAAGAAGCACACAAGGCACAGGATCTTGCTGCAATAGAATTAGCCAGCACAGAACTGAACAATGCATGGACAGCAGCAAGCCAGGATATTTATAATGCAGGGCAGCAACAAGCCGGCGGCGCACAACAACCGGGTGCTGATGCAGGCGGCGCAGGTACAGGCCAACAACAAAGTGGAAATGGTAATGCAGAGAATGTACAGGATGTGCCGTTTGAGGAGGTGAAGTAGAACCTTGATTAGAGAGATTAGAAAAGGATTATGATGAGATAAGGAAGCCTTCACAGAAATGTGGAGGCTTTTAATATTAAGTGTATCAAAATAATTTCTATTTTGTTCTGTCAAATTTGTTGACAAATTAAAAACAACGCTATGCTTGAAATCATTGCTTTAGTTTTTCTCACACGTAAAATAGGAGACCTTGCTGAAAGAAAAGGTTTGAAAAAAGGTTGGTGGAAATTCTATACAGTTATTGTCTGGTTTGCTGGTGAAATAATCGGAATCGTTTTATCGATCTTGATCTTCCAAACGGACGATACTTTTGCTCTATTACCACTTGGTTACGCTTTTGCTATTGGCAGCTATTTTATATTGCGGGCAGTTTTATCCAAGAAGCCAGATGTTGAAACACCTGCCTTTGAGTTCGAGGGACAGAATCA
>Ga0207712_10002436_pt1 | contig 12026 bp, 14 predicted proteins | sample KBSS44metaG_FD_184402 | JGI IMG/M metagenome (GOLD analysis project Ga0207712, IMG submission 184402) | Switchgrass rhizosphere microbial communities from Kellogg Biological Station, Michigan, USA - KBS S4-4 metaG (SPAdes) (version 2) | ecosystem: Host-associated > Plants > Roots > Rhizosphere... | reverse complement strand
AACCTCTTCCATTTCTACGAAGAGAGCTCCGCGCCGCCAAGCATCACTCACCATCTACTGACACCGTGCTACTGAGACCGCGCCACTGAGACCGTGACCCACCACACGCCGCCGTTCACCACCGCCGCGGATGGCAGGAGCGTCGGGTCGCACCGGTCGCATGCCGCGTGACGTTTACCTCAATTACCTCAATCGGGATCGGCCCGGACCGGCCCGCGCTCACCTGGCGCGACAGCGAGTTGCGCCCCACTCTCACGGCGATCCCGACTACCGGCCGATATGTTTCACTGACGTTTCCCAGACGTTCTCTACATCGAACACGGAGTCAGGTCGGTGGCCATCCAGGAGGATGGGGAGATACCTCCCGATCTGGTCGACGAGTCCGGGCACGACGCCCGCCTCCGCGTGCCCGAACCCGGGCACGATCCACAGCCGGGCGGATGGCCCGGCGGCCTCGGCCAGCGCCCGTGGATGGTCAAGCGTGAAGTAGCCGTCCAGGTCGCCATGCACGATCAGCATCGGCGTCGGCGCCACCTGGGCGACCAGGTCGATCGGCGCGGCTGGCTGCTCGGCGGCGGCGGGCGGCCAGGGCGGCGACGGGATGCGCACCCCGAAGACGGTTCTCGCCACTACGCGCCCCGCCCGCGTCTCGGCCATCCAGAGAATGCGCCGCAGCGGTGCGGTTTCGCGGACGAACCACCGGCTGGTGGCGCTGACCGCGACCACCGCGTCCGGCGGATTACGCAGCCGACGCCGACCTACGGGAACCTCGCCACGCGCGAGCGCCGCATGCCGGATCACCGCGGCGCCGCCCATCGACCAGCCGACGGTGACGACCCGCTCGTACCCGAGTCGTCTGGCTTCGCCTACGGCTGCGTCGACGTCGAAGACCTCCCGGTCGCCAAACGTGCACGCGCCGGTCGACCTACCGTGACCACGCGTCTCGATCATTATCACTCCGGCGTGCCACCGCAGGCCCTCCGCGACGGATCGAACCGCCGGCTGGCGGATCTTCGCGGAGAAGCCGGGAACGAGCACGACCGCCGGTGGCCTGCCCGCAAGCCCCACCAAAGAGCCGTGATCAAGAAACGCAGTGGCCAGGATCTCAGCATCAGCAGTGGGGAGAAGCCGGTAGACGGTGGGAGCGCGGTCGGGCACTCCGCTATCCTCCTCACGTACCGGTGTGCGTTTCATGCCCATGACGGTCGTGAGACGCCCGAGTTCGACTTGTGTCTACGAAGACCAAGTACGGACCGTTCGGCAACAAATGGGTCGACGCTGCCCCACCACCATCCGCCACGCTTGGAGGAGTCGTCTTGAGCGTCGTCCTTTTGCTCACCAATGCCCCAGGTCCGTCCGCCGAGTCGTTCCCGTCTCTCGGGCTGCTCACACACACCGTGCGCGTCGCCCCGCTGGAGGCCAGCGCCCTGCTCGACGCCCCGCCGGTCGACGTCATCGCCGTGGACGGTCGTCGCGAGCTCGTCATCGCCCGTGGCCTGTGCCGCCTGCTGCGCACCACCGGCCTGACCACCCCGCTGCTCGCCCTGGTCACCGAAGGCGGCCTCGCGGCCGTGTCCGCCGACTGGGGTGTCGACGACGTGGTCCTCGACACCGCCGGCCCCGCCGAGGTGGAGGCCAGGCTGCGGCTCGCCATCGGCCGGGTCGCCGCCGCCGGCGGCACCGCCGAGGCCGGCGTCATCCGCTCGGGCGACCTGTCCGTGGACGAGACGACCTACTCGGCGAAGCTGCGCGGCCGACCGCTCGAGCTCACCTTCAAGGAGTTCGAGCTGCTCAAGTACCTCGCCCAGCACCCGGGCCGGGTCTTCACCCGCGCCCAGCTACTGCAGGAGGTCTGGGGCTACGACTACTACGGCGGCACCCGGACGGTGGACGTCCACGTCCGCCGGCTGCGCGCCAAGCTGGGCGCCGAGCACGAGTCGATGATCGGCACGGTGCGCCACGTCGGTTACAAGTTCGTCGCTCCGCCGATCACCCCGCTGCCCGACTCGAACGGCGCCGGCCGCCTCGAGCGTGACGAGGCCCGTACCCCCTCCCGCGTCTAGGACGTTCCAAGAACGGACGCTCTGAACGGATGTTCTGAGCAGCGTGCTCGTGGATGTTTTTCAGGGGTCGTGGAGCGTTCCACGGCCCCTGAAAAGCGTCTGCTGCGGGTTGCGGAGGGCTGGTGCGCCCGGCGTCCTGGTAGCTACGGTCTGGCTGTGACCTTTTTGCGCTGGTCGGACAGTCTGACGGCGGTCGACGCCGGCGGGGTGAGCGTGCTCGTCACGGCCGCGTCCGCCGCCGACGGGGTCAGACCGGTATCGGACGACGTCGCGCTCACGATCCGGCCGGAGGCGGGCCCGACGCCGGGCCGATCGCACCTGCTCGCCGCCGGCTCGGCCGAGGGCGCCGAGGGCGCCGAGGGCATCGTGGCGGGCGACGTGGCCGGATACGCGCACCTCGCCCGAGTCGGCGACGGCGGGTGGGAGGCAGAGCTGGTCGTCCACCCCCGGCGGCGCCGGCGGGGAGCCGGATCCGCGCTCGTCGAGGCACTCGCCGCGCGGGTCGCCAGCGAGTCGGCCGGCGGGGCGGCGGACGCGGCAAGGCCGGTCACGCTGGACATCTGGGCGCACGGGGACTCCGCCGCCGCGGCGGCGCTCGCGACGCGCGCGGGGTTCGAGCGTGGCCGGGTGCTGCTGCAGCTACGCCGCCCGCTCGTGGACGGCGCCGGATCGGCTGCCGGCGGCGAGCTTGCGGAACCGGCCTGGCCGGCGGGAGTGACCGTGCGGTCGTTCGAGCCGGGCCGTGACGAGGAGGCGTGGCTCGCGCTCAACGCCCGCGCGTTCGCCCACCACCCGGAACAGGGTCGCTGGACCGAGCGGGACCTGCTGCCGCGCGAGGCGGAGCCGTGGTTCGACCCCGCGGGCTTCTTCCTGGCCGAGCAGGGCGGCGAGCTGATCGGGTTTCACTGGACGAAGGTGCATCCCGAAGACCCGACGCCGCCCGGCGAGCAGCGCGGGGCGGACAAGGCTGGCGGGGCGGGCCCGATCGGCGAGGTCTATGTCGTCGGCGTCGATCCCGCACGGGCCGGCGGCGGGCTTGGCCGCGCGCTGACCCTGGCCGGCCTGCGGCACCTGCGCGACCGCGGCCTGACCGCGGTGATGCTGTACACCGACGAGGACAACGTCCGCGCGACGCGGATGTATGAACGCCTCGGCTTCACCCGCTACGCGGTCGACGCGCAGTACCGCCTACGCGTCCCTGCCCGCTGACGCGATCGGGCCGCCGACGCGACCGGGCCGGGTCCGGCAATCAGGTCAGATCAGGTACGGCGATAGGCCGAACGGGGCGAGCTGGCGGCCGCTGACGCGGTCGGCGGCTCGCCCGCACCACCCTCGACATCGAGGACGTTGGTCAGGTTCGTCACGTGCAGCAGGCGTCGCGCCATGTCGTTGAGGTTTCGGAGGATCAGCCGGCCACCGGTCGAGCGCTGCCGCCGGTGGGCGTAAAGGATGACGGCGAGGCCCTGCGAATCCAGGAACCCCACGTCGGCGAAGTCGACGACGATCTTCCGGACTCCCGCCATCCGGGCGTCCATGAGCGCTTCCCGCAGCGGATCGAGGGAAGAGTAGTCGACGTCTCCCTCGGGCCGGATCACGATGGCATGCGGACCCGTAACTTCGACGCTTACTCTCAGGATCATTGCTCCCGCCTCGCGTCCGGCCGGGGGCGTCCCAGACCGGACATTGCAGCCTCGTCCGGCGGCACCGCGGGAAGAGCCGAACTGGCCGCACGTCCCGCACGCCCGGACGGGGCGTCTCCAGCTACCGCATCACCGTCGTCACGAGGTGATCAGGCTCAGGGCACTGCACTTGGTGACGAAGCGGGGTACAGGGCCCGTCAGCCTTGCTGCTCGTACCCCCTCCCAAGGACCCTCACACCCAGTCAGCGGAGTTCGCCCACCGTTTTGACGCTGTGCACACGACGGCGGACCACCGGTGGAAACTCCACGCCCCGCGGATTCGGGCGGCCGCGCGGGCCGGCCGCGCGAAAAGCTCCCCGTCCCGCGGGATGGGATGGGGCGGTCGCGGGTGCGATCTTTGGGCCATGCGTAATGAACAGGCCACTATCCCCCGGCCGGGCATGCCAGCTGAGCCGCACACGATCGTGAGCGAGCTCGACGGGAGCACCGTCACGGTCGGCGTCCAGCCGGGCGGCAGCGACGACACCCAAGTCGTCGTCATGCGACTGCAGTCACCGTTGCTGGACGTCCTGAACGCCGTGTACCTGCTCTCGGCGGAGGCTCGGCAGCTCGCGGACACGTTGTCTTCCGCCGCTGTACTGGTTACCGGGCTGGCAACCGGCGCCACGGCCGCGCACGCCGACGACCCACCAGCCGGGAAAGGTGCCCGCTCCACGGACGAGGACAGCGCCGGCCATGAGCAGACAGACAGCGCCGACTTTGCGCAGATGCACAGCGCCGACCTTGCGCAGATGCACACAGTCACGGTGAGCGAGGGGGCGAGCGCGGGCGAACTCCGCGACGCGCTCGACACGGTCCCGCCTCATGCGGAGCTGGTCGACTTCGGTGCCGACGCCGACGTCTCCCTGATCTTCGCGACGGCACCCGCCTGCCGCTAGGCTGACGGTCCCGGCTGGCTCGCGGCGAGCCGGGCCTCGAGTTCCGCGCGGTCGGCGACCCAGTAGGGACCCTCGTCCTCCACGACGTCCGCGATGAGGACATGGTGACGGCCTGTGTGCCCGGCGGCGAGCAGGCATGTCAGCCCGTCCTCCCGGCAACTCGGGCTCACGATGGTTTTCGGCATCGTCCAGAGCAGCCACACCTCGTCGTCGCCCCAGCCCTGCAACACCGCCGTGTGGCTGCCGTCGTGGCCAGCCTCCAGCGCGCAGGTCACCTCGTCTGGCACCTCATAGGCCGCACCAGGCACATCGCCCAGCCGCTGCACGATCTCCTCAGGTACCCGCTGCCACTCGCCGCAGGCACCGTCGTCCACGGTCTCACCCATGTCCCGGCTCCCTCGCCCTTTTCTGGCGGACTCCGTCAGCCCGGCCACGCGGCCCCCGCAATTCGACGCCAGCAGCGTCGACCCGCTTGACGCACAGATATAAGCACGCAGGATCGCGGGGCTCAGCACCGGGTCGAAACGTTCCGTATAGATAAAGTCACCCATCGCACACAAAGGGGGAGTTTCCGGCCGCCCTGTTCCATGCCGGCCGCCCATACGGATCCGCATAGATCAGCACGGATCCGCACGCATCCGCATGGATCCGCACGGATTACGGCTGCCGCGCCGGCGAGTTGGCGACGATGGCGATACCGATGGCCGCGGCAAGCGACGGAGCCAGGCTGATGAGGTCGCCGGCGCCGACCTCGGCGCCGGCGAGACCACTCGCTCCGGCCAACCGGTCGAACCGGCAGTCGGTGAAGCGAGCCGCGGCGACGGTCACGCCGGTGAAGTCGGCGCCGGTCAGGTCGCAGCGGACGAACTCGACGGGGTCGAGCCGGGCACGGGTCAGATCCATGCGACCAGCATTGCGGAAAGCATTCCCGCGCCCGCTTGGCCTCCGAACCTAGCCGCGGATGACGTCGACGAGGCTCAGGATCGCCAGGACGACGAAGGCGACCGCCGCGACCCTGGTGATGACCTTGACTGGCACGACGCGCAGCAGGCCCCGGCCGCCGGCGATCGCGATCGCCGCGACCGACCACAGCGCGAGCAGGGCGCCCAGCCAGACCGTCAGCGGCGAGCTGAACCGAGCCGCCAGGTTCGCGGTGGAGATCTGGGTCAGGTCGCCCATCTCGGCGACGAAGATGACCGTGAACGAGGTCGCCGCCACTCGCCAGAACCCACGCGACGCGGCCTGCCCACGCGCCTCCCACGCGGCGGCGCCGGCGCCGCCAGTATGTCGACGGCCAGACCGCTCGGCACCCTGACGTACTGACGGACGTACTAGCGGACGTACCGACAGACGTACCGACGGTGCCGGGCAGCAGGACTACTCCCCTTCGGCGCCGACCCTACCGGACGAAAAGGAGCCAAGCCTCCGCATCCGGCCTGCAAGACGTCGCCGATGGGACCAGGATCGCCGGGCCGGCAAGAAGCCGTACCAGCGACACCAGGCCCGAGATAAGATCTTGAAACTGACATTCGGTGCCGGTTTGCCAAGAGCCGCCCGAACTACCTGTCCCGTTCCTGTGACATCATCGCTCGGCCGAGTCTGCGCCAACGTCGCACCAAGGCGCGATGGAGGCGTCCCACCCGTCGTCGAGGAGAGACGCATGGCTTCCAAGAAGCAAGTCAAGGCGTACGCGGACCAGGCGAAGTCGACCCTGCGCAAGGCGGTACAGCAGACCGGCTTCGACGTCATCCGCCGTCGCCCCGGCTTCGAGGCCGTCGGCATGGACGCCTTGGCGGTCGCGACCATTCGCGAGACCTCGCCCTACACGATGACCGACCCGTCGAAGGTCTTCGGCCTCATCCAGGCCGTCCGCTACCTGGTGACGAACAAGATCCCCGGCGACATCGTCGAGTGTGGCGTCTGGGCTGGCGGTTCGGCGATGGCGGCCGCGCGCACGCTGCTGCAGCTGGGCGACACCTCGCGCCACCTCTACCTGTTCGACACCTTCGAGGGCATGTCGCCGCCCACCGGCGCCGACATCGCGCCCGACGGGCAGACCGCCGAGCATCTGCTCGCCAACTCCGACCCGAAAGACCCCGAGTCGGCCTGGTCGATCGTGCCGCTGGAGAAGGTCAAGGAGAACGTGGCGCAGATCGACTACCCCGCCGACAAGATTCATTTCGTCAAGGGCATGGTCGAGGACACGGTGCCGGCAGCCGCCCCGGAACGGATCGCACTACTGCGCCTCGACACCGACTGGTACGAGTCGACCCGGCACGAGATGGAGCACCTTTTCCCGCGGATCAGCCCGAGCGGGGTGCTGATCGTGGACGACTACGGCTGGTGGAAAGGCTCCCAGCAGGCCGTCGACGCCTACATCGCAACCCACCGGATCCCGCTGCTGCTCACCCGACTAGGCCCGGAGGGCGGCGCCATCGGCGTGGTCCCGGCCGTCAGCCCGGTCCCCACCCCGGCAAGACCGACAGCCGCGCCACTCGGCGCCAAGACCTTTTGAACTGACCGCGTAGTGACCCCATGAGCGTTGGCCCAACTCGTAACGTTCAGTGGCACGCCACCGCGCTGGCCCGGAGGCACGCCTCCGCGGAGGAGGACGGCACGCGGAGGTCCCGTGGGAGCGACAGGGTCCCTGCGGAATCGGCGGAGCTTGCGGAGCCGATTTCGGAGGTCGGGAGTACGGGGCCGGAGCGGGCCGCCCGGACGGAGCGGACCATTAAAACAGCGCGCTGGCCCAGTGGTCGCCGGCGGCTTTGGCGCCGGGTGGGATGGCGAAGACCGCGCTGCTGGTGTGCTTGATGTACTCGTTGAGGGCGTCGGTTGCTGCTAGTCGGCGCTGGATCGGGATGAATCCGGTGCGTGGGTCGCGCTGGAACGCGATGAAGAACAGGCCGGCGTCGAGCTGGCCGGTCTCCTGGTCGACGCCGTCCGTGTATGAGTAGCCGCGCCGCAGGATCGAGACGCCGCTGTTGGTCGACGGCGCGGCGAGCCGGATGTGCGCGTCCTCGGGGATGACGAGGTCGCCGTCCTCGTTCTTCGCCGTCAACGGGACGGCGTCGAACTCGCCGGCCGCGCCCAGCGGCGCGCCTTCGATCTTGTCGCGGCCGATGACGGCCTCCTGGTCGGCGAGGAAGTCCCGGTCCCAGGCCTCGAGCAGCATCCGGATCCGGCGGGTCACGACGTATGTCCCGCCGCGCATCCAGGCCTGGTCGGTGTCCGCGCCAGCCCAGACGAACGAGTCGAGGGCTTTCGCGTCCTCACGTTTGATGTTGTTCGTGCCGTCTTTGAAGCCCATCAGGTTGCGCGGCGTCTGCTGGGCGTCGCTGGTGGTGCTGGTCCGGCCGAACCCGAGCTGGAACCAGCGCAGCACGGCGGTGCCCTGGGCGAGGCGGCGCAGGTTGCGCACCGCGTGGAAGGCAACCTGCGGATCGTCGGCGCAGGCTTGAATGCAGAGGTCGCCGCCGCTGCGGTTCTTCTCGAGGGCGTCGCCGGGCATGGACGGGATGTCGACGAGAGCGGCCGGTCGGCGGGTGCTCAACCCGAACCGGTCGTCGAACAGCGACGGGCCGACCCCGAAGGTGATGGTCAGGTTGGCCGCGGACAGGCCGATTGCCTCGCCCGTGTCCTTCGGCGGCGACTGCGGCGCCGTCTCGACGTCGCTCACGGGCTGCCCGTCGGCCATCCGGCCGGCCGCGTCCGTCCATGTCCGCAGCAGGTCACGCAGGCCGTCGCGGCTCACCCCGGCCGACACGTCGAAGGCCGCGAAGGCGAGCCGGTCCTGGGCGACCGTGGTGATCCCGGCCTGCTGACGGCCGTAGAACGGGACGACGGCGCGCGCCGGGGCGGGCGCATCGGGTGAGTCGTCCGAACAGCCGGCCACCGCGGTGGCCGCTCCCGCCCCGGCCAGCCCGGCGGCGCCCAGTAGCGCCCGCCGCCGCGACAGTCCTCGATGGTCGACCATCGCCATCCGCCTTTCCGTCCCATTTTGATCAGGATTCCGCGCCCGTTTCCCGAGGCACGCCCTCGACAGTCCGGTTGCCGCCCGGGCGAACGACCCGGGCGGCAGCCGGCAGCCGGCAGCCGGCAACCGGCAACCGGCACCGGCAACCGCTGTGCCGTTACTCCACGACGGTTCCGGCCACCTGCGACAACGGCTCCGCGAGGGCGTCGACCGCCTGGGTGAGCCCGCGCCGCTGGTCCTCGGTGACCTTGTCGTAGGAGACGTAGCCGGTGCCCTCCTTGTAGGGCTCGATCGCCTTGTACATGGCGGTGAAGCCAGCCCGGACCGACGTGGCCAGCGTCGGGTTCAGCTTCTGGACGGCGGGCTCCAGCAGGGTGAACGCCTTGTCCGCGCCCTCGATGTTGCCCTGCATGTCGAGGAGGTCGAGCTTGCTGTACCGCTCCTCCTCACCGGTCACCTTCGTCAGGCCCACCTCGTCGAGCAGCTCCGTCGCGCCGTTGGCGACCTGCGCCGGCTGGAAGGTGGCCGTCGCGACGAGGGTCTGGAGCCGGCCGACGTCGGTCGCGAGCTGGTCAGCGATCGGTCCCATCCCGTCGAGCTTCTTGTCGGCGAAGATCGCCTTCTCCAGGCGGTGGAAACCGGTCCAGGACGCCTCGTCGGGGGTGTCGTCGATCCGGGCGTCGATGGCGGGGTCGAGGTCGCCGAACGACTCCGCGACCGGTTCGATCCGCTCGTAGTTCAGGCGCGGCGCGCCGTAAAGCTCCGCGGCCTTGGCGAGGTCGCCGGCCTTGACCGCCGCGACGAACGGCGCCGTGTTGGTCACCAGCTCCGCGACCTGGGCCTTCACGTACACGGCGTAGTCGGTGGCTGCCGAGCCCAGCTGCGCGGTCACCTCCGGCGCGAACGTCGCCCCGGCCGTGGCACCGGCCTTGGCCTCGGTGACGACGAAGTCGGTCTTCTCCTTGTCCTCGCCGCCCGCGGCGCCCGGGCAGTAGAGCTGGTAGGTGCCTTTCTTGACGTTCAGCGAGAAAGTGCCCGACAGGCCGGGCGTCAAATTCTCCTTCTCTCCGAGGATCGTGTCGCCGCTCAGCAGCTCGACCTCGGTGATGGCGTCGGCGCCCTTGTTGACGAGCTTGAATGCCGTCGGGCCGGCCGGGATGGTCGCCGGGTCGGCCGTACAGCCCGCGGCTGTCATCGTCACGGTGACGGTCTGCTTGCCGCCGCCCGACGAGTCGGAGTCGGCGGAGCCACTACAGGCGGCGGCGCTCACGGCGACAACGGCTGCTACCGCGCTGAACGCGACTGGGCCCAAGGGCATGCGAAAATGATCTTCTTTCGCATGCCCGGCGGCCATCACCCTCCGGGCTAGTGGTGCGCGGCGCACGAAAGTACCCCCAGATCGGTATGAGAATTGCTTTGGAAAGGGCGCTTGGAATCGCTCGAAATCTCGCGTCCGGGCTGCCCGGTGGCTACGGTGTCGCCGCCGAGGTGTCGTGTGGGACGGACCGCGTCCCGTTCTGGCTCTCGACCACCGACCCGAAATCTTCTGGCGTTTCGACGGGCGCCGACGCCCCGGCAGACACCGTGGTCTCGGCAGGCGCCGTGCTTCCGGTGAGTGCCGTGCTTCCGGTGAGTGCCGTGGTTCCGGTGAGTGCCGTGGTTCCGGTGAGTGCCGTGCTTCCGGTGAGTGCCGTGCTTCCGGTGGGTGCCGTGGCCGCCGGTCGCGGCGGGCGTCGACGAGCGGGCCAGGCGACGAACAGCGCGAGCGGGACCAGGTAGACGACCCAGGCGATGAACTCTGCGACCACCGGCCTCGGCTGCAGGCCCAGCACGCCGGTCAGCACGCTCGCCAGCGGCGTGCCCGGCCGTACCAGCCAGGTCAGGTCGAACATCCTCTTCTGGCCGGCGTCGAGCCAGCCGGCCTCGTGCGCGGTGTGGGCGGCGGTCGCCAGCAGCCCGGCGGCGACCAGGACGAGGACCAGGCCGGTCACGCGGAAGAACCGGGAAAGGTTGATGTGCACGCCACCCCGGTAGATGCCGACGCCGACCACGACCGCGACCAGCACCCCGAGCAACGCCCCACCGCCGGCGGTCGCCGGCGAAGTGCTGGCGTTGAAGGCGGCGATCAGGAACACCGCCGTCTCGAAGCCCTCCCGCAGCACGGCGAGGAACGCCATCGCCACCAACGCGCTGGTCGACCCCGTCTCCAGGGCGGATGCGGTAGCGGTCTCGAGCGAGCGCCTGAGGTCTCGCGAGTGCCGCCGCATCCAGACGACCATGTAGGTGACCATCGCCACGGCGATCAGCCCGATGACGGTCTCCAGCGCCTCCTGCTGCCGCTGCGGCAGCTCCCGGTCCAGCAGCTGCAGGGCGATCCCGATGCCCAGGCAGAGCAGGACGGCCAGCGACACACCGATCCACACCTGCCGCAGGGCGTCACGACGGCCGCTCTGGCGGAGGAATGCCGCCACGATGCCGACGATCAGAGAGGCTTCCAGCCCCTCGCGCAGGCCGATCACAAATGTGGGAAGCACCGGCGGCCCTCCCTTACCTATCCGTCTGATATCCGCCTGAAATCCACCCGCCGCCGAACTACTACAATCATGTAGAAGTCGGGCAACTATGGTTAACCTCGCCAAAGTTAGGCCCACCTAAGGGTTTCGCGCAAGAACCCAAGAGCCTGGAAAACCGGGGTCACATCGCCGCGCGATCGGCATGATCGGCTCTGGCGCAACCCGGCGCTATACACAGCGCCACGCTCGCGCCACGGCGGGTGGCCGCATGCGAGCGCGCCGCGCGCCACGGCGGACACCCACAACGTTGCTCTGATCGAACACATGTGCGAACGTAGAGCGCGTGGACGTGCGGATCGTGATCGACGGCGAGACCTTCGAACTGCCGGCCGACACCGACCCGAACGAGCTTCGCAGGCGTGTCGCCCAGGCGGTCTTCCGCTGCGAGGTCGAGCAGCTCTACCTGGCCGACGGCGAGACCATGCTCGTCAACTGGCGCTCGGTCCGCACCATCCGGATCCACACCGGCCGGCCCGCTCCCCGCCCGCCTGCACCAGGCCACCTTGGTGCCAATGCCGACACCGCCACCACACCCGCGTCACCCCCGCCGACGCCAGCCGACGACCCCCCGGCTCCCTAGACGGATCACGGCCGCGCGGTGGCCCCGGGCGGGAACCTACAGGCCACCTTCCCCCTCGCGGCCGTGATCCCTGATCTTCACCGCTGGCCCGGCCAGCGAAGCCCGTTCAGGTGGCACGAGCCTCAGGTGGCAGTGGCCTCAGGTGGCAGTGGCCTCAGGTGGCAGTGGCCTCAGGTGGCAGTGGCCTCAGGTGGCAGTGGCCTCAGGTGGCACGGGCTTCGCCCCAACCGCCGCCGCCAGGGGTGTGGACGGTGAC
>Ga0207712_10002433_pt1 | contig 12031 bp, 18 predicted proteins | sample KBSS44metaG_FD_184402 | JGI IMG/M metagenome (GOLD analysis project Ga0207712, IMG submission 184402) | Switchgrass rhizosphere microbial communities from Kellogg Biological Station, Michigan, USA - KBS S4-4 metaG (SPAdes) (version 2) | ecosystem: Host-associated > Plants > Roots > Rhizosphere... | reverse complement strand
GATCAGGCGATCAGCTTCCTGAGACTCCCTCCTACGGCTCCGGCGAATCCTGGCCGTGACGATGATCTCAGGGATATGATCGTGGCGGCAAGGGTGCAGGCGGAGCTGCTACAGAACCGGGACCTAGTGGTGAAGTCCTTCGATTTATCGCTCGATTATTGGCAGAACACTTCTATCGAACTGCGGCCTCACTTGAGGACGGTTGACCTGGTGCAGCAGAAGGACTCGACTGGCGCGATTATCGCTCTTGCCGAAGGAACCCAGTACGTGGTCGATACCAGTAAGCAGCCAGGCGTAATTTCGCCGCCCTGGAGCGTCGGAGCGTGGCCGAGTTACACTCCGTGGCCCTCTTCCTCGATTTTGATCCGTTTCACTGCAGGCGTTTCCTCTGATGATGCGTTCTGGTCGGATACCGGGGCCACGGTCAAGATGGGGATGCGGCGGCTGATCAACGAATGGTTCAGTAACCGGTTGCCTCTCTCGATGGGGAAGAGCGCGATCGAGGGCTATCCGGACATCATTACCGCTCAGCTTTCATATGGCGCAATTCCGAGGGTTCGATAGGTGGCGCAGAATTACCGCCGGCTGGTGGATATCTCGAGCGGCGAGCCGGTAATCGACTCGGGCAAGATGCGGCACTCGATCACCATCGAGAGGGACGTGGTTGCAAGTCCTCCTGAGATCAACGAAGGCGGTGTGGTTTCGTCACCCCAAACCATAACCTCTGCCAATGCGGCCTTCGAGACGTATAACACCGCGGATCAAATCCGGGATGGCCAGATCACCTCGCATATGGAAACGGTGGTTGCCATGTGGTACCAGCCGGGAATTTTAGGGGGCGACCGGGTGATCATGCCAAGCGGCAATAAGTTGATCGTGGAGGATTTGGATAACGTTCTGCAGATGGATATCGTTCTGGTTTTGACGTGTACCGGCCTCGGAACCAATGTCTGATTTGAATCATTCTCTTCCCCTGGTGACCGCCCTCTGCCTGACAAGACAGAGAAAACACTGGCTTCCTCAGGCAATCGACTGCTTTAACTTGCAAACCTATCCCAATAAAGAACTCCTGGTGTTAGGAGACTCAAGAGAAGATCTCGAAGGACTGAAATTCCCTCCAGGGTCGCAGGTGAAATATACCGATGGCGCCCGGCTGGTGGTAGGAGCAAAACGGAATGTCGGCTGCCAGGCGGCGAGAGGCGAAATCATCGCCATCTGGGACGATGACGACTACTCAGCACCGGGAAGGTTATCGCAGCAGGTCAGAGTTTTGCAGACGTCTCCAATGAACTCCGTGACCGGGTACCGGGAGATGAAGTTCACCGATGGGAAAGAGTGGTGGAGGTACCCCGGACCGGGAAAAGACTTCGTATTGGCGACTTCCCTCTGCTTTCGGAAAGAGTGGTGGATGAAGCACCGGTTTGCGGAGATTCAGTGCGGACAGGATGAGCAGTTTGCGGCGGAAGCGGGGCGGTTGGGGCAGCTCATGGAGTGTCCCGATATGGATCTGATGTACGCCACGATTCACCCGGAAAATACTTCAGTGAGGCAGTTGAATGGGGGGCCATGGCTGAAGATGCCGGCGGGGTTCCAGTGGAAGAAGCAGCAGTCGCGCGAGGAGCAGGCGGCATGAGCAACGCGACCGGCACCTTGGCGAAGATGGACAAGCCTGTATCGGTGACTTTCACATCTGGTGATTGGGATGTGGTAGCAGGTTTGCTAATGGGCGAAATTTATCGCATAAAAGATATCGGCCACCGGCGGGATTACTGCGAAAACCTCAGAAACATGCGCAGGTTGATATTCCAGGCGCAAGATAAGGCGCGAGCGTGATGTTCCTCTCTGTCATTATCCCCAGCAAGAATTTCACCAACCTGAAGCGTTGCGTGGAAGGGCTGAGCGATTGGGGCCCTGGCCTGAGAAAAACGATCCTGGATGACGGGTTGGCGGAGTCTGGGTATCGCCGGGACACATTCGACTATGAGGATGGCGCGATTCTGGATGGAACGACAATTATTCCAGGTCCGAAGCCCTTCGTTTTCGCTGTGAATTGCAACATCGGAATCAGGTCCTGCGCGCCTGATGACGTGGTGTTGTTGAATGATGACGCGATCCTCGAGACCCCCGGCGGCTTCACCGCGATGCAGCAATTCTGCTATGAGCATCCCGAGTACGGCCTCCTGTCGGCGCGGGTCAAGGGCCACGCGCATCACATTCACGCCTACAAGCAAGGTCTGACCGGTATCTCAGAAGCGCCTCTCGACATCCCCTTCGTGTGTGTATATATCCCGCGTAAAGTAATCGACAAAGTAGGGCTTCTTGATGAGCGCTTCACCGGCTCAATTGATGGAGAAATGGTGTACGCAGGAGAAGACACAGATTATTGCATGAGAATCCGGCATGCAGGGTACAAGCTGGGAGTGTTTAACGAATGCGTGGTCGATCATGGGACGTTGCCGAGCACGTTCCGGGGCCTCAATGGAAGTCTGCCGATCAATGCGACTAAGAAGCGCTTCCAGGAGATCCACGGCTTCCCGATGTGGAGCAGGTAGCAAGAGATGCTGAAGCTTAACTTGGGCGCCAATGATGACCGGAAATCGGGCTTCGTATCGGTGGATATCTGCGAACCGGCAGACGTCGTAACGGATCTGAATTACCACTGGCCCTGGGAAAACTCAACCGTGGATGAGATCTATGCCCACGATGTGTTTGAGCACTTAGGACCTAGCAAGATCTGGCCGATGAATGAGGCTTGGAGGGTGTTGAAACCCGGCGGCATCCTCGATTTAGCAGTACCGTGCGTGATGTTGGCCGATGGGAGAGTAAATCCGGGAGCCTTTGCAGACCCGACGCATCGAACCTTTTGGACCCTGGATGACCAGTACTACTTCATGGAACCGTGGAACCATCCGGGAGGGGAAAGAGGAAGATTGGGGCCAGCGTACGGGATTCAGGCTCTGTTCCGGGGTGAGTGGCGGATGGTCGAGTACGGGGCATCGAATGAGCGTAGGAGTAAGATTCTGGCTCACCTGGTGGCGGTGAAGTAGTTGTATTGGCGGATGGCGGATGAAGGCGCGGTTATTGATTTGGTGGAGGGTTCACCTCGCCGCGCGCTCGGGTCTGGCTCCCTTCGGTCGGTCGGGACTTGGTTTTGATGTGATGAGCATGGCCTTCTGTTGCCGGGATGGGATGCGCTAGTTCGGATGGAACTGATTCTGACCGCCGTTATCTGCCTCTGTATCGGATTCGCTATGGGGATCTTTGTTGATCGCAACTTCGTGAGTTCATTCTCTGGGGCGATTCTCAAAGTCGGAGATGTGGAGATTAGGTCACATAACAGCGCGGACTTGCCAATTTTAGCCCACTCCGCTGGAGAGATTATCAGGGAACAGAGGCAGTTTTGCGAGGCGGTGAAGTAAATGTTTCACCTTACCCATAAAGAACTTCTGGAGCTGGCCTTCTGGCTTCGGTGCGACATGCAGGCTGAGGGCGTGCAGCTATTTCGGTATCTCGACGTGTTGAAGATTCCACCGCCGGAGCAGAGTATAGGGGAATTCCTTAGCGCGTCCCTGCCTCGTCAGATTCTCGAGATCGGCACCGGGCCTCACTGGGGACTGTTGCCCTTCATCGAAGCCGATTTGAAATTCGGAGTTGACCCCCTCTACCCGGCATATGAAGCAGTCGGGATCCTGGAAGAACGAAACGGCATCCGGCGAGTCGATGAGCCGTTCGAACACTGGGATACAGACCAGCAGTTTGACCTCATCGTGACCACCAATGCACTGGATCACGGTGAGATGGGATTCTTTCTGCTGCCGAAGATCTGGAGGCTATTGAAGCCCGGCGGCCGGTTCTACCTGCACGTGCACCTGCGGCCCGAGGAACTGAAAAACCTCCTTCACGATCACCCTCTGACAGAGGAGCAGCTCGACAAGCATTTGGGATATACGAGTCTTATTCAGGAGCGGAGAGAGTTACTCGATAAGGATCTCGATGGGTTTCAGAGTAAGACGCTGATTGGGGTGTGGAGGAAGCCGGAGTGACCGTCGGTAAGATTCAGCAACTGAGCACGCAGTCCCCCGCCCTCGTCGCTCCGCCGCGTCCCCCGGAAATTCGCGCCATCACCCCCTCCGAGCGCTGGGACCATCACACCATCCGTGGGCTTGAGCGTAATTCCATCCGGGAATTCGTCACGAAGCACAAAGATTTGCTGACAGGCCGGGTGCTCGACTTCGGTGCAGGGAAAGAAGGCACCTGTTTAAAGCCTCAGCCCTACAGAACACTGGTCGACGGGGAGTATGAAGCCTGGGACCTCGGAGACATGTGGCCGATTGGAGACTATGACGCAATCCTCTGCACCCAAGTAGTGCAGTACGTTCCTGATCCGCCACTCCTCCTCCACTGGTTTCATGGCTGGTTAAAAGAGGGCGGGTATCTCGTGATGACGTACCCGACGTCATGGGACGAAGTGGAAGATACCGACCTGTGGAGATTTACAAAAGCAGGAATGGAGAAGCTTCTCCTCGATCAGAAGTTTGAGGTTCTGCATCACGAGCGGAGGGCGGAGATCGAGCTGGGGGGCTTTAAGTTTCCTCTGGGATATGGAGTGGTTGCGAGGAAGATATGACACGAGCAGGATTTTTACAGTCTCTCGCGGCGGTTGCGACTGCTGCGATTTCACCGAAGGGAGAGGCGGTTCACGCGGAGGCCTCCATCACGGCTGAAGAGTTCGTTCCAGAGGGGAAGCATTTTATCCTAAGCGTCCCTGGAGCACTGAGTCTATCGGCGTATGAGCAGCTACGGCGATGCTGCGATGAGGAGTTCCTGGGCTGCAAAGTTACGATTCTATCCGGCGGTGTGCGCCTTGAAGAAGTGCGTCCGCTTGGTACCGCCGATATCGCCTCTGCTGTAGAAGCGGGAGTGAGACGGGCACTCGAAGCGGATCGGGCTGAGCAGGAGGCGGATCGAGCGCGTATTACCCGAGAGTTGGCGGAAGCCGAGGAAAGGAAGCCCCTGTTCTTTTACGATGCCTTTACTCAGGGTATTGATGCGGGCAGGTATCGAGCGGCGGGCTACCGGCTGGTGGAAGTGAGGCGTGCCGGAAAGTTGCGCGATAAGGCCGCATGGCAAGACTGTGTGGATCGCCTCAATCGTGAGCAGCGCCTCCCAACCACGGATATCTACGCTTAAAGCATGACCGCCGCGCCTCCAAATCGCTGCTACGCTTCCCTCTCGGCAGATGAGAGTGCGGCCCTGCTGACGCAACGGCTCCAGGCTCAGGAGCCCTTCTTCTTCGTACGTTATGGAGATGGAGCCCTGGAATGCATGGCTGGAAAATACGGGATGACCTGCGACCTGGAGCAGTATTCCGCGGACCTGGGTTTCCAGCTTCAATGGGCCTTCGAAGCTCTGATGCGCGGCGCCCCCGGCTCCAAAGTGTACGTGGGAGACTGGCTTTCGGCCTCATTCGACGCAGGCTCAGAGCATGCACGGTATGCCAAACAGTATGCCGAGCTGATCGGATCGGGTACTCCTGAATTGATCCACTTCGAGGCGCTGCTTTTGATGCGGGAGTCTCGAGCGCTGCTCGACTTTTACAAGGCGGTGAGGGCCGACAAGCGCCGCAAACTTTATATGGGTCCACTCGAAAATGAGTCCGCGGCGAAGATGTTTGGCGCTGAATTTATTCCTACGCCGATGCGGGATCTGTTCCGATTCTCGGAGATCTACAGTAAGGCGCTGCTCGATCGCGAGTTCGACATTCTACTGTACGGCGCAGGAATGGCCGGCAATCTCCCGGTCGTGAAATGCTGGCAGCAGTATCCGGGAAGAACGTACATCAATCTGGGCTCGGCTCTCGACGTTCTCTTTCAGGGCCACAAGACACGAAGGCAGCAGTTGACCCCGGTTGCCGCGCGTCGGCTGTTCCAGGAGTTGCTGTAAAAAGGAGTATTTCCATGTTTTCAGCTTTTCTCATTCAAGTTATCGTGGTGCTGATCATTGTGGGCCTGTTGTTATGGATCGTCCAGCAGATTCCCATGGATGCAACGATTGCCCGGATTATCCGGGTTGTGGTTGTGGTCGCGGTTTGCCTCTAGCTGATTTCAATTCTGCTCGGCTATCCTCTGGTGTATCCCGTCAGGCGCTGATGATCGACCCCAAGCAAGTAACCGCCATTATCGTCACTAAGGGAGACCGTGAGATCACTCCTGTGCTTGATTCGCTCTCGCCCTTCAGAGTAGTCTCTGTCTGGGATAACTCGCGATGCAAGGATCGAAAAGTGTACGGGCGGTATCTCGCGGCGGCCTCAGTGTTGACAGATTTCGTGTACGTCCAGGATGATGACTGCCTGGTGGACGGCGCGCGCCTCTGCCGCGAATACGATCCTGAGTCCGGAGAGCTACTTTGCAATATGCTCAAGGGGCATCAGGCGGATTATGTTAACTGGCCTGGAGTGGCACTGGTAGGGTGGGGCTCGATCTTCCCTCGGTCGATGGTTGACTTCTCGCCGTACCTTTCGAAGTATCCCGAAGACGATCTGTTTTACCGGGAGTGCGACCGGGTCTTCACGTACCTCAACAGGCAGAAAACGCGCCTCATCGATATCGGAGTTACCCATCTTGAAATCGCCCATGGGAAAGACAGGCTCTCTTTAGACCCCCGGCATGGAAATCACATGCGAGAGATTTACCAGAGGCTTCAGGGGATCGAAAGGCAGGCGGCGGCGTGAAGCTACTTTTGAGCCCGCACAACGATGACGAGGTTTTGTGGTGCGCGAACACGATTATGCGTGAGAGGCCCACGGTGTGTGTGGTGTTCGATTCCTATGTGCAGCCGTCGCGGGGTCTGCGCGCGTGTTATCCGGGGCGCCGTCGCCAGGAAACAATCGATGCTCTCGTGGAGTTGACCCGAGAGGAATACCAGGGAGTCAGGGTGGAAGGGACCGAAGTCGAGCCCGACTTTCTCGGCTTCCGGGACGATGACAAATTCTCAGTGGACGGTCTAGCCAGTCTGACCGCCGCGCTTCATGGGCACTATGGAAACGTCGAGCAGGTCTGGGCTCCCGCGATCGAGCAGGATGGCCACGAGCAACACAATATGGTGGGAGCCGCCGCGGATGCCGCCTTCCCGGGCCTCGTCACCCACTACCTGACGTACACTCGCAAAGTTGATGGCAAATCGCGCTATGGTACCGAGGTCCTGCCGCGCTCCGGAGACGACATCGCGCGCAAGCTCCGGGCTCTCGCGTGCTATAGGTCGCAGCTCCAGATGGACCCTCGGTTAGGCTGCTGGCCTCACTTTGTGAATGATCTCCGGGAGTATGTGATCTGATGACCACTTCTATTTCAGAGAAAGGAGATAGCGCGGAAGTAACGAGCCTGAGCACGGTGGGGCCGCTCCAGGCGGCCTCATCATCAACACTCAAGTCCACAACCACCAACATGATCGACCTCCTTTACTTGACCTACAACCGCAAAGACTTCACCGCGGCATCACTCAAGGCGCTGAAGCAGAATACTAACTGGTCCCTGGTGCGCAGATTCTCGGTGTACGATGACTGCTCGATCGACGGAACCCGGGAGATGGTAGAGCAATTCCTCAATGAGCTGCAATCCATGGAAGGCGGCGGGCCAATTTGCACCTTGACCGTAGGAAAGCTCGGCGGGCCGGTATCGGTGATGGCCGAATTCCTCCGCGAGAAGAGTGACCTCGATCTGTTCTGTAAGCTCGATTCTGACGTGATTGTGCCTCCCGGATGGCTCGATAGCTGCCTTTCTGTGATGAAGCGGAATCCTCTGGTCGACTTGCTGGGAATCGAGCCATGGCAAAGCAGAACGCCTCCACCGTGGGCCGCCGGTGTGCGCTCCGACCTCGATCAGGATAAGCACCTGACTGCCTGGACGCAGGGGAAACCCGGCTTCGCAAAGTGTGACTCCATCGGCGGTATCGGCCTCATGCGAAGAAAAGCCTGGGAAGGCAGAGGCTCCATGGCTGTGCATGGTCCCAATGGAGTCGGAGGGTTTACCGACTGGCAGGTAGCGCACCGGGATGTCGTGAAGGGGTGGGTGATTCCCCCCTTGAAGCTATTTCTGCTGGACAGGTTGCCGATGGAGCCCTGGAAGACCTTGAGCGCCCGGTATGAGGCGAAAGGCTGGCAGAGGCCGTGGAGCCGGTATGGGGCGGATGCGGCCGAGTTGTGGAGCTGGTGGCTGAACCGTGATTAACAAGGGCCTCGTGATGCGGATTCAATCCGCCATCGCAACTAGCTTTCCCGCGTGCCGAGGCGGTTTTGAGGGCCAGTTACCGCCGAATGCGGCGCCGCCGGCTTACTCGTATCGGGTTATTTCGGACCCCGCGAATACGACTCTCAAGAGCTTTCGTGGATTCGGAAACCGAAGATATGAGTTCAAGTGCTGGGGAATTGACGCGGCCTCGGCGGATGCACTAGCTGATGCGATCGACGCGCAGCTTGACGGCTTCTCCGGTGTGCTCACCGATCCCGATGCAACGAAGGTTGACAGTATGTTTCGCACTGATCGACTGGAAGCAGACTTGAGTCCCTCTTCCCGGAATTTCTGGGTGATGCTCGAATACAGTATCTGGTTTTACCAGCCGTAACGCTTTCCTTTTAACGATCTTCCGCCGTTATTGACGACTTATCCCCTGGATCTGATCTTCGGAACTGATCCAAAGCACAACACCACCAATCCCAAACAAAATCAGATTTTAGGAGAAGACAATGCCTTTTGACCCGCCGGATACAGTTGCCTCTGTTGGAACGACCGGTTACCTTTCGGAATTCGCCTTCAGTGACGGCGGAAGCCCTCCGAACTACAATACTGGCGTTACCGAAATCAAGTCCTTCAACTTCACGCCTCTCGACGTGCCGAATGTCGACTTCACCACGCTGAAGTCCCCCAACAATACTCGTGAGCTTCGGCCTGGGATGATCATGCCCGGAAAGGTGGAGATCACCTTCAACCTGACTGCCGATCAGACGCAGCTCGATATTTCTGACCATGCCCAGGGGCAGGATGTGATCAGTTCGCAGATCCGGGTTCCCGTTCAGGACCGCACGAAGACCATGTTCTTCACCTGCGATGTCTTCGTATCGAGCTTCAAGATCGGCCCGATGGAGAACGACAAGCCGAACGAGGGAACCGCGTCCTTCCAGATCTCCGGCGGCTACGTGCTCATTACCGAGTAGTAGTACATGTCTCTTTCCGATCAGTTGATCGAGCGCGTAACGATCAACCTTGCGGGCCACGAATGGCGCCTCGTAATCACATACGGGGCGCTTCTCGACTGTGAGGAAGTAACCGGGATCGACATGTTGACCGGGGTGGAGGCGTTTGTGAATCCCTCCACGCGATCGGTGAGAGCGTTGTTGTGGGCGGTGTTGCGGCGCCAGGCGCTGGGTATGACGCTGGAGGCGGCCGGGAACCTGATCGGATCTGGTGAGATCGAGGCTGTCCAGGAGGCCTTGACCCGGGCCTATGTGGCCTCCCTGCCTCCACCGGACAAGCCCAAGAAAGGCAAGTCCGGGGAGCGTTCCTCCTCGAATAAGCCTCCCATGGGATGGATCGAGACGCGGGCGGCGGCAAGGGTTGAAATTCGCCTCAGTGATTCAGAATTTCTGGACATGACCCCGCGAGAGTTTCACGCCATGCGGGAGGTGTACGTGAAGAACATGCGGCACTGGGAACTCGTGGCCGGAATGATCACCGCCGCGGTCAAGAATCACTCGATGAATCCTCCGAAGCGCATGGTGCAAGCCTCGGAATTCGTGCTGCATCGCATGGAAGAGGACCGGGCAGGCGTGGGCTCGGCCCATATCGACAGCAGGACCGGAGCAATTTCGTATTACGCAGAGTAGGTGGATAAGGGCGTTAAAGGAAAAGCATGGCGAAAGAAAGCAAGTTTCCGTTCGTGGAGTTCCTCGTGGAGGGTATGCCCGGTGTGTATGCGGTTGAAGGTTCCGAGGAGAAGGGCTTCCGGTTCACCTACGATGTCAATGAGATCGTGTCGGCCGAAATAACGACTGGCCTCAACCTTTGGGCCGCGGTCAGGAATCTCGACCAGATGAGCGCCGGGCAGTTGCGGGCAATCACCTTCGCCCTGCTGAAGGCAGCGCATCCCAAGATTACGCTCAACGAAGCGGGGGATCTGCTGGCCTTTGATCCTCCCGCCGTAATAGCGGCACTGCGGAAAGTCCTGAAGGTGAAAAGCCAGGACGAGGTAATGCTCGAATCCCTCCAGCGGCTGGCCCTTGAGAACCCCACGGCGGTGCTTGAGATGTTCTCACGGGCCGGGGTGGTGTTCACGCTGGGCAGTAGTGCGGAGGGTGACGCGGCCTCTCCTCCGACCGATTCTTCCTCTCCGGAACCTTCTCCCGTTCAATAAATAAGCAAAATGTCCACGCAGGTCACAGTAACGGGGCTCGCAGAGGTGCAGCGGATGCTGACTGAGGCACCCAAAGCCATCGTGGGCTCCATCTTCGTCAGAGCTATGGATGCCGCAGTTCACGTAATCGAGGATGAGCTTTACATTCTGGCGCCGGAACGCGATGAAGGCGAACGGGATGAAAACGTAGCTCACCTCAAAGACCAGATCATGCATCTGATCGAACTAGACTCCCGATTCCGGGGAGTGCGGGCCGCGATCGGATTTGGCAAGGGGGGAAACAAAGCTCTCTGGCTCGAGTATGGACACCGCATGATCGGTCACGCACCGGACCACAAAGACCTCGGAACGGTGTCGCCTCACCCTTTCATCCGCCGCGCCTTCGATAACTCCGCTGACAAGGCAATCGCCGCCTTCACTCGTGTCTTTGAGGATGGAATGAGGAACATGTATGGCTAAATCTGCCGGCGTAATAACGATCAATATCAATGCCGGTACCGCCCAGCTTGTTCAGGATCTGGACAAGGCGAAGGCGAAAGTAGCCGACTTTACAAGCCAGGGAGTCAGGGGCTTCCAGCAGTTAGGGGAGCATTCCGTTTCGAGCATGCAGGCGACCTCCGGCGGCTTGCGGTTGCTTGAGGGCAACTTCCAGAACAACATCCGCGCCTCGGAGCGCTTCATCGCTACCACCTTGGGTCTCGGGCCTGCGATCCAGGCGGCATTCCCTCTGGTGGGTGGCCTCGCCTTCGGGGGCATGATCTCAGAGATCGGAGTCAAGGTATACGAATTCTTCAAAAAGATCGAAAGCGCTCCGGAGCGTATCTCGGGAGCCTTCCGTGAGATGAACGCGCCGATGCGGGCGACTAACGATGAGCTGATCGTGAGTATCGACCGCATCCAGATGGAACTCGACAAGCTCCAGGGCAAGCGGACCAACAACGTAAAGTTGGAACTCGATGAAGCGAAGCTCGCGGCTGACAATCTGACGGATTCGCTTGATAAGGCTCTTTCTTCGATGAACAAAGTGCTGAAGGAGCAGAATGTGGGCTTCCTGGGCGGGCTTGCGTCGGGGCAGAAATCGACCACCGATATCGAGCAATACTTTGGCGGTCTAACCGGACAGGGTGGATTTAGGGCAAGAGTCAACGCCATCACCGAGACGGCAAACCGGCAGATCGGAGAGGCCCGGGACAAGGGAGTGAAGAAGGTCCCGGGGTTTGATGCCGCGGCGGAAGAGAAGAAGATCCGTGATGAGGGCAACATCAAGCTGGCGAAGGAGTATGCGGAGGCGCTGAAGTTCGTAAATACGGAACTCGCAAAGACGAATCAGCTCTCGGTGGGTAAGGCGTTCACGGTGAAGCCCGGTGTAGCGGAAATCAGCCGGCGGGAAATCCTCCAGGGGCTTGTGTCTCCGATTGAGAATCAGACCCTGTTACCGGGACTCCTCGCGCAGAAGCAGGATGTTACTGCGAAAAAGGAGGCGCAGATCTCCGCCAACGATAACTCCAAGATGGATCGGCCCTTTGACGATCGTATCAAGGCGATGAAGGCACAGCTCGAAGACCTGAAAGGAAAACTGGCAAGTGTGGGCCAAACCGATGCTTTCCGTGCCATCACGGAGGGCCAC
>Ga0207712_10002429_pt1 | contig 12042 bp, 4 predicted proteins | sample KBSS44metaG_FD_184402 | JGI IMG/M metagenome (GOLD analysis project Ga0207712, IMG submission 184402) | Switchgrass rhizosphere microbial communities from Kellogg Biological Station, Michigan, USA - KBS S4-4 metaG (SPAdes) (version 2) | ecosystem: Host-associated > Plants > Roots > Rhizosphere >... | reverse complement strand
AGATGTAAGTGGATACTTGTCAGTAAAAACAACTGCTTCAAATGCCAGCGAGACAATCGCATTGGTAAAAAGCAATTGGAATAAATTTTTTCCCGGCAATACGTTTGAATATTTTTTTCTGGATGATCATTTCGGCGAACAGTATAAGGCTGATCAACGATTCGACCAGGTGTTTGGATTATTTACTTTGCTGGCAATATTAGTTGCTTGTTTAGGGTTATTTGGTCTTGCTTCATTTACAACCATTCAGCGCACTAAAGAGATTGGTGTGAGAAAAGTCCTGGGTGCATCTGTATTTCGAATATTGAAATTATTATACCAGGAATTTGCAATACTATTAATAATAGCATTTGTTATTGCTGTACCATTAGCATGGCTGATTGTATCAAATTGGTTGCAAGGCTATGCCTTCCGTATTAATATACATTGGTCCTATTTTGTTTTGCCTTTTATAACAATTATGATCATCGCTTTATTGACGGTCAGTTTTCAGTCGATAAAAGCGGCGATTGCAAATCCTGTGAAGTCATTACGAACCGAATAAAATTATGGCCATGATAAAAAATTATTTCAAAACTGCTTTCAGAAACCTGCTGCGAAACAAAGTTTATTCTTTTATCAATATTGCAGGGTTAAGTCTTGGCCTTGCCTGTGCGATGCTGATTATTTTATATCTGAAAGATGAAATGAGCTATGATCGTTTTCATACAAACGTAAATAGTATTTTTCGTGTAGTGTTAGGACAAACCGGCCCCGATGCTGATAAAGGACGGAAGATGGGTATTACAGGATTTTTCCAGGGGCCAAAGTTTACTGCAAAAATACCAGAAATCAAATCTTTTGTTCGTGTATTTGGTGGCTATGAAGACATAAAAACAGGAACGGGTGTCAAAGGGCAGCAATTGCTTTTTGCAGATTCAAATTTCTTTTCGGTATTTTCTTTTCCTCTTTTGAGTGGTAATAGCAAAACTGCTTTATCGCAACCTAATTCTATCGTGCTTTCTGAGGATGTAGCAAAAAGACAATTTGGAGCTGAAGAAGCTCTCGGCAAAATAGTGTTACTTAAAAACCATGATCAGTTTGTACCTTATACAGTAACAGGAGTATCCAAAAGATGCCCGCAAAATTCTTCTATAAAGTTTGATGTCTTACTACCATTTACAGAACCAGCGGAAGCCTCACAGCAAAATGAAAATTGGTTTAGCTTCTTCCTTACGACTTATGTAGTGCTTGCCCCACACACGGATATAAAAACAGTAGAAGCAAAAATGACAAAAGTATATAAAGAAGATGCACAGGAATTGATTGCGAAGATGGAAAACCAATATAAAGTAACGGATAGGACCGCTTATTTACTGCAACCGTTTATTGATATGCATCTTGGAAAAAATGTAAGCCAGGAAGATATTGCCAATGCAAGCGATCCGATTTTTTCCTATATACTTTCCGGTATTGCTTTCTTTATTTTGTTTATTGCCTGTATCAATTTTGTAAATCTTACCCTTGGCCGTTCATTAAAAAGGGCAAGAGAAATCGGTATCCGTAAAGTGGCAGGCAGTGATCGTAAACAACTCATCATTCAATTCCTTGGCGAATCATTTGTTTTATGTTTTGCGGCTTTTGTATTTGCTATTGTCATTGTGCAGGCGGTATTACCGGTATTCAATACGCTTTCCAATAAGGTACTTTCAATATCATATCTGCTGGATCTGAAATTAGTAACCGGTTACCTGGTTCTTTTTATCATCACAGGTTTGCTGGCCGGATTTTATCCTGCTTTGGTATTATCCGGTTACAACCCGGTACAAGCTCTTTACGGCCGTTTTACTTTAACGGGGAAAAATTATCTTCAAAAGAGTTTGGTAGTACTGCAATTCACACTCGCTTCTTTTTTAATAATTGCTGCAATTACTATTTTTTCTCAATTTAATTTTTTGACTACTCAAAAACTGGGTTATGATGACAGCAATCTTGTACTGATTAATAAATCCGGTTTAACAAGGGACGAGGCGAGGTTATTAAAAGCGGAACTGATGAAGAGTCCCGATATAAGGGGTGTGGCTGCAAAAGATGAAGGCTACTCATTTAACCCGGCAAAAGTAAATGGCGACTTAGAAATTGGTGCTGCTAACGTAACGATTGATGAGTCCTTCTTACCATTATTAAAAATACCTGTTATTAAGGGGCGAAATTTTTCAACGGCGTTTCCTTCCGATTCTTCACACTCTGTTATAGTAAACGAAACGTTTGTAAAAAAAACAGGATGGAAGGATCCCATCGGTCAGCAGCTAAGCTTTGGCGACGGTTCGAAATACACAGTGATCGGCGTGGTAAAAGATTACCATTTTCAGGCACTGAGTAAGGAAATCGTACCTGAAATGTTTAGTATGAGAGTACAGAATGATTATGGTATGGCGTATATAAAAATTAAACCGGGTAGTGAATCAGCGGCCCTGAAGTTTATTGAAAAAACATTTAAAAAATTATTCCCGCTAAGTTCCTATACATATATATTCAAAGACCAGGAAAACCTGAAAAATTATGAAGCAGAGGCAAAGTGGAAACAAATTATATTGCTTGGAGCTATTCTCACCATTTTTATTTCATGTATTGGCCTCTTTGGTTTATCGGTATCATCTACCGAAAAAAGAACAAAAGAAATCGGCGTTCGGAAAGTATCAGGAGCTTCTGTAAGTGGGATAGTAGCTATTCTGTCAAAAGATTTTTTGAAGTTAATTGTTATAGCTCTGTTGATAGCAATGCCGCTTGCATGGTTAGCAGGTAATAAATGGCTGCAAAATTATCCATACCGTGTTACATTAAGCTGGTGGATGTTTACTGTAGCTGGTTTACTTGTAGTATTTATTTCTTTAGCAACTGTAAGTTTCCAGGCAATCAAAGCAGCGATTGCTAATCCTATAAAATCATTACGAACAGAATAAAACTAAAGCCATGATAAAAAATTATTTTAAAACAGCCTGGCGAAACATGATGCGTAATAAAACGAGCAGCTTCATCAATGTTTCAGGGCTGAGCATTGGCATCGCATGTGTGCTGATGATCGTAATATATATACAGAATGAACTGAGCTACGATAAATTTCACAAAGATGCAGATCGCATTTTCCAGGTAGTATTGAATGGTAATATGAATGGCCAGGAATTCTGGGCCGGTAACACGGCGCCACCTGTAGGTGCAGCCTTAACAAATAATATTCCCGAGATAGAAAGTTATACCCGGTTTTATGAACCCAATGACATCGTTGTTCGATATGAAGAAAATGGCCGATCAGAATTTTTTACAGAAAAAAATATATTGGCAGTTGATTCAAATTTTTTGCAGCTATTTGGATTTAAAATACTCGAAGGCGATGCAGCAACAGCGTTGATGAAGCCCGGGTCGGTTGTTATAACAGAAAGCATTGCAAAAAAATATTTTGGCGATGAGAAAGCTATTGGCAGAACATTATCGATGAGAGATGACAAGCAGCCATTTACAGTGACAGCGGTTTTAAAAAATGTTCCATCATCTTCTTCCATTCAATTTGAATTTCTTATGCCGGTCACCGATTTCCCTGTTGTGAAAAGATTTAACTGGAGTTGGGTTTGGCGGCTAATGGTTTGTTATGTGAAATTGAAACCAAATGTGCCTACAGATAAAGCAGGTATCCAAAAAATAGAATCAAAATTCCCTGCTGTTGTCAGGGTACAGGCGGCAAATGGATTCAATCGAATTGGAAAACCATTTGATGAATTCGTCAAGAATGGAGGTAAATGGGATTTTCATTTGCTGCCGATCACTGATGTGCATTTACGTTCTGCAAATATCAACATGCCCTGGCTCAGCCATATCAGCAATATTAAATACATCTACATCTTTGGTAGTGTTGCCTTGTTCATCATCCTGCTTGCCTGCGTAAATTTTATGAATCTTTCTACAGCAAGAGCTGCAAACAGGTTTAAGGAGGTAGGCATACGAAAAGTAAGTGGCTCAACAAAAGCACAACTCGTCAAACAATTTCTTTCAGAAGCATTTTTGTATAGTTTTATTTCTTCGGTGTTCGCTGTTATATTGGTTTTGCTTTTACTAAAAGAATTTTCTTTAATAATTGAAGAGCCGATCAATTTTCAAACTGCTTTTACTCCTGCGGTTTGGATCTCGCTGGTAGGATTAACAATATTGATTGGGCTCCTGGCAGGCAGCTACCCGGCGTTTTATCTCACTTCATTCAAACCCATCCTGGTTTTAAAGGGAAAAAATCTTTTCTCCGGCGGGAAAAAGACTTTGTTCTTAAGGAATGGATTAGTTGTTTTTCAGTTTTTCATTTCCACTCTTATGATCATCGGAACAATAGTTGTTTTGAAACAACTTAATTTCTTCCGTACTACTGATCTGGGTTTTAATAAGGAAAATGTGGTGGTCATTTCAAGTACTAATCGTTTAGCATCCGGGGAGGAAACTTTTAGACAAACTGTAAAACAAATGCCGGGTGTTCTGGATGCATCAATCACTACCAGTATTCCTTCGGGCGATGCCTTTGGAGACAATTATCAGCCAGAGGATGAAGGGAATAAAAAATCCGCGGAGCTGGAATTGAGCTCTTTCATGGTGGATGATGCTTTCATTCCCACTTTGAATATCAAGGTGGTTAAAGGAAGAAATTTTTCCAAAGAGTTTAATGATTCGGCATCTGTCATTCTCAACGAAGAAGCTGTAAGGCAAATCGGTTGGAAAGACCCGGTAGGAAAATGGTTGGAATATCCCGGTGGCAATAACACACGATTCCTGGTGATAGGAGTGGTTAAGAACTTTAACACTCAATCATTACAAAATGCCATTAGTCCTTTTGCACTTTTTCATCCCTCTTCTAAAACCTATGGTTGGGGTGAAACAAATATCGTAGCGAGAATTAAAGGCGGAAATATCAGCAATACTATTCAGCGATTAGAAGAACGATGGAAAACCTTTGCCAACAGCGAGCCTTTTGATTATAGTTTTTTGGATGAGGCATTCGATGCGCAATATCGCTCAGAGCAGAGACTCGGAAGTATATTTAGCATATTTGCCGCACTTTCTATTTTCATTGCTTGTCTTGGTTTGTTTGGTCTGAGTGCTTTTATGGCAGAAAAAAGAACAAAAGAAATTGGTGTTCGAAAAGTTTTGGGAGCTTCTGTGCCGAATGTTGTTGCATTATTATCAAAAGATTTTCTGAAACTCACTCTTGTCGCCTCGATCATTGCATTTCCAGTTGCCTGGTATTTCATGAATAAATGGCTGGAAGATTTTGCCTACAGGATAAATATTAACTGGACTGTATTCATCATTGCAGGTCTGTGTACGTTGCTTGTAGCACTGTTGACAGTAAGTTTCCAGGCAATAAAAGCGGCGATAGCTAACCCGGTAAAATCATTAAGAACTGAATAAGACTAAAACATGTTAAAAAACTATTTGATCATAGCTGTTAGACATCTCAGCAGGCATAAATCATTTTCTGCGATTAATATCCTATGTCTTGCTATCGGTATTACATTCTCGATGGTTATTGGCGTGTACATAATCAATCAAAAAAAAGTAAATGCGTCTATAAAAAACGTCGATAACCAGTATTTTATAAAAAGTATTTGGAAGGTAAAAAACATGGGGCTTCCTATCACAACCGTAGCCCCGTTGGCTAAGACACTAAAAGAAAAATACCCCGGTATCGTCGCCAATTATTACAGGTTTAACCCCGTGACTAACGTGGTGTCATCTGGAGATAAACATTTTAAGGAAAGTATTGCTATTTGTGACACAACTCTCGTATCCATGTTTGGTTTTAGACTGGTGCATGGCGACAAAGAACATGCTTTCAAAAATAATAGTTCGGCTGTCATTACTGAAGCAATGGCTATAAAGCTTTTTGGTACTACTAATGCAATTGATAAAACCATCACAATTACAAATACTACTTCGGATAAGCAGGATTATTCTGTATCGGCTGTTTTAAAAACAATACCTTATTGCACAGTAAATAACTCTATTGACCCGGATGGGTATAATGTATTTGTACCGTTTGAAGGGAATAAATATTTCAAGGGCGGCAATGGGGAAGATTCATGGAATAATATTTATATGCCGGGCATGATTGAACTTAAAACCGGCGCTTCTGTCGATGCATTGTTCAAAGCAACGGAACAGATATTAACTACTAACCTCCCCAATAATTTAAAAGGATTGTTGCAGGCAGAATTTGTTTCTCTCAAGAAATATTATTTAAAAGATAATAACAGCGCTGTTCAAAAAATGATCACTGTGCTTTCACTTATTGCTGCATTCATTTTGCTAATGGCGATCATTAATTTTATTAATATTAATATCGGCACATCATCTTACAGGGTAAAAGAGATTGGCTTACGAAAAGTTTTTGGCGGAGCAAAAGCACAACTTATTACCCAGCATTTGACCGAAGCGTTGGTAATTACCTTTTTTGCAGCGCTGCTTTCTTTATTTTTTTATGAAATGGTAAGACCAATTTTTGACCAGATATTGAATACCCGACTCGATCGCTTCTGGGAATTTGATATGGTAAAGATCGGGCTACTTTTCTCTTTGGTGATTGGCATTGGTTTTATATCCGGTATTTATCCGGCTTTTATACTTAGCTCATCAAATCTTATTCGTTCCGTAAAAGGCAAAATAGCTGCGACCACTGGCGGAGTATTTTTAAGAAAGGGCTTACTGGTTGTTCAATTTAGTCTTGCTATTTTCATTTTTATAGCTGCGGTGAATGTATCAAAACAGGTGTCCTACTTCTTTCAAAAAGACCTTGGATATAATAAAGAGCAACTTCTTGTATTAACAGCATTTCCAAAGCAATGGGATTCGGCAGGCGTACAAAAAATGGAAATGATAAAGAACGGATTAAAAGAATTGGCTGTTGTGCAAAGCGCTTCGCTTTCTTATGAAGTGCCTGATAGGACACCACCCACAACTATCGATCTTCTTCCGGTAGGAGCAACAAAGCCTTTCGTTATTCCTTTTATTACTGTTGATGAAGAATATGCAAGCACTTTTGAAATACAAAAAAAGGAAGGAACTTTTTTTAATAATTACTCAAGGCCAGCGGTAAATTACGAAATTGTTTTGAATGAAACTGCTGCAAAGATGTTAGGGACATCTGTAGGCGGAACAATCAGGATGCCATCCGGATTTTCTTCTACTGTATCTGGTATTGTAAAAGATTTTAATTATTCGTCTTTTCAGCAATCTATCGGGCCTTTGGCATTTATTCATGTCAATAGTATTACGCAATATAGATTTCTGACACTTAAACTGCATACAACAGATATTAGTAGCAGTCTTAGTCAAATAAAAGAAAGATGGAAGACATTGTCACCGGCTTCTCCTTTTGAATATACTTTTATGGATCAGCGATTCCAGTCTTTATATAGTTCGGAATTGCAATTAAAAAAAGCAACTAATATAGCCACGATACTTAACCTGCTCATTGTGTTGATGGGAATTTTTGGAGTCGTCGCTTTTACACTTGCCCGTCGCAACAAGGAAATTGCCGTAAGAAAAGTATTAGGTGCTGAAGTAAAAAATATTCTTTTTCTTTTTATAAAAGATTATGCCTGGCTCATTTTTATTGCCAATTTGATAGCATGGCCAGTAGCCTATTTTGTAATAAATAACTGGCTGCAAAACTATAGTTACAGAATAGAGCAAAATATATTCTCCTATTTAACAGTTTGCCTTCTGGTATTTTTTATTGCATTTCTGGTTATTGTGGCTCAATGTTTTAAAACGGCGATAGCAAAGCCAATAAAAAGTTTACGAACAGAATAAAAATATAGTTATGATAAAAAACTTTTTTCTTGTCGCTTACAGAAACCTTATTAAAAGCAAGTTGTATTCTTTTATTAATATCACAGGTCTTTCTGTAGGAATTGCGGCCTGCATATTGATCTTTCTGTATGTACAATATGAAGTCAGCTATGATAAATACAACGTAAAGGCAAGCCGCATCTATCGTCTTACGGAAATGCTTCATTTGCCAAAAGAAGACCGTCCGCAAGCAGTGACTTCGCCGATAATGGCGCCCACGTTACAGGCTAATTTCCCTGAAATTCAAAAAACTGTTCGCATTACTTTTTCAGGCAGGGTATTATCAGTAAAAGAAAAAAAATTTTACGATACAAAAATTGTTTATGCAGATTCGACGCTGTTTGACATTTTTACTTTTCCAATGTTGCAAGGCGATCCGAAGACATCGCTTACCCGCCCGTATTCAGTTGTGCTTACTGAAACCGCTGCAAAAAAATACTTTGGTGATGACCCTGCATTGGGAAAGATCATGCAGCTTTCTGATACAATAAATTTGACAGTAACGGGCGTCATAAAAGATATCCCTGCCAATTCTCACTTTGCTTTCGATTGTTTGCTGTCCCGGATCACCATCAGTGATTTGAATAAATATGAGCCAGAAACGAATTGGTTTAACAATAGCCAGTATTCATATTTACTTCTTCCCGAAAAACATAATTACCATGAATTGGAGGAGAAAATAAATGTATTCATGAATAAACAGATGGCAGAAGAAAGGAAAACAAGCGGGCTGTGGTATGATTTGAAATTACAACCGCTGAGGGATATTCATTTAAGATCAAATATGAACGCAGAAATAAATCCCAATAGCAGTATTAGTTATGTATATATTTTTTCGGCAGCTGCCATCCTGATCCTTCTTATTGCCTGTTGTAATTTTATTAATCTTTCAACAGCAAGGTCATTAAATCGTTCTAAAGAGATAGGGTTAAGGAAAGTAGTAGGTGCTATGCGGAAACAATTAATTGTACAATTCCTCAGTGAATCTTTTTTGTGCTCATTGATCGCCGGCTTGATTGCTTTCGGATTGGTGAGACTAGCATTACCCTCGTTCAATCATTTCACTGGTAAATCATTACCAATGAATTTTTTTGCGGTTCCTGGTTTGGCATCGGTATACACATTAATTATAGTAGGAGTTGGTTTGATTGCCGGATCTTATCCTGCTCTATTAATGTCTTCATTTACTCCGATCACTGCACTTAAAGGAGTTATCAGGCATGGATGGCAGGATATTATTTTACGTAAAGGATTAGTTGTATTTCAATTCACCATTGCAATTGTTTTAATTGTCGGGACCGGACTTGTGCTGAAGCAACTGAAATTTATTCAAAATCGAAAAATAGGATTGAACAAGGACCAGGTAATAGAGATAGGAATAAAAAGAGCCGATCTGGCCAGGGGAGATCTATTGGTAAAAGAAATAAATAAAAACTCATCCGTTATTAACAGTACACTTACGGATTTTTCTTTCAAAAGCGGTATCAGCAATATCGCGATATTGCCAGAAGGAGCAGCAGAAAATGAGATCACTTCGCAGCCCGTTATTTCTATTGACGAAAATTTTTTAAAAACATTCCAGATTCAATTAGCTGCAGGCAGAGAATTTTCAAATTCACATGTTACTGATACAACAGGAGATTTTATAGTAAATGAAACTGCGGTAAAAGTTTTTGGATGGAAGACTCCTCAGGAAGCGATCGGAAAAAATATGGATTGGGGTTTGGGAAAAAAAGGGAAAGTGATAGGTGTTGTAAAAGATTTCAATTTCGCTTCACTTCATGATAACATTCAACCACTCATCATTCATATCAAACCAGACTGGTATCGTTTTATAGCTATACGTGTCAAGCCTGAAGGTTTATCTCAAACAATAAAAAACCTGGAAAACACCTGGAAGAGCATCGCGACGGGAAGTCCATTTGATTACACATTCTTAAATGAGGATTTTGGGAAACTGTACAAAGAGGAACAAAATTTACAATCTGTTCTTAGCTTGTTTACGCTTTTATCGATAGTAATTGCCTGCCTTGGTTTGTTTGGTCTTGCTGCATTTACAATAAAGCAACGATTTAAAGAAATAGCAGTTCGAAAAGTATTGGGAGCCAGCGTAACGGGTATCATTAGTTTGTTGTCAAAAGATTTTTTGTTGTTGGTATTTATTTCTTCACTGATCGCTTTTCCGTTGGCATGGTGGGGAATGCATAGATGGTTGCAGGACTTTGCCTACAGGATCAATATTGGGTGGTGGACCTTTCTTGCGGCGGGAATTGTTGCATTGCTAATAGCGTTAATTACTATAAGCTTCCAGGCAATCTCAGCGGCTGTTACTAATCCGGCTAAATCATTACGAACCGAGTAAAAAAGAAGTATGATAAAAAATTATATCAAGATTGCAATCCGCAATATATGGGCGAACAAAGCTTTTTCTTTTATAAATATTGTTGGTCTTTCGGTTAGTATGTCTTTAGGATTACTGATCATTTTAATTGTGAAAGAACAATATTCTTTTGATCGCTTTCATAAAGACGCTGATCGCATCTATCGTGTTGATACAAAAGCATTGCGTGTTGGCGGCGGAAGCGAAGATTATGCTACCGTACCATTGCCATTAGCAATGGTGCTAAAAAATAATTATTCTTTTACGGAAGACATCGTTCGTTTAAATCGTCGGCTAAACCAGGATATTGTATTCGGAAATGTGAGAGTTCCTGTAAGCGGTCTTTTTGCTGATCCATCATTTTTGAAAGTTTTCAATTTTAAATTGGAGAAAGGAGATCCCGCCACTGCTTTATCATCACCAGGCAGTCTGGTTCTTACACAAGAAACAGCAAAGAAAGTTTTTGGCAGAGAAGATCCATTAGGTAAAACAATTGAGATAAGAGGATATGGAAATTTTACTGTAAGTGGTGTGCTGGATAAGTTCGCTGGTAAAACGCATTTTGAATTTGAAGTATTGGCATCAATGACCGCATTGCCTGCAATGGAAAAGCAAAACATAATGTCGCCATCGCTGGAAAGCTGGACGAATTACTATGCCGGACTTACCTATATAAAATTGCAGAAAGGAAAAAGAGAAAAAGATGTGAATGCTGCACTTGCCGAGATCAGTAAAAAATATTATGCCGGAGTTAAATTAGAAACACGAGACAGGGGCTATGAATTTTTCCTGCAGCCATTAACTAAAATAAGCCCGGGGCCGATACTTTCAAATAATATGGGCAGGGCAATGCCGAAAATTATTTTGACCTTTCTCAGTGTTCTCGCTTTGGTGATCATGATTATGGCAGGATTGAACTATACCAATTTAATGATTGCAAAATCGTTAAAACGTGCAAGAGAGATCGGTGTTCGGAAAGTAATGGGAGCAAATCGCTGGCAGGTGTTTATACAGTTTGTCGGTGAGTCAGTCGTTTTTTCAATTCTTGCATTGATCGTTTCATATCTTATTCTGCAGTTTTTAAAATTCTCTTTTCTTCAATTCAGACTTACTCAATCATTTTCTGTTGATCTTAAAGAATCGGGTGTTATTTACGTTTTGTTTCTCTTATTCGCTGCTACGGTTGGAGTAGTTGCAGGGCTATTACCTGCTGCTTATCTCTCAGGGTTCAAACCAGTGCAGGTTTTAAAAAATAAGATCGGTTCAAAACTTGGTACCAGGATCACTTTTAGAAAAGTGCTGATGGTAATACAATTTACTTTATCAATGGTTTTTATTATTTGTGTTTTATTTATTTACCAGCAGGTAAATTTCATGCTTTCAAAAAATTACGGCATCAATGAAAAGAATATTGTCAATCTTCAATTACAAGGAAATGATTATGAAAAATTGATGAATGATATTGTGAAGGTTAGTGGAGTAAGAAGAGTGGGAGCCGTATCACATAGTCTCGGCACTTCTGCAGACAGGGCAAGTGATTACAGGCGAAACATTTCTGATGAGCCATTTGTGATGCGGGATTTTTGTATTGATGAGAATTACTTGCAAAATCTCGAAGTGAAATTTGTTGCAGGAAGGAATTTCAGAGCTGGCTTATCGAAAGAGAAAGAATCAGAAGTGATATTGAATGAAACGGCTTTAAAGAGTTTTGGTTTTAAAGATCCGGGTTCTGCTCTTAACCAGGTTATTTATAGTGAGGATTCAGCTCAATTGCAAGTAGTCGGTGTAAAAGATTT
>Ga0207712_10002427_pt1 | contig 12047 bp, 6 predicted proteins | sample KBSS44metaG_FD_184402 | JGI IMG/M metagenome (GOLD analysis project Ga0207712, IMG submission 184402) | Switchgrass rhizosphere microbial communities from Kellogg Biological Station, Michigan, USA - KBS S4-4 metaG (SPAdes) (version 2) | ecosystem: Host-associated > Plants > Roots > Rhizosphere >... | reverse complement strand
GGCTGATCGCGTCCGACCGACGAGATCCGGATGCACCGTCGCCAGCTTCTCCTCACCCCGGCGTCCCTGCTCCTTGCCCGAGATCCGCTCATGGCCGCTCCTCGATCGCCCGCCACATCGTTCGCAAGCGAGGAGGGCAGTGCGGTGGCGCTTGCGCTGGCGATGGCCGAGGGACGGGCGACGTCGGAGCGCATCGTGCGCGACTGCCTGGCGCGGATCGAGGCGATCGACCGGCACGGGCCGCGCCTGCACAGCGTCATCGAGCTCAACCCGGAGGCGCTCGCGATCGCCAAGGCGCTCGACGGCGAGCGCAAGGCGGGCCGGCTGCGCGGGCCGCTCCACGGCGTGCCGGTGCTGGTCAAGGACAACATCGCGACCGGCGATCGCATGAGCACGTCGGTGGGATCGCTCGCCTTCGACGGCGTGCGTGCACCGCGCGACGCGAACGTCGTCAAGCGGCTGCGCGACGCCGGCGCCGTGATCCTCGGCAAGAACAACCTCAGCGAGTGGGCCAACATCCGCTCGACGCGATCGGTGAGCGGCTGGAGCGCGCGCGGCGGGCTGACCCGAAATCCCTACGCGCTCGACCGCAGCACGAGCGGGTCGAGCTCGGGCACCGCCGCGGCGATCGCCGCGAGCCTGGCGCCGCTCGGCGTCGGCACCGAGACCGACGGCTCGATCGTCTCGCCGTCGTCGATCTGCGGCCTGGTCGGCCTCAAGCCGACGGTCGGCCGGCTCAGCCGCGATGGCATCGTGCCGATCTCGCCGAGCCAGGACACCCCGGGTCCGATGACGCGCAGCGTCGCCGACGCGGCGTTGCTCTATGCGGCGATGGCCGGGCGCGACGGCGCCGACGCGGCGACGTCGGCGGCGCCCGACGAGCGGGTGGCGGCGCCGATCGCCCTGCCCGACGACGCGCTGCGCGGCGCCCGCATCGGCGTCGCGCGCGCGTACTTCACCGGCTTCGACGAGCTCGACGCGTTGATCGATCAGGCGATCGTCGTCATGAAGCGCGCCGGCGCCGAGATCGTCGATCCGGTCGACCTCGCGCTGCCCGCGTACTCCGATGCCGAGCTGCGCGTGCTGCTGTACGAGCTCAAGGCGAGCCTGCCGCGCCACCTGGCGACGTTCGCGCCGGGCGCGAAAGTGAAGACGCTCGCCGACGCGATCGCCTTCAACCGCGCGAATCGCGATCGCGAGATGCCGTGGTTCGGCCAGGAGCTGTTCGAGAAGGCCGAGGCGTACGGCGGCCTCGACACGAAGGAGTACCTCGATTCGCTCGCCGAGTGTCGCAAGGGCGCTCGCGACGACGGGCTCGACCGCGTGCTGAAGGCAAACCGCCTCGATGCGCTGGTCGCACCGACCGGCGGGCTGGCGTGGCTGATCGATCCGGTCAACGGCGACCATTCGGGCCCGAGCTTCTCGTCGCCGGCGGCCGTCGCGGGATACCCCCATCTCACGGTTCCGGCCGGGTTCGTTCGCGGCTTGCCGGTCGGCCTGTCGTTCGTCGGCGCGGCATGGAGCGAGGCGAGGCTGCTCGCGTTCGGCCATGCCTACGAGAAGCTCACGGCGCACCGCCGGCCGCCGCGCTTCGCGAAGCGAACGACGCCCGCCTGAACGTCGCGGGCAGCCGTTCGGCGATCGCTAGCGAGCGAGCCGGCGCAGGACGAGGTAGAGGCCTTCGATCGGCACCCCCTGCTCCTCGCGCACCGCAGCGCGATCGATCGCGGCCACCTCGAAGCCGTGCTGCGTCGCGAGGCGAACGAGGTACGGCCGGGAATGCGCATAGCGCAAGCTCGGCAGGAGCCGCACGTCGGCAGCGTCGTCGTCGAGCGCCTCGACCGAGAAGCAGAACACGCCGCGCGCCATCGCACGCTCGAGGAGCGCGAAGACCCGCGCCAGGTCGCCGACGTAGATGAAGACGTCGGCGGCGAGGACGAGGTCGAAGCGGTCGGGGCTGGCGGCGAGGAACTCGACGATGTCGGCGTGGGCGAGGCGGTCGTAGACGCCGAGCGCGCGGGCCTTCTCGAGCATGCGCGCCGACAGGTCGACGCCCGTCAGCGCAGCGACCATCGGCCGAACGAGCGGCCCGCACAGGCCGGTGCCGCAGCCGAGGTCGAGCGCCGATTCGAAACGTGCGTCGGCGCCTTGCGCCGCGACGAGCCGGTCCACCACCTGGCGATGGGCCTGGTAACCGAGCTGGCCGACGAGATGGCTGTCGAACTCCTCGGCGTAGTGGTCGAACAGGCCGGCGACGTAGGCGGACGGCGGGCTCGGCGGCGCGGTCCCGGCCTGGACCGAGGCCAGGTAGAAGCCGTTCAGCTCGGCGTCGCCGCCGTGGCGCAGGGCCTCGCGGAAAGCGTCGGCGGCCTCGTCGAGCCGGCCCGCTTCGCGCAGCACGGTGCCGCAACCGCTCCACGCAGCGGCGTGGTGCGGGTCGATCGCAAGCAGGCGCTGGAACGTCGCCAGCGCCTCGCGCGGCTGGCCGAGCTGCGCGAGCGCCGTGGCGCGATGGAGCAACGCGTCGACGCTGCCGTGCTCGGCCGCGAGCGCCGCATCGGCGCTCGCCAGCGCGTCGACCGGCCGGGCCAGCCGCAGCTGGACCGCGGCCAGGTTGATAAGGGTCGAGGCGCGTCCTGGAACGAGGGCCAGCGAGGCCCGGTACCCGCGCTCGGCCTCGGCGAGGTCGCCGGCCTGCTGGCGCCCGAGCGCCGCGAAGAAGTGCGCCTTGGCCTGCTCGAACGAGTCGTCCACCCGTGCGGACGTTCTAGCCGAGCGCCGCCCGGTAGAGGGCGAGCAGCTTGCCCCAGGCGCGCTCGGCATCCGGTGCGCTGTAGACCGGCGCGCCGGCCTCGGTCGGCATGTCGGGGACGCACCAGCCGTGGCGCGCCGGGTAGACCTCGATCTCGGTCGGCACCTTGGCGGCGACGAAGGCCGCGCGCAGCTTGTCCTTCGCATCGGGCTGACGCTGGTCGTCATTGGCGGCGACGCCGATGTACGTGCGCGCGCGGATTCGCGGCGCCAACAGGTGCGGGCTGTCGGGCTTGTCGGTGACGAGGCCGCCGCCGTGGAACGATGCCGCCGCGCCGATGCGATCGGGAACGGTCGCCGCCGTTCGCAGTACCAGCGCTCCGCCCATGCAGTAGCCCTGCGAGCCGATCTTGCGCGAACGGTCGACCTGCGGCTGCGCGTCGAGGAAGGCGACGTAGACGGCAGCGTCCTTCTCCGCGGCGCCGGGCGCGTTGATCGAGCCCATCAACGGGCCGAGCTTCGCACGCGTCGCCGGATCGCCGAAGTCGATGTTCGCCGCGGTCTCGAACTGCGGTGCCTTGGCGACGCGGTAGAAGGGGTTCGGGACCAGCACCGCGAAGCCTTCGCCGGCGAGGCGGCGACCCATCTCGCGCATCGACGGGCGCAGGCCCGCCGCGTCGGGCCAGATCAGCACGCCGGGATGGACGCCGCTCGCCGGGCGGATGAACGCGGCATCGCAACTGCCGTCCGGCGTCTCGATCGTCAGGTCGCTTTCGATGACGGGCAGCGCCGCCGCGGCCGGAGGCGCGGCCGCGATCAGGCCGCTGCCGATCGAGAGGGCGACGAAAGCGCGCCGGGAAAGATCGTTGTCGGCCGGCTCGCGCCGCGGTCGTTCGAGTCGCTCGTCGCTCATGGGCGCGGTCTCCGTGTCGTAGGGAAGAGCGCCGATGATGCGACAACTTCGCGCGCCCGAGCCGTGCCGCTGGCGACGACGCGAGGGAAGCGACGCGACAACCCGTGGAGAGCCGGCGCGTGTCGTACACCGTGCAACGCCAGCCGACGCCTAGATCGGAATGGGGCGTTGTCCTACGGTGGGCAAGGCGGAATTTCCCGAAGCTCCGTTGGCAAATGGCGTTCCCGCCAGCGAGGGTTCTCTCGCTGCGCGCGAGCGCTGTTTCACGAACGCCGAGGCTCGTCCCCGCGGATGGGCTGGCCATAATCTTGCGGGCCTGCGCGCCCTTTTTTTGTCGCATCGAATCGCACCAGGAGACGTGAATGAAAGTCGTCGACGATCCCAGCGTCAGTGGCCGCAACGAGGAAATGAATTCGCTGCTGGCGGCGCTGACCGGGCTCCTCAAGGGCGACGCGAGCGTCCGCCTGCCGCTGCATTGGTCGGGCGTGTCGGGCAAGGTCGCCGACGCCTTCAATGCGGTCGTCCAGCAGAACGCCGACATGGCCGACGAGCTGATCCGCCTGCGCCAGGTCGTCGGCAAGGAAGGCAAGCTCAAGCAGCGCGCGTCGCTGCAGGGAGCGCGCGGGTTCTGGGGCGAGTCGGTCGAGTGCATCAACTCGCTCATCGACGACCTCGTCCACCCGACCAGCGAGGTCGCGCGCGTGATCGGCGCAGTCGCGCAGGGCGACCTGTCGAAGAGCATGGCGCTCGAAGTCGAGGGGCGCGAGCTCGAGGGCGAGTTCCTGCGCACCGCCAAGACGATCAACAAGATGGTCGAGCAGCTCGGCAACTTCTCGGCCGAGGTGACGCGGGTGGCGCGCGAGGTCGGCACCGAGGGCAAGCTCGGCGGCCAGGCGAAGGTGAAGGGCGTCGCCGGCACCTGGAAGGACCTGACCGACTCGGTCAACTCGATGGCCGGCAACCTGACGGACCAGGTCCGCAACATCGCCGACGTGACGACGGCGGTCGCCAAGGGCGACCTCTCGAAGAAGATCGACGTCGACGTCAAGGGCGAGTTCCTGACGCTGAAGAACACCATCAACACGATGGTCGACCAGCTGCGCTCGTTCGCCTCCGAGGTGACGCGGGTCGCGCGTGAGGTCGGCACCGAGGGATCGCTCGGCGGACAAGCGCGTGTCGAAGGCGTCTCCGGGACGTGGAAGGACCTCACCGACTCGGTCAACTCGATGGCCGGCAACCTGACGTCTCAGGTGCGCAACATCGCCGACGTGACGAAGGCGGTCGCCGCGGGTGACCTCTCGAAGAAGATCACCGTCGACGTCAAGGGCGAGATCCTCGAGCTCAAGAACACCGTCAACACGATGGTCGACCAGCTGCGATCGTTCGCGGCCGAAGTGACGCGGGTCGCGCGCGAGGTCGGCACCGAGGGCAAGCTCGGCGGCCAGGCCGACGTGCAGGGCGTGGCGGGAACGTGGAAGGACCTGACCGAGTCGGTCAACTTCATGGCCGGCAACCTGACGTCTCAGGTGCGCAACATCGCCGAGGTGACGACCGCGGTGGCCGCGGGCGACCTCTCCAAGAAGATCACGGTGGACGTGAAAGGAGAGATCTCCGAGCTCAAGAACACGATCAACACGATGGTCGACCAGCTCCGGTCGTTCGCGGCCGAGGTGACGCGGGTCGCGCGTGAAGTGGGAACCGAAGGCAAGCTGGGCGGCCAGGCCGACGTGCAGGGCGTCGCCGGCACGTGGAAGGACCTCACCGACTCGGTCAACTCGATGGCGTCGAACCTCACGTCGCAGGTGCGGAACATCGCCGACGTGACGAAGGCGGTCGCGGCGGGCGACCTCTCCAAGAAGATCACCGTCGACGTCAAGGGCGAGATCCTGGAGCTGAAGGCGACGATCAACACGATGGTCGACCAGCTCTCGTCGTTCGCGGCGGAAGTGACGCGGGTCGCGCGCGAGGTCGGCACGGAAGGGCGGCTCGGCGGCCAGGCGCAGGTGCGCGGCGTCTCCGGAACGTGGAAGGACCTCACCGACAACGTCAACTTCATGGCCGGCAACCTCACGGGTCAGGTGCGCGGCATCGCCAAGGTCGTGACCGCGGTCGCGAACGGCGACCTGAAGCGAAAGCTCACCGTGGAAGCGAAGGGCGAGATCGCCGCGCTCGCCGAGACGATCAACGGCATGACCGACACGCTCGCGACCTTCGCCGACCAGGTGACGACGGTCGCGCGCGAGGTCGGCGTCGAAGGCAAGCTCGGCGGCCAGGCCAAGGTGCCGGGCGCGGCGGGAACGTGGAAGGGCCTGACCGAGAACGTCAACGAGCTCGCCGCCAACCTGACGACGCAGGTGCGCGCGATCGCCGAGGTCGCGACCGCGGTGACGCAGGGCGACCTGACGCGCTCGATCACGGTCGAGACCCAGGGCGAGGTCGCGTCCCTGAAGGACACGATCAACGAGATGATCCGAAACCTGAAGGACACGACGCAGAAGAACACCGAGCAGGACTGGCTGAAGACCAACCTCGCCAAGTTCAGCCGGATGCTGCAGGGCCAGAAAGACCTCGTCACCGTCGGCCAGCTGATCCTCTCCGAGCTGGCGCCGGTGGTCGGCGTCCAGCAGGCCGAGTTCTACGTGCTCAGCACCGTCAACGACACGCCGCAGCTGCGCCTCTTCGCGAGCTACGCGTCGGGCGGCCAGCCGACGCACGGCAAGGTCGTCAACCTCGGCGAGGGCCTCGTCGGCCAGTGCGCGATCGACAAGGAGCGCATCCTCCTCACCAACGTGCCGTCGGCGGCGTTCCGCGTCGCCTCGGGCCTGTCGGAGAACGCGGCGATGGACGTCATGGTCCTGCCGGTCGTCTTCGAGGACGAGGTGCGCGGCGTCCTCGAGCTCGCGTCGCTGCAGCGCTTCAACCCGGTCCACGAGGCGTTCCTCGCCCAGCTCACGGAATCGATCGGCATCGTCATCAACACGATCGAGGCGAACTCGCGAACGGAAGACCTGCTGACCCAGTCGCAGTCGCTCGCCGAGGAGCTGCAGAGCCGGCAGCAGGAGCTGCAGCAGACCAACGAGGAGCTGCAGGAGAAGGCACGGCTGCTCGCGCACCAGAACCAGGAGGTCGAGCGCAAGAACCAGGAGGTCGAGCAGGCGCGCCAGGCGCTCGAGGAAAAGGCCGAGCAGCTCGCGCTCACGTCGAAGTACAAGTCCGAGTTCCTCGCCAACATGTCGCACGAGCTGCGCACGCCGCTCAACAGCCTGCTGATCCTGTCGGACCAGCTGTGCAAGAACCCGGACGGCAACCTGACCGGCAAGCAGGTCGAGTTCTCGAAGACGATCCATTCGTCGGGCAACGACCTGCTGATGCTGATCAACGACATCCTCGACCTGTCGAAGATCGAGTCGGGGACCGTCGCGGTCGACGTCAGCGAGGTCCGGATCGACGACCTGCACCGCTCGATCGAGCGGAGCTTCCGCCACTTCGCCGAGTCGAAGCACCTCGACTTCCGGATCGACATCGAGCAGCCGCTGCCGAAGTCGCTCGTCACCGACGTCAAGCGGCTGCAGCAGATCATCAAGAACCTGCTCTCGAACGCATTCAAGTTCACGCACCAGGGCTCGGTGTCGTTCTCGATCGCCAGCGCAGAAGGCGGCTGGTCGCCCGACAACGAGGAGCTGCGCCATGCCAGCCAGGTGATCGCGTTCTCGGTCTCGGACACCGGCATCGGCATCTCGCCCGACAAGCAGCAGATCATCTTCGAGGCGTTCCAGCAGGCCGATGGATCGACGTCGCGCAAGTACGGCGGCACCGGCCTCGGCCTGGCGATCAGCCGCGAGCTCTCGCGCCTGCTCGGCGGCGAGATCAGGCTGGTCAGCAAGCCCGGCACCGGCAGCACCTTCACGCTCTACCTGCCGCAGAGCTACAACCCCGCCCGCAACGCGCGCCAGCAGCGCCTCGCTCCCGGCGAGGCCGACGCCGGCCGGCGCCACGCGGCGAGCACCGACGCCGCCGCGCTGGTGCGGCGCGGCGCGTTCACCGGCATGGCGGTGCACGCCGACGAGGCGAGCAGTGCGGCGGGCGACGAAGGCGAGATCTTCGCCAACGTCGCCGACGACGATCGTGACGCGATCGGCAGCGGCGACCGCGTCCTGCTCGTGGTCGAGAACGACCTCGCCTTCGCCAAGGTCCTGCTCGACGCGGCGCGAATCGCCGGCTTCAAGGGGCTCGTCAGCAACACCGGCGCCGGCGCGCTGACCATGGCGCGCGAGTTCCACCCGGCGGGGATCACGCTCGACATTTCGCCGCCCGACATGCAGGGCTGGCGCATCCTCGACCGGCTCAAGACCGACGTCGCGACGCGCCACGTCCCGATCTGCGTCGTCTCGACCGACGACTCGCGCGAGCGGGCGCTGCAGGCGGGAGCGATCGGCTTCGTCGCCAAGCCGTTGCAGTCGAAGGACGAGGTCGACGTCGCGGTGGCCCAGCTTTACGCCTACTGCGACCGGCCGTTCCGCAACCTCGTCGTTGCGCTGCCGGCGTCGCCGATGCGCGCGCAGCTGCTGGCATCGATGGACGGCGACGTGCGGCCGATCCTCGCCGAGGACGGCGACGCGATCCGTGCCGCGCTGCGCGACGCCGACTGCCTCGTCATCGACGAGTCGGTGAGCGACTTCGGCCCCGAGGACGTGATCGAGGAGATCGAGCGGCGCGCCGGCATCTGCCAGCTGCCGATCGTCCTGCACCGCGACTGCCCCTCGACGGACCGCGGCCGCTGGCAGCTGCCGCACCGCGCCTTCGCGATCCGCGAGGCCGACTCGCTCGAGACGACGCTCGCGCAGGCGGCTTTCCTGCTCCATCGCAGCCCCGCCGTGATGTCGAACCGCGAGCGCGAGGCGGTCGAGGCCGTCCACGGCGCGCACCTGGCGCTGCACGGCAAGAAGGCGCTGCTCGTCGACGACGACATGCGCAACATCTTCGCGCTCGCCACCGTGCTCGACAACGAAGGGATGGTCATCGTCTCGGCCGACAACGGGCGCGAGGCGATCCGCCTGGTCGAGTCCGACCCGGGCATCGACATCGTCCTGATGGACATCATGATGCCGGAGATGGACGGCATCGCGACGATGCAGGAGATTCGCAAGCTCCCGCGCGGCCGCGAGCTGCCGATGGTCGCCGTCACCGCCAAGGCGATGAAGGGCGACCGGCAGAAATGCATCGAGGCCGGCGCCTGGGACTATCTCTCCAAGCCGGTCGATCCGATGAACCTTCTCGCAGTCCTCAGGGGCTGGCTGTGCCGCTGAATTCGGAGTTCGACGACCTCGGTGAGGACGACGGCGAGCGCGCCAGCATCCTCATCGTCGACGACCTGCCGGAAAAGCTGCTCGTCTTCCAGACCGTGCTCGAGGACCTCGGGCACGACCTGGTCTGCGCCCGCTCGGGCGCGGAAGCGCTGAAGGAGATCCTCAAGACCGAGTTCGCGGCGATCCTGCTCGACGTCAACATGCCCGATATCGACGGCTTCGAGACCGCCAAGCTGATCCGGCAGTACAAGCGATCGGCGCGAACGCCGATCATCTTCGTCACGTCGTACGCCGACGAGATGCAGACCAGCCTCGGCTACTCGCTCGGCGCTGTCGACTACATCCTCTCGCCGGTCAACCCCGACGTGCTGCGCTCGAAGGTGAAGGTCTTCGTCGACCTGCACCTGACGCAGCGGCGCCTGCGCCGGCGCGCCAACGAGCGGGTCGCGCTGGCCGCGGCCGAGGCGGCGCGCAACGTCGCCGAGGAGAACACGCGCCGCTCGCACTTCTTCTCGCACGCGAGCCGCGAGCTCGGCTCGTCGCTTGACTCCGAGGTGACGGCGACGCGGCTGCTCGAGATGCTGGTGCCGCGCTTCGCCAGCGAGGCGACGCTCGCGCTCTGCGACCCGGCGGGCAGCATCGACCTCGTCGTCGACGCGGCGCTGTCGCCCGAGGGAGAGCCATGCGTGCAGCGGCGCGACGTCGGCCAGCTTCATCCGGCCGAGATGGCGCTGCTGACGAGCGCCATCGACCCGGCCGCCAACGCTCCGCCGACGGCCGCCGCGGCGTCGCCGCTCACGGTCTTGCCGCTGTCGAACGCGGATCGCATCGTCGGTGCGATCCGCCTTCGGCCCAGCGACGGGGCCGATCGCGCGGGCATCGCCGAGCTGATCGCGCGCGCCGCGATCGCGCTCGAGAACGCTCGCCTCTATCGCACCCTGCAGATGGAGATCGAGGAGCGGCGCGGCATCGAGGCCTTGCTGCAGATATCGAACCGGAGAAAGGACGAGTTCCTGGCGATGCTTTCGCACGAGCTGCGCAACCCGCTCGCGCCGATCCGCACCGCGCTCGAGGTGATCCGCCGGCTCGCGCCGGCCGAGCCGAAGCTGACCTGGGCGACCGACGTCACCGGCCGGCAGGTCGCGCACCTGACTCGCCTGGTCGAGGACCTGCTCGACGTCGCGCGAATCAGCCAGGGCAAGATCGCGCTCCAGACCGAGCCCCTCGACCTGCGCGCCGTCGTCGCCCACGCGATCGAGACCGCCAAGCCGTTCCTCGACAGTCGCCGTCATCAGCTCCAGACCACGCTTCCCGATTCGCCGGTCGTGCTGCGCGGCGATTTCGCGCGCCTCGCGCAGGTCGTCGCGAACCTCCTCAACAACGCGGCGAAGTACACCGACGAGGGCGGAACGATCGAGGTGGCGCTGACGCTGCGCCAGGGCCAGGCCGTGGTCAGCGTGCGCGACAACGGCGTCGGCATCGACGCCGAGCTGCTACCCAACATCTTCGAGCTGTTCGAGCAGGGCAAGCGCTCGCTCGACCGCAGCCAGGGCGGCCTCGGTGTCGGCCTGACGCTCGTGCACCGGCTGGTCGGCCTGCACCAGGGCACCGTCACGGCGACCAGCGCCGGCTCCGGGCGCGGCTCCGAGTTCCAGGTCGTGCTGCCGTGCCTCAGCGAGGTCGGCGACGATACGATGCCGGCCATGCAGCGAAGCCTCGCCCGGCCGCGCGCCGGTTGCCGCATCCTCGTCGTCGACGACAACCACGACGCCGCCGAGGCGACCAAGGTGCTGCTCGAGCTCGCCGGCCACGAGGTCAAGATGGTCGGCGACGGCAACGAGGCGCTCGCCTCGGCGCCGGTGTTCGCTCCGGACGTCGTTCTGCTCGACATCGGCCTGCCGATGATGGACGGCTACCAGGTCGCCCGGCGCCTGCGCGAGGTCCCGCAAACGCGCGCGTCGTGCCTGATCGCGCTCACCGGCTACGGCCAGCCGGCCGACCGCGAACGGGCGCGCGCCGCCGGTTTCGATCATCACCTCACCAAGCCCGCCGACCCGGACGCGCTGCTGGCGCTCGTCGACGCCTGGATCGAGTCGTCGGCGGCGAAACGCGCGCCGACGGCCCCTGCCGTGGCCGCGATCGGCAACGCGGCCGACTGATCCGCCGCGGCCGCGTTGTCGGCGCTGTCGCGGACCGTGCACGTGGCCTGCCGGTGGCGAAAAATATTTCGGGGGCGTCGCCGTTGATAACCTTGTGCATAACCCGGTTGAGATCTGCCCGGCGTCGATGCCGTCGCCGCGCGCCACTCCGGTTTCCCCGCTGACGCCAGTTTTTTGAGCAGCGACGGCGCCGCGCCGAAAAGCGCCCGGAGCGGGCTGTGCGGAACGCGATCTCTCCGCTAACGTTCGCGGATGTCATCGCCATTGCTGAGTCGCGGCAGGGTTCTCGCAGTCGACGATTCGTCGGTGATCCGCGAGATCCTGATCGCTTCGCTGGAGGCGGCGGGCTACAGCGTCGAGGCGGTCGCCAGCGGCCACGCCGCGCTCGCCGCGGCGACGCGCGAGTCCTTCGATGCGGTGATCCTCGACGTCGACATGCCGGGCATCGACGGCCTCGCGGTCGGGCGCGCCTTGCGCGGCGACCCGCGCACGCGCCAGTCGATGATCGCGATGCACACCAGCCTCGACGAGGCCGACGTGCGCACCGGCTTCGACGGCTACGACGCGTTCCTGCCCAAGCCGTGCGACGCGCGCCTGCTCGGCGAGTGCGTCGGCCGCATGATCCAGGCGCGCCGGCTGCGCGCCCGCGCGGTCTCCTAGCGCTCATCCTTCGACCGGCCGCACTGCCCGGGCGGCGATGGCCCGTCGCGATGTGCCGATTGGCTCTTCCGGCGCATGCGCCGGCGCCACGCGCTCCCTAGAGTGACGACCATCGCAACCCGCCGCGACCGCCGCGGCGCCGTCCGAAGGAAGTCAGTCGATGAACACCCCCGCCACGCATCGCGTCTCGATGCTCGAAGCCATGCTGCTGATTCGCGCCTGCGAAGAGGCGCTCGCCGCCCGCGCCACGCCCACCTC
>Ga0207712_10002426_pt1 | contig 12049 bp, 8 predicted proteins | sample KBSS44metaG_FD_184402 | JGI IMG/M metagenome (GOLD analysis project Ga0207712, IMG submission 184402) | Switchgrass rhizosphere microbial communities from Kellogg Biological Station, Michigan, USA - KBS S4-4 metaG (SPAdes) (version 2) | ecosystem: Host-associated > Plants > Roots > Rhizosphere >... | reverse complement strand
TCTCGGCGGCGGGGGAGTGGATGGCGCAATTCATCGCGGGCCGGAATTGCTTGCAGAATGTCGGACGCTCGGCGGTTGCCAGCCCGGCGAAGCGAAATTGACGCGGGGCTACCGATTGCCTGCTCGTTTTGTGATTCACACAGTCGGCCCCGTCTGGGCAGGCGGGAAGCGCCACGAACCGCAGATTTTGGCAAATTGTTTTCGGAACTCGTTGCAGCTCGCGGTCGAAAATCGAATTAAGACGATTGCCTTCCCGGCGATCAGTTGCGGCGCCTATGGTTATCCGATTCAGGAGGCAACGCGGATCGCCCTTGAAACAACTCGCGAATTTCTCGAGGAGAACGACAAGATCGACAAAGTGCTCTTCGTTCTTTGGACGGAGGACATTTACCAAGCATATCGCCGATTGCTTTAGCCGCTTCCCTGCCTGCCGCGCCGAGGCTGCGCGAAGGCGGGTGGAAAGCGCCGAGGTAAATGTGGCGAAAATCCAAAACCGGCCAGTAACTTGAGAGACGCAACCAAAGCGTCATATACGAATCCCTTGTATGATTAATCCGAACGAAAACGATCTTACAAGGGACGAACCGCTTCCGCCGCAGCTCCAGTCGGGCGAAGAACAAATTGGCTCGGGTGGGCGTGAGCAGTTTCGTCGAGCATCAAGCAAAATCTCAACGGCCATGAGCCATACGTGGGATGAGACAAAAGAGAAAGCCGGCTGGGCGCGCGAGCGAACGGAATATTTCGTGCGTGAAAACCCGATGCCGACCATCCTCGGCGCACTGGGGCTGGGAATCGCAATTGGATTGGCGATCCGCTATGCCTCGAGTAGCGAGCAAAAGGCGGAAATTGAAGTGAAGTCACCGCTAGGGGACCTGAACTGGAGTCTTCTCTCACTGCCTTTTCTCTGGCCGTTATTCAAGTCAGCCAGAGAAAAATATGAAAGCTCGGCCGAAGCAATGAAAGACGGCGTCAAGCGGTTGAAAAAGATAGACGTTGATCGATATGCAAAGCCGATCCGCAAGCGCTGGAAGGCGTGGACGCGGTAGGCGTCGGGGGATCGTCCTGAAACCGGTGGGAGACTGCAATCTCTCAAACGGCTAGGAACGCATTGATGAGATCAGCGAGTGGCTTTGGATACTGCGCCATAAACGCGTGGCCACTGCCGGGGAATTGAGCCAACCATGCGCCAGGAATGGCGTTGACGAGTTTCAACGCGTTGGAAGGCGGAATCACGATGTCCTCAGTGCCGGCGGCGATTAGCACTGGGACACGTATCTCTCGTAGCTGATTGCCCACGCCATTGCGATGCCACACGTTCATTGCTGTAGCCTGACGGTTGACCAAATCAGGAGACAACCGCGCGCGCGCGCCCGAAACAACATCCCCGAATTCGCGGTAGATGGATTCAGCCACTTCCGTGGGGAAAAGCAATGAGAGCAATCGGCGAGCCTGTTCGTGAGGTGTGCCGGACGTGTCGATCAGTTGCGACCACACGCTGGCCGAGGCGAGATCGGCGTCACTTCCTCCTGGATCGGTTGATAGGAGGATGAGCTTTTCAACGCGATGGGGACGTAGCAGCGCAAGCGTCTGCGCGATGAATCCGCCCATCGACCATCCCAGGACGTTTGCGCGCTGGAAGCCCAGCATATCGATCACGCGCGCGGTATCGTCGGCGAGCTGGCTGATATCGAAGGACGCTCCGTTATCCGTCGAATCGCCGATGCCGCGATTGTCGATCAGGACGAGCTCGTTGGTAGACGCGAGTCGGTCAATGAACGACGGGTCCCAGTCGGAACCGGTTGCGGCGAAGCCATTCAGAATCAGCAGCGGCGGGCCGCTTCCAACACGGCGACAAGCGATCAGGGCACCATCAACCGGGATTGTGACAAGCGAATCTGCGGCCATTCGCGATCATCGAAAGCCATCCTGTGAACGTCAAGTTCAACGCGGCCTCGTTCTCCACCCAGCAATACGCCACGGATTCCGATGACAATTCGGCATTGAACCCCGAGTCAATACAGAGAACGTTCCGCTCTCAGATGCGAAATGGGAAAAACATACACATCTTCGCGGTTTTGGGTTTCGTGGCGGTTTCAGCCGCATGCGCATCGGGCAACAGAGGAGGTGAGCTTTCTGCTGCTGCGCAGACTGTTCCAGGCGCAACCAAATGGGGTCACTTTGACGGCGAGCCGGTGACGAAGTGGAATCCCGATGGGCGGACAATGACGTTGTTAACTGAATTGCGTTATACCGATCCGAAGGGTGAGGTCTGGGTGGCCCCCATCGGATCGCAAGTCGATGGCGCATCAATTCCCCGTTACCTTTGGTCGGTCATGGGCGGACCGTTCGAAGGAAAATATCGGAATGCCTCCGTATTACACGATGTCGCGTATGGTCAACGCAATCGGCCGTGGCAGGATTGCGACCGCATGTTCTACTACGCCATGCGTTGCAGTGGCGTCAGCGCAGTGGAGGCCAAGACGATGTATTACGCCCTGTATAGATTCGGAAATCACTGGAAATTTCCGATCAAACGCGGGAAGCCGGTGAAGGTCGACGGCACGATGGTCGCAAGAGCTATTCCTCGAGCGGTCCCGGCGAATCAGATCAACGAAGCACGCGATTGGATTCGCAGCGCCGACCCGCCTTTGGAACAGATAGAGCAACGCGCTGAGGCCGAATCGCAATGAACTGCTTTCCTAGACCATGAAACTCTTCTCGCTAGATTTTTCGGAGTCGAATCCGACGAACCCAAGAAAGGAAACTTTAAACGAGGACATTTATGCTAGGCGAGAAGATTGGTGAGACATCAGGCAAGGTTACTATGCAGCGCGTGTTGCCGAATCTGGGCGGATACCAAAGATGGAAACATCTTTTCAGCCAAGTGGATCAGTGCTGGGCACAAACATAAAAGACACAGGCACGTACTGGATCATTTTCCGTCCGGACGGACACAATATGGCGAAGGTCAAGGCGTAATGATAACGAAGGACTGCAAAACGGCCACTTGGACCGGCCATGGTGTTGGCACAATGAAAAACGACGGGACCGCGACTTATCGCGGCGCGCTTTAGTTCCAAACTATGCCGCAACGATGGTCCCGCCTGAACAAGGTGCCAGTGCTCTTTGCCATCTCATAAATGTTGTAGCCACGCCCCTGTGGGGCGTCTACATCCTCGGAGCCGCACATTTGGACGGCGCACAGCGCCGTGGCTACAGCACGTGCGGATTTTTGAGATGCCTTTCCAGTCCATTCAAAAGAGATACGCATTGCGGATAAAGAAACGATGAGGCACGTTCTCGCTTTCGCAACGGGTACCTAGTTCAATGAGTGCGAACAAAGCTCAGGAGATCATTAAGCGGGCGATGTCAGACCGAGGCGTATACGACGCGATGGCGGCGCGGGAAAATGAAGTATGGGGCAAAATTCTCCCAGATCTGGAGCGTTCCGAAGCGCGAATCGAGGATTCAGAAGCCAGCGCGAAGCTGGGGGTGGCTCGTTATACTTCATCTTTGTTACGCGTTGCGCGGGAACGAAACCTGAAATTTGAAAACGGTCTCACCCTCGGATGCGGCGCGGGAAGGTGTGAACGAGAACTTGTAGGCAGGGGCGTTTGCCGGAGTTTTCATGGGATCGATATCTCGGAAAAGGCGATAGCCACGGCGCGCGAGATTGCGAAAGAGAAGGACCTGCCGCTCACTTATGAATTGGCTGACCTTAATTTCCTGAACCTACCCGAGAAAACATTCGATCTGGTCGTGGCTCAGACTTCGCTTCATCACGTCCTTTTTCTCGAGCGCGTCGCGGAACAAGTATGGCGTTCGCTGAAGAGCGATGGTTATCTCTGGATTCATGATTTCATCGGTGAAACCCAGGGGCAATACGACCCGAAGCGCCTGTCCACCATGAATAGGATTCTGGCAATTCTTCCCGAGAAATTTCGGAAGAATAAGATTAACGGTCAGTTAATTGCAGAGATTGAGCGTCCCGAGCCAGGGCATCTTGGTTCACCATTTGAGTCGATTCGATCGGGCGAGATCGTCCCGGTGTTTCAGCGTTGGTTTACCATTGAATGGAAAGTGGAGTTTAACGCATTCCTGCATCGTGTTGCACCGCCCGGAACTCGCGCGGCGTATCTTGAAAACGAAGACACCAAGGCTCTGTTTGAAATCTTGATGCTACTCGACCGTTTATGTATTGAAGAAAAGATTGTGCAGCCAACCGGCGGGCAATACCTTATGTGCCCGAGAGCTGCGAATGGGATCCCTGCAATGGGCGCTGCAAGCGGATAAATCCACGACACGCGTCTGCGTAAACACAACCAAACATGCATCTGGGATAGTGGCCGCCCGAGCGGCTACTGACGCGAATCCTGGTTGGAGTTTCAGGTGAGATCGGGAACGGAACGGAAAACTGCAGGGCGGACATCTTGGAACGCCCAACTCGCGGGAACTTGGCATTCAGAGCATTGATTTTGATCCGCAGTTGGCGGAGCATCATTCTTGTCGTATGACATCTTGCTTAAAGTTACGCAATTTCTGCTGGAGAAAGGCGATGATTGTGCTTGACTGGCCCTTCAGCCATTCCTGATCAGAATGCTTTTCGCAGCGCATCAAGTAAACGCCGGTCCCATTTTATCTCTTCTCTGCTAAATTTTTCTTCTCTCCATGTCTGAAACGTGCTTTAGCGAAGTGGCCGAGTCCATGTTTCCAAGCGATGCATCGCTTTCTACATCGACTTATGTTGCCACTGTACCTGAAGCCCGCGAAAACTGGCACCGAAATCGCGCCGCCCGCTGGTACAAGAAGGGTGTGAACCCTGATGATCCCACAGGCGAATGCGCTTTTCAGCGGCTGCGGCAAACTTGGTTTACGCCGAAAATCCAGCCGAAGTTTAAGCTCCAATCAGAGGACAAGTTCTATGCGATCGGGTCGTGCTTTGCTCGTGGGTTGGAAAACGCTCTCAGAGGTCGCCAAATGGCCGTTGAAAGCGCAGCACCGGAATTTATCATCCTTGAGCCGGTCAACAACGAGACCACAGGTCTCGGCTTTACTAACAAATACAACACGTTTTCGATACTGAATGAACTACGGTGGGCGCTTGATCCGGAGGCGGTGTTTCCGGTTGAATCTATCGCCCAAGTGACGGACACAACCTGGTTTGATCCGCACGTCACCTCCATGCTCGAGCTGGTTGATTTCGAGGAGACGCTGAAACGTCGCGAGCTAATGCGAACAGTTACAAAACGCATAATCAATTGCCGCGCAGTGATCATCACGCTCGGGCTGGTGGAGGTCTGGCGCGATCTTCAGGCAAATGTTTACATCAATTACACTCCGCCTCTCCCTCTGCTAAAGGCTCAGCCCGAGAGATATGAGTTTCGTCTGACCAGCTTCGCTGAAAACTGGGCCACTCTGGAATCGATATACTCATTGCTGTCCTGTTATGGCCATCCTGACTTCCGTATTGTGGTCACCGTTTCTCCGGTGCCGTTGATGACGACCTTTTCAACAATGGACGTGGTAGTCGCTAACACTTATGCCAAGTCTCTCTTGAGAGCCGTCGCTCAGGAATGGGCGGCGGCGCATGATAACGTGGACTACTTTCCGAGTTATGAGATTGTCCAAAACTCCGATCGCAGGGCTGTATGGGAAAGCGATTTGAGGCATGTGAAGGGTTCCGGAACGCAGCACATCATGGATCTCTTCCTGCGATCCTATCTCACCTAGCATTGCGGCTCCTTCAAATTCGCGACCGGATCCTTTTTCGGTGAGTCTTGCTCCTGCTCCGCCCCTTGGCGATCATGTAGCAGGGGATAACGATTGAGAGTTTCACGCTTTTGACTCACACGGAGTCTCGCTGCCGCAAAGGTCTTGGTCGTGTCTCGAAAAGCCGCAATTCGTTTGAGGAAAGGGGCAGCTGTGCTTAACTAAAAGGTTCGACATTTCTCGTTAAAATGCCTGCGGAAGCTATCAAGATCAGTGGTGCGCGCCAGCATAATCTAAAAAATCTTCAGCTGGAGATCCCACGTGAGAAGCTGGTCGTTATCACCGGTTTGAGCGGGTCGGGAAAATCCTCTCTCGCCTTCGATACACTCTATGCGGAAGGCCAGCGGCGCTATGTGGAAAGTCTCTCCGCTTATGCACGGCAGTTCCTCGATCAGATGGAAAAGCCGGATGTTGATTTCATTGAAGGGCTTTCTCCTGCCATAGCCATCGAGCAGCGCAGCGCTGGCGCCAATCCGAGATCGACCATCGCGACCACGACTGAAGTTTACGATTACTTGCGAGTTCTCTTCTCGGCAGTTGGTCAGCCCCACGATCCGCTGACGGGACGGCCGCTTAAGCGGCAAACTCCGCAGCAGATTGTCGATGAGATTCTAAGTTACGAACCCGGATCGAAGGTCGTTGTGCTCGCCCCGCTCATCCAAAACCAGCCAGGCGAATTCCGGGACGTCATCGAAAAGACCAGGCGCGAAGGATTTGTCCGCGTTCGGATTGACGGTCAGATCACGGAGCTGGATCGTTCCGAGCCGATCCGGCTCAAGAAGACCCAGCGACACATGATTGAAGCAGTGGTCGATCGCCTGATCGTCCGCGAGGGGATCCGGGGCCGGCTCACTGATTCCATCGAAACCGCCCTTAAATGGGGAGGAAACCGGCTTGTGGTACTGCGTCAACAATCCAATGGAGTAATGGAGAAATGGAGTGATGAGAAACTCAATACTCCAACACTCCAGCACTCCAACACTCCATCGGTTGATTGGGAAGAACTGCGCTACTCGACCGATTACGGAAACGCGGAGACTGGATTCACGCTCGGTGAACTCACTCCGAAACATTTTTCGTTCAACAGCCATCTGGGCGCCTGCCCTGCCTGCCATGGATTGGGGACACAACTAATTGTCGATCCGGATTTGATGATTTCCGATCCGAGCAAAACATTGGCCGAAGGCGCGATCACACCGTGGCGACGCGGCACAAAACGAATGCGGGCCTACTATCGTCACCTCCAAGGCGCGCTCGTGAAACATTTCCATGTGAACGAAGATGTGCCGTTTGCTGATTTGCCGGATGAATTCAAAACCGCGCTTTACTTCGGCACGAATGGTCAGCCGATTGAAACGAATATCGGCAGCGACGGCGAGAAGAAGGTCGGGAAGCCGTTCGAGGGGCTCGTGCCGCAAATGCAGCGGCTTTATGAGCAAACCCAAAGCGAGTTCACGCGCAATCGCATTCGCGCATTCATGACGCGTGAACTCTGCAACGTATGTGGCGGCGCCAGGCTTAAACCGGAAATTCTTGGAGCGACCATTCGGGGCGCCACAGAATTGAACATTCACCAATTCAGCGAACAAACCGTCGAAGGGGCCGTGCGATTTATGAAGACTCTGGAGCTGACTCCGCAACAACGAGTGATCGTGGCTGATGTCGTGCGCGAAATTCAATCGCGCTTACAATTTCTCGTCGAGGTTGGACTCGGTTATCTCACGCTCAATCGCGAAAGCGGAACCCTTTCCGGAGGAGAAGCGCAACGTATCCGGCTGGCGACCCAGATCGGTTCGGGTCTGGCGGGTGTCCTTTACATTTTGGATGAGCCGAGCATCGGCTTGCATCAACGCGACAATGCCCGTTTGCTTGGAACGCTGCGGCGACTGCGTGACCTTGGCAATTCCGTCATCGTGGTTGAGCACGATGAAGCAACCATCCGTGCCGCCGACCACATCATCGATTTGGGGCCGGCCGCGGGCCCGCGAGGCGGCGAACTTGTGGCTGAGGGCAGCATCGCGGAAGTTCTTCGCGCGAAAAATTCGCTGACGGCAGACTATCTGTCCGGCCGCGCCCGAATCGCGGTCCCGAAACAGCGGGCGGTTCCACCCACAACCAAACATCAAACATCAAACATCGAATATCTTGACGGCTGGCTTACCGTCGCAGGCGCTACTGAAAACAATCTTAAGAAAATCGACGTCTCTTTTCCTCTTGCCTGTCTTACTTGTGTGACCGGCGTCTCTGGCAGCGGCAAATCCACTCTGGTAGATGATATTTTTCGGCGCGCTCTTTTCCGGCACTTTTACAATTCAAAGGAAAAGCCCGGCGCGTATCAGGCGATTCGCGGTATCGAACAGATCGATAAGGCGATCGTCATCGACCAAAGCGCGATAGGCCGGACGCCCCGTTCCAATCCGGTCACCTACACCGGAGCATTCACACCCATCCGCGAATTGTTCAGTCAACTACCGATGGCACGCGTGCGCGGTTACGATGCTGGGCGTTTCAGTTTCAATGTGAAAGGCGGGCGTTGTGAAAACTGCGAAGGCGGCGGGTTAATCAAAATTGAGATGCACTTTTTGCCGGACGTTTACATTGAGTGCGAGGTATGCCACGGCAAACGCTACAATCGTGAGACGCTCGAGATCACGTATAAAGGCAAAAATATTGCCGATGTTCTCGATCTGACGGTGGATGAAGCGGCGCGGTTTTTCCGCAATGTGCCGAGCATTTCGGAGAAGCTGAATTCGTTGCTGGATGTGGGCCTGGGTTATCTGCGCCTTGGCCAGTCTGGGACAACTCTTTCCGGAGGAGAAGCCCAGCGCGTAAAACTGGCAACCGAGCTTGCGAAGAAAGCCACTGGCCGCACAGTTTATATTCTCGATGAACCGACGACCGGATTGCACTTCGCTGACATCGAAAAATTGCTGCAAGTATTGATGAAGCTGCGCAATGCCGGTAACACGGTGATAGTGATCGAACATAATCTCGAGATGATTAAGTGCGCAGACTGGATCATCGACCTCGGGCCGGAAGGCGGCGAGCGCGGCGGCGAGATCGTAGGAACAGGGCCGCCGGAACGAATCGTCGATCTTCCCAATAGTTTCACAGGCAAATATCTGCGCCCGATGCTGCAGAAGAAATGAGTCACGTACGTCACATAGGACTTATATGTCTTATTATGATACTCGCGCAGCTTGCTCGCGCGGAGTTTTCAGCCGAGTTGGCGGAAGCGACGCGTCCGCTTTCAGAGGGCGTTCCGGAAGTTGCAGTCGCGCGCTTGGAAACCTTACTGAACAGGAATCTGCCCGAGCCAGAGTGGCGCGCTGTGGCCGAGAAACTTGCCGAAGCTCACGTAGGCGCGAAGCAGGCTGAGGCGGCTTTGGTTTTGCTCGCCGATCCGCGGCTGCGGGAGCTTCCATGGGCGAAGTTTTGGCGTGCCCAGGCGTTCGCCAGCCTGCATCGATGGGCTGATGCGCGGCCCCTCTACGAAGAACTGGCGTTGGATCAAAGCTCATCTCTTCAGAAGGCAGCCACTTTTGGCGCAGCGGAAATGCTGCGCGCGTTGGGAAGACCGGATGAAGCGCTGGCAAAATTCAGCGTTCTCGCTCACGACAAAGAATGGGCTACCAGGGCGCAACTCCGCCTGGCAAAATTGTATCTCGATAAGGGAGACACTCCCAATGCCGGCCGTGTTTTGGCTGAGATGCACCCCAACTCGATCGGCGAACAAATGGAGCATCGATTCTTGGGCGGACGTTTGGAACTGATTTCGCACCGGCCGGAAAAAGCGATCAGTGTATTTGAAGAGCTTGTAAAAACACCCGAGAACGTCCCCCATGCTACTGTGATCGCGGCACTTTTCGGTATGGTCGACGCGCGCGTGCAGCTCGAAACGCCGGACGCCGGGGCTGATTTGATCGAGGAATTTATCAACCGTTATCCGGCAGATCCGGATTTGTATGTTTTGTTCGCAAGATTGGACGAGTTGTATCGCGCGCAGCGCAAGCCATCACGCAGCGAACTGGAGAAATGGGTGCGCAATCCCGAACAGCCGCGACGAACGTTCGCGCGATGGTATCTTGCGCGATTGGAAACTCGTGCCGGCCGCCGGGATCGAGCGCGGCAATTGTTTCGCGATGTGCAGCGCACCGACGTAAAGCCGCCCGAAATGGTAGGCGCTCTATTGGACTTTTCGCAATTCGAAGCGGAGGACCGACATTTCGATGAGGCGATTGCAATCCTGGACGGGGCGCGCTTGCTCCATCCGGACCCCTTACTGGTGGACCAGATCAACCTCTTGGCAGCGAAAACGCAATATCTGGCGAAAAGATTTGACGTGGCCACCACAGCCTTTGAACAAATTGGCCATTCCAATTCGCCATGGGCGAAGGTTGCGCTGCTTAACGCGTCAGCCGGTTGGTTACAACTCGGCAATCACGAGCGATTGGCAGCTAATTACGACGACCTTGAAAGACAAGGCGTCGATGAAGAATCGCGGGCCAACTTACGATTGGAGGAAGCCTTGATGCAAGCAGCCAAAGGCGATAACAAAGCGGCCAAAGCGCTGAAGCAATTCATTCGCGATTTCCCTAAAAGTCCCCGTGTCTCGGAGGCTTGGGTGAGCCTGGCTGAGCTGGCCTTCCATTCTTCACCGCCGCGCATCGAAGAAGTACGAACGGATCTGGAACGCGCGGCGGATTCAAAGCCAACAGCGTCGGCGACGGAACGCGCGGATTATCTCATGATCTGGATCGAGGACTCAGCCGGTACCGATGAAACAAAAGTCATCGAGCTCGCAAAGCGTTTCCTGGAACAACATGTCGCCTCCCCGTTCGCTCCGGAAGCTCGAATGAAACTGGCGGAGATTTATTATCGCCGCCAGGATTTCGCAAATGCGCAGACCCAGTTTGAGATTCTCGCGCGAGAGAACCCGGACAACTCGATGGGCGAAAACGCACTCTTTTTCGCGGCCGAATCAGCCATGTCGAGCATGGGTGAGCATTCACTTGATCGGGCAATTGTCCTTTTCGACCAGGTCGTGCGATTGAATGGCGCTCTGCGATGGGCGGCTCGCAATGAACAGGCCATTATCGAGCGAAAGCTGGGCAAGCCGCAGGATGCTCTCGTCTTATACGATGAGGTGTTAAAGAGCGATGCTGGGCTACCCGAAAAACAGGAGGCGCTTTGCGGCAAGGGAGACATCTTCTTTGAGATGGGTGGAAGCCACCCGGAAAATTATCAGCGCGCGCTCGAAATTTATGAACAGTTGGCATCCGGCGAGAATACGCCGATTCACTGGCGGAATCAGGCGCTTTTCAAAAAAGCTCTGTGCCTGGAAAAGAAAAATGACCGGCCCGCCGCCCTGGCAACGTTCTACACGGTCTTGGAGGACGAGGCGCGTCCAGATCGGAGAAGCGAACTGTTCTGGTATTATAAAGCAGGATTTAATGCGGCGCGTCTATTGGAAGACGATTCAAAATGGGAATCTGCCGCTGCCATATACGAAAAACTCGCCGCGGCCGGAGGCAGCCGGAGTGAAGAGGCAAAAGCGCGTCTCAACCGACTGCGCCTGGAACATTTTCTTTGGGCCGATTGACCCAGAGAACTTTCTGGCCTAACGGATTTTTGTTTTTGCTTTCCAGCTCATCAGGCGGCGCAAGCGAGCGCCGACTTTTTCGATGGGATGCTTTTCTACTTCGCGCAGCAACTTCGCGCAACGTCGTTTGCCGGTTTCCATTTCCTCAATAAATTCTCGCGCGAATTTTCCTGAGCGGATTTTCCGTAGCGCCGCTCTCATGTGTTTTTGCACGGTTCGATCAATAATTTTCGGGCCAACAGTGAGCTCGCCCCACCTGGCGGTATCGGAGATCAGCCGTTGCATCCCTGCGATTCCGGCTTCGTGGATAAGGTCCACAATGAATTTGAGCTCGTGCAGACATTCGAAATAAGCCAGCTCAGGTGGGTACCCCGCGCGAACAAGCGTGTCGAAACCGGCGCGAATCAGCGCGCTTGTGCCGCCGCAAAGCACCGCTTGTTCGCCAAAGAGATCGGTCTCGGTTTCCTCCCGGAAAGTCGTCTCCAGGACGCCGGCCCGGGTGCATCCGATTCCCTTTGCCCAGGCTAGCGCGGTTCGCTTGGCGTGCCCGCTGGGGTTCTGGTGGATCGCGATCAGCGCAGGCGTGCCACGTCCTGCGCCAAACTCTCGACGCACCATCGGTCCGAGGCCCTTTGGCGCGACCATCACCACGTCAATATCTTTGCGTGGGACAATCGC
>Ga0207712_10002423_pt1 | contig 12055 bp, 10 predicted proteins | sample KBSS44metaG_FD_184402 | JGI IMG/M metagenome (GOLD analysis project Ga0207712, IMG submission 184402) | Switchgrass rhizosphere microbial communities from Kellogg Biological Station, Michigan, USA - KBS S4-4 metaG (SPAdes) (version 2) | ecosystem: Host-associated > Plants > Roots > Rhizosphere... | reverse complement strand
TCGTTGTAATGATTTGCTACATCCATTAATGTTGCGAACCTTCAAAGGTGAGTTGCTTTACCTTCATAAGTATTACAGAACCTTTGAAATAAGTTATATCATTCACACATACCAGTAAACTGATGTAAGCTTAATGAGGTTGATAAAATAAATAAAAGCTATTCGAATTGAAAACCCCGGTGCTAACCGGGGTCCTTTGCTGATAGAAAAACCGTCCTGAATGAATTGACCTATCTTAAAACTGGCGTTGCCTGGAGAAAGCCAAATCTGCTGTTTTCCTGTCCTCTGCTAATGATGGCTATTTTACTGTTATTGCTTATTATAGACGGGCTGGTAATCTTTTCGGCCTTATTCATTTCACTACTCTTATTATATCCGAAGATTATTTTTGGATCCACCTTTTTCTCATTCTTATTATAGATGCCTTCCCATGTTCCCCGGAGATTTACTTTAATTTTAGTCCCTCTGTACACGATAAAAGCAATCAGCCCAATAGCGAAAAAAAACGTTTTCATTATACCAGGATAATTAAGGGTTGGTGATGCAATTATTAGCACAAAAGACTCTGTTCATTGTTAGATAAAGATGAGATGTTTTCCCTGTTAAAGTCTTACACGGTTGTATAAATAAGTTACATTATTCACACATTTAAAGGAGGATTCCCGTTTTTCGTATTGTTCTGTATCTGTGAATCATACAACTATTTTCTGAAATTGTATAATGTATACCTGCTCAGCATCAACCACCTTCGCTAATCGCCTGCCTCCAGGATAGTATGAACGATGATTATCATTAATTAGGCCGAAACGCTGGTTCTAAAAAATAAAATTTCTAAGATGAAAAAGCTATTTTCTTTTCTTTTTACTGCTCTTCTTTTTACCAGTTGTACAGAGAACCTGGTGACAGGCCGCAAACAATTGAGTCTTGTATCGGAGCCGGAATTGCAATCCATGGCCAAGGAGGAATATCAAACTTTTTTAAATGCAAATAAAGTTGTTAATGCAAACGGCAATCGGGATGCTGAGATGGTACATCGCGTGGGATCACGTATTGCCATCGCCATTAAGACATATTACGACAGCAAAGGACAAGGCTCTGTGTTGGAAGGATACCAGTGGGAATTTAACCTGGTAGAAAATAAGGAGATAAACGCATGGTGCATGCCGGGTGGAAAGGTTGTCATATATACCGGTTTATTACCTGTTACACAAAACGAACCAGCATTAGCAATTGTAATGGGTCACGAAGTAGCTCACGCAGTTGCACAGCACGGAAGCGAAAGGATGAGCCAGGCATTATTACAACAATTAGGTGGCGTTGCTTTACAGGTTGCTCTTTCTAATAAGCCGGCTGAAACACAAAATCTTTTTATGGCAGCGTATGGTGTTGGAAGTACTGTAGGTGGAATATTACCTTTCTCCCGTAAAGAAGAAACAGAAGCAGATAAATATGGACTCTACTTTGCAGCCATGGCAGGTTACAATCCACAAGAAGCAATTTCCTTCTGGGAAAGAATGGCTGCAGCAGGTGGAGCAAAGCCACCAGAATTTTTAAGCAGTCACCCGTCCGACGAAACCAGAATGACAAATATTAAATCATATATGCCGCAAGCATTGAAATTTTATAATCCTGTAAGAAGATAATGTTACAAAAAGCCCAAGGGATGTGAGGGTTTTAAGGTGAATTACCATCTTTCATAACCCGAAATCTGTGAATGATATAACTTATTTCAAAAGTTGTATAACACTTACTGTCTTTATTGCATTCATCTTTACACCCCTTTTATATCCCACCTTATATATTTAAAAATCCGAACACATACAGGATATCCTGGAATAAAAAATGATTTAGTATTTGATTAAATAATTAAAATGAAAACAACAAGAAATTTACTTCCGGCTTTTTTAGCGATCGTCCTTTTTTCCGCTGGCTGTAAAACATGGAATAAATCACAAAAAGGAGCAGCAATAGGAGTGGCAGGCGGTGGCGCTGTCGGCGCAGTTATTGGTAAAGCAACGGGCAATACAGCCATGGGAGCTATCATCGGGGCTACTGTAGGTGGAGTTGCCGGCGCAGTTATCGGACACCAGATGGATAAGCAGGCAGAAGAAATTAAAAAGGAAATTCCCGATGCAGAAGTAGTGCGGGTTGGAGAAGGAATCGTAATTGAATTCAATAGTAAGATATTATTTGGCTTCGATCAGTATAATCTTACAACAGATGCCCGGGCGAACTTAGACAAATTAGTAATCATCCTTCAAAAATACCCGGATACAAATATTGAGGTGCAGGGTCACACGGATAGTAAAGGAACTGCCCGGTATAATGAGGCCTTATCTGAAAGAAGGGCATCCGCTGTTTCGTATTATTTATCAGGAAAAGAGATTACCGCTTCGCGGCTTACCATTAACGGGTTTGGTGAAACGATGCCCAAGTATACCAATACTAGTGAAGAAGGCCAGTCCCAAAACCGCAGAGTGGAGTTTCTTGTTACGGCAAATGAAAAAATGAAAGCTGATGCTGCCAGAGAAGCAGGAACAACAGGCAGCAGGTAACAACAAACAATTAATTAAAATAATCAGAAAAACAATTATTGGCTTTAATAAAAAATATAAAATGAAAAAAAGAATCAGTTTAATTGCGGCATTGGTTTTAGGAATAAGTATTGCACAGGCACAGTCTCAAAGAAATCATTCACCAGGAACCAGTTTAGGTCTTCGCGGTGGAGTAAACTTTCAGAATATAAATGGTAAGGATGAGAATGGTGACGATTTAAAAAATGATCTTTTAACCGGGTTTCACATCGGTATCAATGCAGCAATTCCTGTAGCACCGGATTTTTATTTTCAGCCTGGGTTGCTTTATACTATTAAAGGAGCAAAAAATAAAGACATTCTTTTCGGTGAAACTTATACCACCACCTTAAAAATTACATACCTGGAATTACCGCTTAATTTTCTTTACAAACCTTCGCTGGGAAAAGGACATCTGCTATTGGGATTTGGTCCATACGTTGCTTTAGGTATTGGCGGCACATCAAAGATTGACGGTGGAGGATCGGCTCTGAGTGAAAAAATAAAATTTAAAAATACAGTAAAAATCTCCGATCCTGACGACGTAGCTTATCTCAAACCGATTGACGCAGGGGCTAATTTCCTGGCGGGTTATGAGTTCAGTAATAAAGTTTCTTTTCAATTAAATGCACAGCTGGGCCTTCTCAAAATCAATCCTGACTATGAAGGTGTAACTGATGATAAAACTTCTGCCAAAAACACAGGCTTTGGTTTTTCCCTGGGATACAGGCTTTAAGATATATCATTAAACCCTTCCTTGAAAGCGATAATAGTTGCCTCCCAAGGCGACTATTTTTTTAGTGATCAGCGGATAGAAATGTTAATCTTCATCTTAAAGTTTTCATTTGCGTTTACTTGTACAACGTCAATGTTTGATATTGTACAGAATGTTGCTGTATTTAAAAAATATTAATGTTCAATGAGATGTTATAGAATAAAAAATTTAATATGGAAATTTATACGTACATTCAAGATGATTGTGTCGTCACAATCTGCTATCCGACCATTTTTCTACAGGTTGCAGGAATATAAAAAAATATCAGTATTAAATTAGTCCTTTGAAATTGTACATTAAAAATATGGTTTGCATCCGTTGCAAAATGGTGGTGAAAGCGGAACTCGAAAAATTAGGATTGCATTATACTACGGTAGAATTAGGTGAAGTGGAAGTCATGGAAAATATTTCGGACGAACAACATGATCTGTTCAGGACCGCCCTGCTGAAATCGGGTCTTGAGTTAATGGACGATAAAAAAAGTGTATTGATCCAGCGGATAAAAAATGTTATTGTTGAGTTGATCCATTATTCGGAGGAGCCATTAGCGATCAATTTTTCAGAATACTTAAGCCAGAAACTGGACCACAATTATACCTATCTTGCCAACCTTTTTTCAGAGGTACAAGGCACCACGATTGAAAAATTTATTATTGCTCACAAAATTGAACGGGTAAAGGAGTTGCTTGTATATAATGAGCTCAATCTTACGGAAATAGCCTACCTGATGCATTACAGTAGTGTAGCGCATCTCTCCGCCCAGTTCAAGAAGGTGACCGGTCTCACACCTTCCCATTTCAAACAGCTTAGGGAGAAAAGACTCAACATGCTGGAGGATATTTGATGGGAAGGAAAATCGATGGTTATGTTAAGGGGGAAACCTATTTCCTGCTGTTGCATTGTCTGCTTTATCGTATTGCTTTCTCACAGTGATGTTCATTCTCAAAAAAGCGATTCTACGGAGAATGGATTATCTCCAAAGCGAACAACATTTTTACAATTTCTTCTTAAACCGATAACACGAAACGGAACAGATTCGTCTGCGCCTATAAATAAAAATGAAGTGTCATTTCTGCCTTACGAGGGTAAGGTCATCAGGTATATACTGGTCAAAGAGTTTGGTTTTGAAAAAACATTTACAGATACGGCAAAACAAATCAATTTTTTTGGCAGGGATTTTATAAAACATCTGCATAAGAACACAAGAGAATGGGTCATCCGCAACAATCTTTTCATTAAAGAAAAAACCATACTCAATGCTAATTTAGTTGCGGATAATGAAAGATATCTCCGTTCACTGAATTACATACATGATGCACGCATACTTGTAAATCCGATTCAAGATGAACCTGATTCCATTGATTTGCTGGTTATAACAAAAGACTTCCTTAGCATTACATTCCAACTCGACAACGCATCTGGTACTAAGTTTAAAACAAAAATAGGTGAGGCTAATTTATTAGGCACAGCGCAAAATATTCAGTTTACAACATTGCTCGAAAGATCACGGAACCCTCAATTTGGCTATAAGATCCAATACAGGAATAATAGTATAGCGAATACTTTTATGAATGCCACGCTTGGCTTTTCAAATATCAATCACAATCTCTACAATGGTAATATGGATGAGCAGGACTGGCGTGCAGGAATTGAAAGGCCGCTGGTATCACAATACCTGCATGTGGCAGGTGGTATCATGTTTGCTCATAGCGAAACTCATAATAACTATTTAAAACCTGATAGCCTGTTCTATAGATATCAGCTTAATACTTTTGATGCATGGATTGGGTATAACCTTGGCGTGCGGAAATTTCTGTTCATGAAAAAAGTACTAAACAGGCATTTCATCAGCATTCGCTATTTCCGAAATAAATTTAATCATGTTCCTTACCAGCTGACCGACAAATTTATTTTTGGCTTGAACAACCGGGAAGCCGTTCTGGCACAGTTTACTTTTTTCCGCCAAAGCTTTTATAAAACCAAATATGTTTTTGGGTTTGGCATCACAGAAGATGTTCCGTATGGTTATAATATTGCCCTTACTACAGGTTGGTATAAACAACTGTACCTGGAAAGACCTTATGGCGGAGTTGATGCCAACCGGTATGCTGTAACGAACAGCGGAAATGTAATACAGTATTTCTTTCGGGCAGGAACTTTTTTATACAAAGGTAAGATCCAGGATGCCGCCATTTTAATAGGCACCAGTAGTTTCAGCCGCCTTTACAGCTATAAGAATTTAAAAATGCGACATTACCTGCGATTCAGTTACACGAAGCAATTCAACCGGCTGGGCCTCGAACCGCTTGGTATCAATAATGTTTTTGGACTTCAATATATCTCATCAGACTCAGCGAGCGGAGATCAGCGTTTAAGTTTGCATACAGAAACAATCTTTTTTCTAAACCTTAAGGCATTGGGTTTCAAGTTTGCTCCGTTTGCAACGGCCGATATTGTACTCCTGACACCTGCACAATCGAATTCCCACTCAGGCTTCTATCCTGGTGTGGGTGGTGGGATCCGGACACGCAATGAGAATATACTGTTAGGTACAATTGAATTACGATTTATGTATTTCCTGCGCAAAACACAACAACATGATGCTTTTAAACTCACTCTTGCGACTAATCTTCGTTTCAGGTATAATAGTAATTATGTAAAAGCGCCGGATATCATACAGGTAAACAGCGATTTTGATAATAATATTAACTAGTATCAAATAAACCAGCTTCCATTGTAAATCCTTTATCTGCGGTGATTGAGAACAGCTCTATCTGTGAATTATATAAGTAATAGGCGAAGTTGTGTAACAGTTATTATTTCAAAATTGTTCATCTTTATATATGCCAATACAGGCACTCACAAAACTCTGCACATGCTATTTTATTATTTTATCCTTTTGCTTATGCTGTTAACACTCGTTATCTTGTCAGCCCGGTTTTTAATTTTAAGAGGAAAAAATATTCCCGTTCAATTATTTAATGAAGCAATAAAGAATGAAAATAACGGGTCTTTTGAGGCAGCGCTGGTCACCTATGAAAGTGCCCTGACCGAGGTTAAAAAAATCAGATTTCATAGTAACCTTAAAAATAGAATCATTGATAAGATTCAGGTGCTGCATACTATTATCGAGTATAAAAATAACTTTCGCTTTATCAGGTAGCTTATTTACCGGTTTCTGAGAACTGGTATTCTTCTATTCGTCAATTATAATAAAATTATTTTATGGGAAATTTACTTTCTATCGTTGCAGTCATCCTGATCATTGGCTGGCTGCTTGGTTTCTTCGTATTTCATGCCGGTAGCATCATTCACGCCTTGCTTGTCATTGCCCTTATTGTTATAATCCTGCGGGTTATCCAGGGGAAAAACATTGTGTAAAATTGCCAGCCGGTTTTGTAAGGATAAAGAGTTGTGCACGGCAAAGATGGTCTGTTCATAGAAAGATTCTCTTTTTGATAATTATTCTAAAACAAGCTCCTGATTAAAACGGGAAATGTGTGAATTATATAATAGAATCAAAAAATCTTATAATAGTCAGACTACGCATAGACCCTACCTTTAATTCGGTTTTTCATAGGATATTGGATTTGAATAAGGGCTGGATCTCTATCCCGGCCCTTTTATCAGCAGATAATTTTCGGTTGTAATTCTGTTTTTAGAATTCGGGTTTATATTTATATAGGAGCAGTCGGCCGGGTTTCTATCCTGCAAACCGTGCCTTAAACGTCTATCAGCATCGACGCCAGGGAGTACCGTCACTCAGTAAATGTCCGCCCTTTTGATTAAGCCAATCCATTTTCTCTGGCAGTTCGTTTTAACCAAGGTCCCTGGTCACACAGGGACTTTCCATTTTTAAAAAAAGCTCTTACCGAACCCGGAGGCTGAATTATATAACAATTAAAAATAAAAGAAACGCAACTTTATAGAATCTTGTAGAACTCTTTTCTCATAAGCAGTTAGTTTAAGTTAAGGTCCCTGTTTTTACAGGGACTTATCTTTTGCGTAATGCCCGGGGAAAATAATACCAATAGAGAATCAAATTGATGGACGCCATAATAGGTATATAGCAGGTATGAATGATGTAACTTATCTGAACAGTTGTGTAACATTCGGGAACAAAAAGTATTGCAGTTTTGCCTGACTGGCACTAAACCATTGGGAATACTAATATTAACTGAAATAAAAAAGGTCATTTAAAATTCAGATTATGGATAATAAAATTAAAATAGAGAAACCGGAAAGCACAGAACTGGAAAAATCTAAAGCACATATCATTGTTGAAATTATTGAATATATGACTAACTCAGTTGTGATTAAAACAATAATCAAAAAATCTACAGGCAATATAAGCGTGATGTCTTTTGACAGTGGGGAAGGGTTGACGGAGAAAACCTCCCCGTTTGATACATTTGTTCAGATCATTGAAGGCAAAGCAGAGATCGTTATTGATAAAGTGTCTAATTTACTCGAATCGGGCCAGGGAATTATAATACCCGCACATTTATCCAATTACATAAAACCAAACGGCCGGTTTAAAATGATCTCGACTATTATTAAAAGCGGGTACGAGTAATGATGGCAAATTGTGTGAATTATATAATTTATATGTTGAAACATGTAACATTACTGAAGATTTATTTATTCAAATTTGCATCAGTTAAATTTCAAATATGCAATCTCAACTAATTTCGCCTGGTAAAAAACCTTCAATTGATTATTATATACCAGCCCTGGCACATGAACTTCGCAATCCATTAACAAATATTCAACTTGCTGTTGAATTCCTTAAATCTGCTATAAAGGATGATCAGCTCTCAATATTCTCGGACATCATCTTACGAAGTACTACACGGATTAATGAACTGATTATTGAACTACTTAAGTATGACCAGGAAAAAATCAAATTGGAAAAATGTACTATCCATCAACTGCTCGATGAAATACTTGAACTCACCAAAGACCGCCTTGACCTGAAAAATATTTCAGTTAGAAAAAATTATAAGCAGGATTGTGAATTGCTGCTCAACAAGCCAGAAATGAAAATTGCACTTACAAATGTTATTGTCAATGCAATTGATGCTATGATCGCCGGGAAAGGAGAATTAAAACTTGCAACAAGCTCAATTAAGAGCAAATATGCAATTATAATCGAAGATAATGGCTGCGGTATAAGTAAGGCAAATCTGAAAAATATATTCAAACCCTACTTTACCAATAAGTCGGCCGGAATGGGAATTGGCTTGACCGCAGCGCACCATATTTTCCGGTCAAATGATGTCAGGGTAAATGTGGAATCGACAGAAGGTAAGGGCACACGATTTATTCTTTCGTTCGACAAGAAGACCTCCTTGTTAGAGGCGACTGATAGCCCTGTGTAAATAATTTCGTATTAATCCCTATTTCAAAAAAATAATTGTCACCTGCAGTCATCTTTTTTACATTAGCTCCGCTACTAATAACCACTTACAGATCTTCCTGTAAACAGTCTTATAATCAATGAACAACATACTTAAACGAGATAAGATTTAGCTATTTATGTAATGATCCAAATGAAATTGGCCACATTGGGTTTAAACCTATCCGAATAAAATATCCCCTGCTTTGACATTACGAACTCAAATACTCCATTTGTGGTATTGGGTTCGGTTAAAATACTTCTTAACTTAGGAATACTGGCCGCGTACTCTGATTTGGGAAAAAACCCTCTAAATTTTTTTATATGTCGATCTTACTCGCTTTAAAAAATTTTTTTTTAAGAAAGGCAATTGAAAAAGGCCCCAGGCTGGGAAAAGGATTAATTAAATCGCTTGCAGGAAAGAATAAAGGAGAAACTTTTTTTTACCGGGAGGAGCCTGGTAATAGAAACATCATATGTATGGTACATGGATTTAGCGGGAGTCCGCAGGAGACCTTTTATAAATTTCCCGACCTGATCAAAGAAGATCCCGAGTTGAATGGTTGGGATATTGTAAGTATTGGTTATGCAAGTGATGTAATGCCAACGATAGGCATCGGAATATGGGCTGCACAACCCGATCTTTCAAAAGTGACAGGCTACTTTACAACCAATATCACAACCCTGCTTAGAAAATACGATCGTATTGCTTTTTTAGCACATAGCATGGGTGGGCTTGTTGTGCAACGGGCTCTGTTAAATATAAGTGACGCTGACCGTGGACGGATCAGCAGTGTTTTATTATATGGTTCTCCAAGTGGTGGATTGAAAAAAGCCACGCTATTGAGATGGTACAATAACCAGATCCATGATATGGATACAGAAGGCCCTTTTGTTGTGCAGTTGAGAAAAGAATGGAATGAAAAATTCAAACCAGCTCCTCCCTTCACTTTTGTAACAGTCGCCGGTGAACTGGACGAATTTGTTCCGCTCACATCAAGCCAGGAACCATTTGACAAAAAATATTATGCGTACACCGCCGGTAATCATGTGGATATGGTAAAGCCGGATAGTAATAAACATACAAGCTACCAGATATTAAAACAGGCTTTGATCCAAAAACAAATTTACCTGCAGCTATTTAGTGATAAGGAATTGAATAACCTTCTTGGCAATTATTGCCAGATCATCAATTCACTTAAAGCCAAAGTAGATACATTGGACAGGCGGGCATTGCGGGAATATATTTTTGCCCTCGAAGGCTCCAAAGAAATTGAAGATGCGATACAGGTTCTTGAGAGCAGTAAACATGTTTCAACCAACTCTGATTTTATGGGCATTTTAGGTGGGCGGTACAAAAGAAAATACCTGCGCAGCTATCTTGATGCTGATAAAGACAGGGCCATTCAATTATATGAAAAAGCATATCAGCTATCCATCAATAATAGTGATGGTGAACAAATATATTATCATGCTATTAACCTTGCATTTCTTTATCTCTATGCAGATAATAATAAAGCTAAAATGAAACAATATGCTGCAGAAGCATTAAAGTATGCAGAGCAATCAGCTGAACATGGATTCTGGAAATTTGCTACCATTGGAGAGGCTTCTCTTTATTTTGGAGATATTGAAAAAGCAAAACTAAATTATACCGAAGCAATTAAAAAAGCCGGGGATGACACCCGCGCAGTAAATTCAATGTACCTGAATGCTTACTATGGATGCAGAGCGTTTGAGGATAATGATATGATGAATGAAGTAAATGCTATATTCAGAAAGAAGACTACTTAAAAAGAAGAAAAACAACTATTGCCGGACAGATAATTTTTCCTTTACTGTTCGTTTATAATCCGATGATTCATTGATCATCAATTCCGGGGCAAGTATTTTAGTTACAAAATCTGAAACAGGTTTTTTACTTTCTATCATTTGCAATAATAGTTGCGTAGACACTTCGCCCATTTCAAATGCAGGTTGTTTAATAATGGATAAGGAAGGGTTTATCAGGTCTGTCAATTCACTATTGGAGAAACCGATTAGTGAAATATCATCGGGGACAGCAATATTTTCATTTTTAAGTATCCGCAGGCAGCCTGTCGTTAATTTATCTGATAAGCCTATAATGGCATCGGGTGCCGGGCGAAGCCGCACCAATGTTCTTACGGCCACTTCAAGTTCATCTTTCAAATTTGTGCCCGGTTTACAGTATTGTACGAATTGTTCATTAAATTCAATTCCATTATCAGCAAGAGCTGCTTTATAACCAGCTAACCTTTCACGGGTAATCGATAGAAATTCTGAAAAAGCCAATACGCCGATATTTCTGCAACCGTTTTTAATGAGATGAGTCATGGCATCATACGTACCCTTATAATTATCAACAATTACTTTATGGGTTTCAATTTCATTTACAACCCGGTCAAAAAAAACGACCGGTAATCCTTTTTGATGCACGTCTATAAAATGTGAAAAATCCTTTGTTTCAACAGCAACTGAAACAATCAGTCCATCGATGCTGCGGCTGGTGAGGTATTGAAGATTGCGTACTTCTTTATCAAACAACTCATGACTTTGTGCAATGATAACGTTATAGCCGCGGTTATAGGCTATTGACTCTATTCCATTGATCACCTGGGAAAAAAAACTGTTGGCTATTTCACAAACTATAACACCGATAGTTCTGCTTTTTCTTTCTTTTAAACTCAGCGCAATGGGGTTGGGATGATAGTTGATCTTTTCTGCATAATCCAGCACCAGTTTTTTTGTTTCAGGACTTATTTCATAGCTGTCTCTCAATGCTCTTGATACGGTCGAGGTAGAAAGGCCAAGAGCCTTTGCAATGTCTTTAATAGTGACGGCTTCAAATTTCATATAGCTCAGAGCAGAATTACAAGTATCCTGGGTTTTAAAGTTAATCAATTTTTACCGCTTGGACTTCCCGGCTTGCTTCGTTCAAACATAAAAACCGGCTGCATTATGCAGCTTATTAGCTTCTGGGAAATGTGTTTCAAAAATATTTTGCTTAGCGCTTTTACTAATTGATTATAAAGGTGATGAATGTGATATCGATGCCGGGAACGATTGCGTAAATAAAGTCATAAACAACTGGTAAGACTTTCAGAAATACTATTTAGCATTGATAAGAATTTCAATGACGGACGGCTCATTAATGTCTTAGGTTCTCTCAATTTCAAATTTATTTTAAAGCTTGCTATATGAAGAAAATTTTTCTTTTCATTTTCTCCTGCATTATTTCATCTATATTATTTGCCCAGAACAGGCAAATTACCGGCAAAGTAACTTCTT
>Ga0207712_10002421_pt1 | contig 12062 bp, 8 predicted proteins | sample KBSS44metaG_FD_184402 | JGI IMG/M metagenome (GOLD analysis project Ga0207712, IMG submission 184402) | Switchgrass rhizosphere microbial communities from Kellogg Biological Station, Michigan, USA - KBS S4-4 metaG (SPAdes) (version 2) | ecosystem: Host-associated > Plants > Roots > Rhizosphere >... | reverse complement strand
GGCGTCGTGACCGGCACTCCAGCAGATTCCATTCGTCGGCCCGAACGGCCCGATGAAACCAGATCGACGAGTCGGTGGTCCCGCTGCGGTGGGTCCGCGCTTTCATCGAATGTCCATGCACCTGCAGGGCGGGGTCGATCATGTAGACGTCGGTGACGTATGCGGCGACCAAGGTGTGCACTGCGGGGTCATCGGGTAGCGGAACCGTCGCCCGCCACCACAATCGCCGTACGAATTCGCCGGACGAGGTGTCGTCGGCGATCCTGATGTCGAGCTCGTCCAGTGGCATCGACGGTGCGGGCCCCGCAGGTCCGGTGCGGGGCAGCAAGTCGGGATCGCCGGGCATGTCGGGCCGGTGCCCATGTTCGGGCCCCGGCAACTCGGCGGCGAACGAAACCGTGGCCGTCGTCAGCAGGCGTCCGGCCTGATGCGAGTCGACGCGGCGCGCGGCCGCGGTCCTGCCGTCGAACACCCGCGCCACCGTGTATTCGACCGGGTCGCCTGCCTCGCCGCCGCGCAGGAACTGCAGGTGCATGTTGGTCGGCGGACGGTCGGCGTCGACGGTGTGGCACGCCGCGGCTAGGCTCTGGGCGACGAATTGCCCGCCGTAGGAACGCTTTCCGGCCGGCCCGCTTGCGGGGCCGATCCAGGTGTCCGCGTCTGCGCCCTGGTCCAGGTCGAGCAGCTTCAGCAGCGCGCTCATGCCACGGTGCCCGATTCGGTGAGCCTGCCGATTTCGTCAGTGGTTATGCCCAGCCACTCGCCGAGCACCGCCTCCGTGTCGTCGCCGAGCGCCGGTGCGGCGACGGCGGGCGGGTACGCGCCGTCGATCGCGATCGGCAACCCCGGCGCGAGGTACTGCCCGATCCGGGGCTGGTCGAGGGGGCTGAACATCGGGTTCGCACTCAGCCGGTCTTCGGTGACCACCTCGGCGAACGTGCGGTAGCGCTCCCACAACACGGAGGTCGCCGACAGGGCGGCGGTGATCTCCTCGGCACTGTGCTGCGAGAACCACTCGGTGAACAACCCGGACAGCGCGTCGCGGTGCCGATAACGCTCCCCCTCATCCGTGAAGTCGGCGCTGAGTGTGTCGACCAGCGCGGCAACGGCTTTCGTCGTCCCGGTGAGTTCGGTCAGGTCGCGGAAGTGCCGGTTGGTAAGCGCGACGATCATGAACGACACGCCGTCGCTGCTTGTGAAGTCCTGGCCGTACTGGCCATACACCGAGTTGCCGATCCGTTCGCGCGCTGTGCCGTTCACCATCACCTCGGTGAACAGGCTGAGATTGCCTGCCGTCGCCAAGGCCACGTTCTCCAGCGGAATGCTGATCTGCTGGCCGTGCCCGGTCACATCCCGATGCCGCAACGCGGTGACGACTGCCAACGCGGTGTAGATGCCGCAGGCGACATCCCACGCTGGCAGAACGTGATTCACCGGTGTCGCGAGCTCGGCGGGGCCCGTCACCAACGGAAACCCGATCCCCGCGTTGACGGTGTAGTCCACGCCCGTGCCGCCGTCGGCGCGACCGGACACCTCGACGTGGATCAGGTCGGGTCGCAGCCGTGTCAGCGTGTCGTACGAATGCCAGTCCCGTCCTGCGACATTCGTGATCAGCACGCCGCTGTCCGCGATCAGCCGCTGCACCAGGTCTTGGCCGTCCTGCGAGCGGAAGTCTGCCGCCATGGAGCGCTTGCCCTTGTTCAGGCCCGCCCAGTAGATGCTGTCGCCGTCGCCGGTGACCGGCCACCTGTGGTAGTCGGCCGCACCGCCGATCGGGTCGACGCGGATCACTTCGGCCCCGAGCTGGCCCAGCGTCATCCCCGCCAACGGAACCGCGACGAAGCTGGAGATCTCGATAATCCGCACCCCGGCCAGCGGTCGAGTCGCATCGGGTGTACCAGTCATTCGGCCAAGTGTAGGTACTCCACAGGCGGCCACTCCTACACGCCGCTACCAGTGCTTTTCTGCATCGCGGCGGCCATCGCGATATGGCCCTCGAAACCGAACGATTCCGCCTGTGCGCGGTAGCGTTCGACGAAATCCTGGTAGGCAGCCGCGTCACCACGTGCGCGGGCGATCAGCGCACGCAGTCGCAACACAAGTAGCGGGTACACCACGAGGCGGGTCGTGGCCGCGTAGGCGGCCAAATCATCGATCGCCTCGTCCACTTCTTCGTCATCTGCGTCGCCGCCGCGGCGTAGCAGGGACTCGACCAGGACGGTCACGGCCAGTCCGAAGACGCTCATCTCGTTCTGGTTCGAATTCGCATACGGCCGGCAGAGTTCAATCGCTTGGTCGAGGTCTCCCGCCCTGGCGCTGGCCCGCGCGAGTTCGATGTTGATGTACGGCGTCATCGGGTGACTGAAACGCTCACTAAGGATCGCGTCACGCACCGGCTCGAGCAGCGCTACGCCTTCGTCGCACTCGGGCTCGTCGCGATACGCGAGCACGATCCCCCGAGCACTTCGGGCCACCGCCAGGGCGGTCTCGTCACCCGACCGCTCCGCGCGCTCGAGTGCCTCCTTTGTGTCGATCAGCGCCGCCGCATCGGGACGGAACACTCCGTATGGAATTCCGACGACATATACGTAGAACACCACGACACTCAAGGTGACCGCGTCGGCCGCAGCGCGCGCCATCGCGATCGCGTCGCGATAATCGGTCATCCAGCCCGGGATCCCGACAGCAGATCGGGCCCCGCCACGAAACATGATCGCCAGCGCCAGTGGAGATTTGAAGAACATGTTGCCTCTGGTGGGATCGCCCTCACTCAGGTCGATCACGCGCTGGGCCAACCGCAACATTTCCTTCCCGTCGGCTACTTGGTATTTGGCGGCGATCGGTGCGAATGACAGTCCGATCGTGAGTTCAGGGTCGTCGATGGAATCGAGCAGCCCGATTTGTTCGGACGCGAGATCCGATGCCTTGTCGTACTCAGAGTTGAGAGCGTGCTTCATCACCAAGCCGGTCATGCCGATCGCCAATGACCGTTTGTCGTCTGCCAACTCGCACAGTTCCCGCAGTTCGTCGAACGCGACCTCGGCGCCGCTGCCGCGCACGCGCCACCCGCCTCCGGTCAACAACGTGCGGGGGGCGATACGCATCGCCATCCGGCCCGGGTGATCCGCCGGCAACTGGTCGGCGACATGTTGCGCCCGATACCAGCTCGCATGGGCCGCCGCGAGGTCGCGGTTGGTCAGCCACGCGCCCGCCCGCATATGCCACTCGTAGGCTGCGGCGAGATCGCCCGCCGCTTCGAGGTGCTCGGCGATCAGGGCCGCATCCTCGTCGGCCGAGCCGGAATCGCGCCGCACGATCGCTTCCGCCAGCCGACGGTGCAACACTGCGCGATCGGCCCTTAGCTGGGACTCATAGGCCACCGTGCGGATCAGTGGATTGTGGAACGCGTACTCCGCGCTCGGGGTGAACCTGACCTGGTCGATCAGCTCCGCTTGCACCAATTCGGTCAGTGCGATGTCACCGTCCAGCACCGCCGACAAGTCGGGGCCGAACCGCATTCCGATCACGGCTGCTGCGTTCAGCGTCTGCTTGGCGAGCTCGCCGAGGCGGTCGATGCGCGCGGCGATCGCCGCCTGCAGCGTCGCAGGCACGCTGACCACGGTGGCTGGATCCGAGCACCGGTACGCTCCGCGTTCGCCTCGAAGCACTCGCCGGTCGGCAAGGTCGCGCACGATCTCCTGGGCGAAGAACGGATTGCCCGCCGCCCGATCAGCGATCTGGGCGGTCAATCCGACCACCGAGGGGTCGGGCCCCAGCAATTCGGCTATGAGGTTCGTTGCTTCCGAATCATTGAGCGGCGCAAGGGCGATCAACTGAGCGCCGAGCGTCCCGCCCAGCGCACCACGATATTCCGGCCTGTACGTGAGTAGTACCAGGGAACGGGTCTGCGGGATGACCGTGAGGAATTCGGTCACCAGCGATTCGCTCACCTCGTCGATCCAATGCGCGTCCTCGATGACGTAGACGGCCGGGCCCGAACGGGCCAACGAGACGCCGTTAACCAAGGCGGTGAGCCTGCGACGGCGGGCGTCTGGATCGATGAGCGGCGGCGACACGGCTGGGTCGCGAACGCCGAGCAGATCCTCCAGCAGGAGTAGGTCGTCGGGCTGCGCGCCGGCGATCCGAGACCGCAAATGTGCGCGTGCAGTTTGGTCATCGGCGTGCCCGTCCACCCCGAAGGCGCCCCTCAGCAACCGGGACACCGCACGGAAGGGAACGTCGCTGGCATGCGATTCGCAGTACGTCGAAAACACCGGTACACCACGGCCCGCCGCCAGTGCCGTCGCTTCCGCGACGATGCGGCTCTTGCCGATTCCAGCTGGTCCGACCACCGAGATGACGCTGCCGTGGCCTTCGATCGACCGATCGAGAATGGCTTCGATGGCCGCTATCTCCCAACGACGACCGACCAGGCGCGACAAGGATCGCCTGCCGATCTGTGAGCCGATTCCCAACAGGTGTTGAGCAGTGACGGCCACGTCGGAACCCTTGATGTGCACCACCCGCGACTCGCCAAGCTCCATCGCATCTGCGACGAGGCGGCCGGTGGACTCGCTCACCATCACCCCACCCGGGGGCGCCACGGATTCCATCCGCTGCGCCATACCGACCTGCTCACCGATGGCGGTGTAACCCAAAGTCCCCGAACCAATCTCGCCGACGATGACCTCGCCCGAGTTCAGTCCGACCCGTAGCTTCAACGTCACTCCGTCGGACCGTTCAATTTCGGCCGCGAGCGTTTCGGTCTCGCTTTGGATGTCCAGCGCCGCTCGGCAAGCGCGGACAGCGTGGTCCTCGAGTGCAAGCGGCGCCCCGAACACCGCCATGATCCCGTCGCCGGTGAACTTGTCGACGGTGCCGCCGTAGCGTTGCACCACACCCGCAGCACGCCCCACCAGTGCTGTCATGATCTCGCGCAACCGCTCCGCGCCCAACGTGGCCGCCAGATGCATCGAGTCCACGACGTCGGCGAACAACACGGTCACTTGTTTGAACTCGGCGTGGCTGTCTCGCGCAGAAAGTGGGGAACCGCATGCGTCGCAGAACTTAGCCCCCGCACGAGAGGCTTCGGCACCACAAGACGTGCACACAAGTCCGGCTGCAGTCACGCCAGCCCTCCCCCGTCGGTCCGGCTAAGCATAAGACCGCGCTTGCCCAGGTGAGGAGTTATTGACGCCTACGCCTAGCGGGCGAGCTTCACCGCCGCGGCCTCGATGGTGTCTTCCGACAGCAACACTTCCAGCGCCGCGTCGCCCAACGGGATGAAGCTGTCCTCACTGGCCACGCGCTCAACGGTGCCACTGAACCCGCACTCTAGCAAAGCGGCCAGCACGCCTTCGCCCACTCCTCCTGTCGCCCGGGTCTCGTCGACGATCAGCACCCGTCCGGTGGCGTTGGCCTCGCGGATCATGTCCTCCGTCGGCAGCGGCGCCAGCCACCTCAGGTCGACGACGCGCGCGTGGATGCCGAGAGATTCCAGCTTGCGCGCCACCCGCAGGCTCATGCGCAGCCCGTTGCCGAACGTGAGGATCGTCAGGTCCGTCCCTTCGCCGTAGGTGCGTGCGCACCCGATCGGCACCCCGGCGGACGGATACGGCGCGAGCCAGCCGTCGTCGCCGTCCTCGTGCAGATCGCGGGTGTGGTAGAGCGCGATCGGCTCGAGGAACACGCACACCGCGCCGGCCTCCTTCGCCGCGGCGGCGCATGTGTGCAGCATTCCCGCGGCGTCGTCAGGACGTGCCGGTGAGGCGATCACGACTCCGGGGATGTCTCGGATGGCGGCAATGGAGTCGTCGTTGTGAAAGTGCCCACCGAAGCCCTTCTGATATCCGTAGCCGGCCACCCGAACCACCATCGGATTGCGGTACTGCCGGTTGGAGAAGAACTGCAGCGTCGCGCCCTCGCCGCGAATCTGGTCCGCCGCGTTGTGAAAGTAGGCCAGGTACTGGATCTCCGGGATCGGCAACAGCCCCGATACTCCGGCACCGAGCGCAAGGCCCAGGATCGACTGCTCGTCGAGCAGCGTGTCGAACACCCGCGCCGAACTCGACTTGCCGAGAAGTCCGCGGGTGACTCCGTACACGCCGCCCTTGCGAGCGATGTCCTCACCGAAGACCATCGCCTCCGGATATCGGTCCAGGATGTCTTGCAGCGCACGGTTGATCGCGATGGCAAGAGTCAACGGCGCGTCGGGCTCTCCCGACCTCACCGTCGCGGCCAGGGATTCCGGCGCTGCGGCGACGGCGTCCTCGAGACTTTCCTGCAGTGGTTTCATCACCGCCGCGGCGCTGTCGAGTTGTGGCAGGTCCGCGACCTCCCCTGCGAGCTCAATGATGTTGGCGCGCTTGGCCTCATAGCGCTCAACTGCCTCGATGGGTGTCAGCACACCAGCGTCGATCAACGCTTTCGCGGTGCACACCACCGGATCGCGGTCGAAGTCGGCGGCAATCTCAGCAGGGGTGCGATACGCCGGCTCATAATCGGACCCGGCATGTCCCATCAGCCTGACCATCCGCAGATGCAGGAACGCCGGCCGACGTTGTGTGCGTACCCAGGCCGCGGCCGCGGACGCGGCGTCGAACGTGGCCGCCACATCCCAGCCGTCGGCGTCGAAATACCGCAGCCCGTCACGGTTTCCATAGGCGTGCTCGATCCACCGGCGCGGCGTCTTGACGCTGATGCCGATCCCGTTGTCCTCGCACACGAACAGAAGTGGCATCGGGACACCCTGATACGCCGAGTGCAGGGCCGCATTGATGGCGCCGACCGCGGTGGAATGGTTCACCGACGCGTCGCCGAAGCTGCACACCGCCACGGCGTCGTCTGGCCATGGACATGCCACGCCCAGTTTCCTGGTGCGGGCGACGGAGAACGCGACGCCGACAGCACGCGGAAGGTGAGACGCGATGGTCGACGTCTGCGGAATGATGTTCAGATCGTGGCGGCCGAACACCTTGTGTCGCCCACCGGCGATCGGCTCCTCGGTGGCCGCCACCAGCCCAAGCACCACGTCGCGCAACGGGTCTCGACCACCGACCTGGGCGGCGCGGGCCAGGAAGAAGCCACCGGAGCGATAGTGCAGCAGCGCGGGATCGGTGGGGCGCAGCGCGGCTGCCACCGCTGCGTTACCCTCATGTCCCGACGAGCCGATGGTGTAATAGCCCTTGCCTTTCGACCGCAACCAACGGGCCGCCAGGTCGAGGTGGCGGCTGCCGAGTTGAGCGTCGAAGAGCGCGAGGCACCCGCCGACGGTCAGCGAGGAACCACCGCGTAGCGCAGCGTCATGCGAACGCTGCCCTGCTGTTCCGCTCAGTGCGGAGATGGTCGTGGTGAAATACTCGTCGATCGGCTCGGCCAACCGGGTCTCCTAGGGACTTATTGTCGGACGTACCAACACGTTTCGGATGAATGTCACGATCTGCGCGGCATCGGCGCCGTCGGGATCCTGCTCCGGATCGTAGATCGCGAGGCTGCCGCCAACGCACGTCGCCGGCCCTGTGAACAACGCCGCGACGAGGTCGGTCAGCTGGTCCCACGTGAGGCCGCCGGGTTCGTCGGCGACGTCAGGCAGGCCTTGCGCAGGGAACTCGACGGGATCGAGCACGTCGAGGTCGATGTGCAACCACCAGCGGTCCACGTGACTCGACAGCTGGTCGATCGCCTGGCGTCCGGCAGCGGCCGGATCGTCGGCGACTTCGGCGAGCGGGGCCAGCCACACCCGCGTATCGGCCAACGTGCCGACATTGAACTGCCGCCGCCACTCGTCGTCGCGTGGACCGAGAATCACCAGCTTTTCGGGCCGCAGCGCGGGCAGGCGATCGCCGAGTTCGCCGGTGAGCAGCCGGCCGGTCAATCCGAGCAACAGCCCGATCTCGGCGTTGGCCGCCTCGCCGTCCTCGGACACGTCCAGCGGCATGGTGTCCTCGTGGCCGTCGATGAACACCAGTCCGACGTCGCCGACGTGGTCGCGCAGGCCGGTCACGATGCCCAGCAGCGTCGAGCAGTCGCCGCCGTAGACGAACGGGAACCGGCCGGCACCCACCACTTCGCCCACCTTGCGGTTGAGGGCCTCCGTCATTACCAGCAGCGCCGGTTCATTGATCAGGCTGGTCGACGCGCCACGACTTGGATCCGGGTCGGGCAGGACAATGTCGTCATCGTCGATGACGTGGTGGTGGTCGAAGGCATCGCGGAGACCGGCATCGCGCAGCGCCGCGGCGGCCCGAGCCTGGTGTCCGGCGCGCCCGTAGCCGTCGAAAGGCACCCCGATCATTTCGATGTCCGAGATTGTCCTGCTCCTTACATGCGCGCTAGCTCGCTCAACCCTCGACGATCAAATGAGTTCGATGCAGTCGGCGATGGAGTCGAGCACGCGACCCGGCCGGAATGGGTACTTGTCGATATCAGCGACGGTGGTCGATCCCGTGAGCACCAGGATCGTATCCAGCCCCGCCTCGATGCCGGCGACGACGTCGGTGTCCATCCGATCGCCCACCATCATGGTGCTCTCCGAGTGCGCTTCGATCCGGTTGAGTGCACTGCGGAACATCATGGGGTTCGGCTTTCCGACGAAGTAGGGGTCCCGGCCGGTGGCCTTCGTGATCATGGCTGCGACCGAGCCGGTGGCTGGCAGCGGACCCTCGGCCGATGGCCCGCTGACATCGGGATTGGTCGCGATGAACCGCGCGCCGTCCAGGATGAGCCGGACCGCCTTGGTGATCGCCGTGAATGAGTACGTCCGCGTCTCGCCGAGCACGACGAAGTCGGGGTCGGTATCGGTCAGTGTGTAGCCAAGTTGATGCAACGGGGTTGTCAGGCCTGCCTCGCCGATCACATAGGCCGACCCGCCTGGCAGCTGATCGTGGAGAAACGTCGCGGTGGCCAACCCGGAGGTCCAGATCGAGTCCTCGGGCACCGTGAGGCCCGAGCGCTTCAGCCGGGCGGACAGGTCGCGGGGGGTGAAGATCGAGTTGTTCGTCAGGACGAGGAAGGGCCGCTCCTGATCGACGAGGCGTTGGAGGAATTCGGCGGCGCCGGGCAGGGCGTGTTCTTCACGGACGAGGACGCCGTCCATATCGGTGAGCCAGCACTTCGGCGTTGAGCGCACGGGTCGAGCTTAGGCTGGCGCGCATGAGTTCGACGTCAATACGCCGAGCCACGACCGCTGACCTGCCCGCGATTCGGCAATTGATCACCGACGCCTACGAGAAGTACATCGAGCGCATCGGCCGACCCCCTGCCCCGATGACCGCCGACTACACCGCGGCGCTCGAGCATTCCCGGGTGTGGGTGCTCGTAAGCGACGACGCCGTGGTCGGAGCGCTCGTGACCGAGCACCGTGGCGACCATCTCCTGCTGGAGACGATCGCCGTCGCGCCCGGCGCTCAGGGACACGGTTACGGCAGGATGCTGCTCGACCGCGCCGAAGGTGATGCAGCCGAACTCGGGCTGACGGAAGTCCGGCTGTACACCAACGAGGCGATGACCGAGAACGTCACGTTCTATCCCCTGCACGGCTACCACGAGACCGGTCGGGCCGTCGAGGATGGCTTCCGGCGTGTCTACTTCTCAAAGACCGTGGACCGGACATGACCCGCGTTCCGTCGGATTGACTCGACACGGCACACCCGAATGTCGTTGCAATACTTCGGCTTCCGATCGCGATGCCGCTGTCGCGGGCGGTTATGTGGACTGCGGTGAAAAAAACACGGTCTCGGTCAGCACGCGACGACACCATGCACGGTAGGCATCGACGCTCCACCCGTCGCGGTGGGTGATCCGCAGGTAGGTTTCCACGCTGCAGAGCACCGCGGCCGTCTCCACGAGATCGTCGAACGGAACATCGTCACGCAGCCATCCGTGGTCGCGGAAAGAGTCGAGGACTCGTCGAGTTTGGAGGTTGATGCTGGCGATCAGGTCCGCGAGATACCGCTCCAGCTCGGGATCGGCGTTGGCGCCACCGAAAAGTGCAGGGGCCAGTGGCGCTGTCCGTCTGTGTATATCCGTTACGGCTGCGACCAGGAAGTCCACCGCTTCCTCGTACTCAGCGATGGCCAGGAGTCGTCGGCCGACGTCGAGATTGAAGACGTTCTCCTCGCCGGCGACGCCGAATGCGGCGTACTCGATCGCGGCGATGAGGAGGGCAGCCTTGGGCCCCTGTCCCTGGACGGTTTCGGCGGATACACCGGCTGCCGCAGCGATTTTCGCCAGCGTGGTACGTGCGTACCCCGCATCGGCGAACAGCTCCGCCGCGGCATCGAGGATCCGCAACCGCGTCGACTCCGCCTGCTGCTGACGCAGCTCGGATCTATACGACCGCGCCGCCTTTGCTGTTATTGACTTGGGTGGCACAGTAATGAATACTAAAGCACCGTATTCAGCGATGAATCCGGGGGGAACAGTGTCATCGATCATCATTGCCAGCTTTCCTGCGCACGGTCACGTGACGCCGTTGCTGGCCGTCGCCGAGAACTTCGTAAAGCGAGGCGATGACGTACGGTTCATCACCGGATCGCTGTTCGCCGACAGGGTCGCCGCAACGGGTGCGTCATATGTGCCATTGCCGACCGAGGCGGACTTCGACGACCTGGCACTCAACGAGCGCTTTCCCGAACGCGTGAGGTTGAAGGGCGCTAGAGCGATCGCATTCGACATCGAACATGTCTTTGCCCGTCCCGCAAAAGCCCAGTACGACACCGTCATTACGGCTCTTGCGGCGCAACCCGCAGACGTGGTGTTGGCCGAACCCGTCTTCGTGGGAGCCGCGTTCCTACTCGGACACCAGCGTCCAACGCGTCCGCCGGTCGTCATGTGCGCGGTCGTTCCGCTCCCGATCGAAAGCCGCGACACCGCACCGTTTGGCACCGGACTGCCGCCGGCGCGCTTCCTGAACCGCCCGCGAAACGCCGCGCTGGCGGCGGTGAATCGTCGAATCCTGCGGCAGGCCTATCAAACAATCGACACGCTGCACAGCGAAGTGCATGGCAACGCAATGCCGGGCACGTTGGTCGACTGGGGTCGCCGAGCCGATGCGATCGTACAGTTCAGCGTTCCCTCGTTCGAATACCCCAGGTCCGATGCGCCTGCCACGCTTCACTTCGCAGGACCGCTGTCCGCCACCGGCTCACAGGCTCCGCTCCCGGACTGGTGGTCTGATCTCGATGGAACCCGGCCCGTCATCCACGTCACTCAGGGCACCGTTGCCAACACCGACTACGGGCAAGTCATTGCGCCTACGCTTCGCGGCCTTGCCGATGACGATGTGCTGGTCGTGGTCACAACAGGCAATCGCGCACTGGACACGCTGCCCCCGCTGCCACCGAACACGCGCGCGGCCACTTACCTGCCATACGACGAATTGCTGCCGCGCACTGACGTTTACGTGACCAACGGCGGCTATGGCGGCGTCCAGTACGCCTTGAGTTACGGTGTGCCGATCGTCGCCACCGGCGGCAAGGAGGACAAGCCCGAGGTGGGCGCCCGCGTCGCATGGTCAGGGGTCGGCCGACGCATCAGAAGCGAACACCCGACACCACGCGCTTTGCGCCGCGACATCCTGGCCGTGCTGAATCAGCCGCGTTACCGCCTGGCCAGCCGCCGCGTTGCCGCCGACATGGCTGCAGCCCCCGGCTTCGCCGGTTTGGCAGACATCGTTGATCAGCTGATCGCTGGTGCATCAGGAGTGGCGGCCCGGCCACCTCGACAAGCGTCGAATGACTGCGCCGTCGCGCCAATCCCCTCGACGTAGCAGTGCGAAGTCGCGGGCAACCGCATCGGATCTCGCTTACACCCGCGCGGGCAGCGCCACTGTGTCCGGGTCCGGGTCGTCCTTCGGCGGACGTGGCGGCTGCGGTTTCAGGAATTGATAGTCGCCGCGGGGGTAGACGACTTGCGGCCACCAGAACCACCGGCCCAGCATGGTTGCGATCGACGGCATCAGCAGCGAGCGCACGATCAGCGTGTCGACCAATAGGCCGATGGCGATGGTGGACCCCATCTGCGCCAGCACGATCAGCTTGCTGAACATCATTGCTGCCATGGTG